>Ga0079223_10002418_pt1 | contig 11547 bp, 10 predicted proteins | sample Stecom2011_FD_75072 | JGI IMG/M metagenome (GOLD analysis project Ga0079223, IMG submission 75072) | Agricultural soil microbial communities from Utah to study Nitrogen management - Steer compost 2011 | ecosystem: Environmental > Terrestrial > Soil > Agricultural land | place: USA: Utah...
AAAGGCGAATGCATGCCAAGGGCTCTGGAGCCTTCGGTACCTTCACTGTGACGCACGACATCACGCGATACACTCGCGCTGATCTTTTCAGTGAAATCGGAAAAACAACGGAGGTCTTTGCGCGCTTCACAACGGTAGCGGGAGAGCGAGGCGCCGCCGATGCCGAGCGGGATATCCGAGGTTTTGCGGTCAAATTCTATACGTCACAGGGCATTTGGGATCTTGTCGGCAACAACACTCCTGTTTTCTTTGTTCGGGATCCTCTAAAATTTCCCGACCTTAACAAAGCGGTCAAACGCGATCCGCGCACCAACCTCCGTAACGCAACGAACAATTGGGATTTTTGGACAAGCCTTCCGGAAGCCCTGCATCAAGTCACAATCGTGATGAGTGATCGCGGTATCCCCGCGAGCTATCGACATATGCACGGGTTTGGCTCGCATACCTTCTCATTCATCAATCACGACAATGAGCGTTTCTGGGTCAAGTTTCATTTCCGAACGCAGCAGGGGATCAAGAACCTGACCGACGCTGAGGCCGAAGCGCTCATCGGAAAGGATCGCGAGAGCCATCAGCGCGATCTCTTCGAAGCAATCGAAGCGCATGAATATCCGAGATGGACGCTCTACGTCCAAGTGATGCCCGAAGAGGATGCCGAGAAACTCCCCTATCATCCCTTTGACCTCACCAAGGTTTGGTTCCATTCCGACTATCCCCTCATCGAGGTCGGCGTGATGGAGCTCAACCGAAATCCCGACAATTTCTTCCTCGACGTGGAACAGAGCGCGTTCAATCCCGCCCACCTTGTGCCAGGGATCGGCGCATCACCCGATAAAATGTTGCAAGCCCGGCTCTTTGCCTATGGAGACGCGCAGCGCTACCGACTCGGGGTCAACCATCACCTCATCCCCGTGAACCGCCCTCGAAACGCGGTGAATTCAAACCACCGTGACGGCCTGATGCGCGTCGACGCCAATTACGGCGGAGTGCTGCACTACGAGCCCAATAGCTACGGAGTCTGGGATGAGCAGCCGGCCTTCAAAGAGCCGCCACTCAAGATTCGGGGTGATGCCGATCACTTCGATTTTCGCGAGGATGACGCCGACTATTACGATCAGCCCGGCCGGCTCTTTCGCCTCATGAGCGCTCGAGAGAAGCAGGCGCTCTTCGAGAACACGGCAAGGGCGATTCACGGCGCACCCGATTTCATCAAGCGTCGACACATCGCCAATTGCACGAAAGCCGATCCCGAATACGGGCGCGGAGTCGCCGAGGCGATTGGTCTCCCGGCGCACTAGGCGGGAACCGCGTGAAGAACCACGACGGCAAGCGGCTCACATCCGCCGCGCCGCCTTTAATGCGCCGTCCTCAAAGCGCGCCTAATGCAGTCGCTCGCGCATCCAAAGCTGCGCATTTTCGATGAGACGCGGACCAATCTCTTTGAGCGGCCGGATCTCATCGAAGGCGTGAACGCGTTCGACGGCCGAGGGCATCCCGTAGATCACCGCAGTCTCTGGCGATTCGATGAGCACCTTCGCTCCTCGCTTTTTGAGCGCCTCCGCGCCCCGCGCGCCGTCGTCTCCCATGCCCGTAAGGACCGCACCGATCACGCGTTCTCCCATGGCCTCCGCCGCGCTTTCGAAAAGCCGATCAACCGAAGGCAGGTAGCGGTCATCGGGTCGCGCCGAGACGACGTGGGCGAGAAGACGATCCCCATCGCGCTCGACGACGAGCGAACGTCCCCCGGGACAGACGAGGCCCATTCCTGCTCGAAGCTCCACCGTCCCGGCCGCCTCTCGAACATGAATGCCCCCCAATCGGTCAAGGCGCTCTGCGAAGGTGGTCGTGAACTTCTCGGGCATATGCTGCGCCACAAGAACGCAGGCGGGAAGATGCGGAGGAAACGAGCGAAAAACCTCGACGAGCGCGGAAGGCCCGCCCGTCGATGCGCCGATGACGATGAGTGAATCCGGCGCACCCCTCTCGATCGGTGGCGCGCTCGGGGAACGAAAGGCGCCACTTCTCGAACCGATTCCCTTCGGGCCGAGGCTCGAGCGGCGAATCTTCTTTGTCAGGTCAACAATTCGCCTCAGTTCGTCCTCAATCGAGCGGAGATCGCTTGTGACGATCCGCGCAGGCTTCGCGATGAAATCAACGGCGCCGAGCTCGAGCGCCTTGAAGACGTTCTCCTTATTGGCATAACCGCTGATGACGATGACGGGCGTCGGGCGCGTGGCCATCAACAGCCGGAGAAAGGTGAACCCGTCCATTCGCGGCATCTCGAGATCGAGCGTGACCAAATCCGGCTCGATCTCCTCGATCAACCTCAAGGCATCGTTGCCATCGACGGCCTTCCCTACGACCTCGACGCCCTCAAAGGAATCGAGCATCTCGCTGATCGTCCGGCGATTGTACGCCGAATCATCGACCACGAGTACGCGGAGCGTGCCCATCGATTCTATCCTCTCTTCCAAACGCCTCCGGATCGGGCTTTCGATACGCGAGATCCGTGCTCAGATGCGCGAGCTCAAACGAGGTCGATAAATTCAGGAGCGACTCACTGTGTCCGAGGAATAGATAGCCTCCACGTTCGAGCCGGTGAAAGAAGGTCTCGACCACCTTCTTGCGCGAAAGATCGTCGAAATAAATGAGAACGTTTCGGCAGAAGACCGCATGGACCTTCCCGACGATCGCCATCCGTCCGTGATTCAGCAGGTTGATGTGCCCGAAATGGCACATCGAGCGGATGCGCGGATGCACCTGACGCCCCTCGGGGGTGTCCACGAAGTACTCATCATAGCCGGGCGGCATCGCGCGGAAGCTGGAGGGTCGATAGACCGCAGCGCGCGCCTTCTGAAGAACGCGACGACTGATATCGTTCCCGAAGATCTTCACGTCGAAGTCGTGAAAGAGCCCCGAGCGATCGATGAGCATTCCGAGCGTATAGACCTCTTCGCCGCTCGAGCAACCGGCGCTCCAGATCGAGAGGTGACGCTCACCTCGCCTTAGCGCGCGTTGATGCAGCTCGGGGAGGACTTCGGAAGCGAAGGCCTTCAGCTGGTATTCCTCGCGGAAGAAATAGGTCTCATTCGTCGTGAGGGCCTCGGCCGCATGTTCGAGCTCCGTTTCGCTATCGGGATGGAAGCGGAGATAGTCATGGTATTCCTCGAAACTCTCGAGACCGAGCATCTCGAGACGCTCCCGAAGGCGGCGCTGCGCGATAAAGCGCGCATCATCCGAGTAGTGGATGCCGCAGAACGCGTTGACGAGATCGCGGATCGCGCGGAATTCCTCGAGTTCGAGCTTCGGGCCGCGATCGAAGAATACGCTCATGCGCTCTCTCCGTGCGCCCGGATGGCGCGATCGATCTCGGCCCGCACCTCGGTGTCGTCTTCGCGAGCGCGGTGCTCGCGGATCAACGTCGCGAGCGCGGGTTCATCGCGGGTGGAAAGAAGACGGATTGCAAAGCGACGAATCGACGGCGAGGGATGTTCGAGCCCGATCGCGATCATCGATGCATCTTCATCCGAAAGTGTGTGAAGCGCTTGGCGCGCAACCTCCTCGTCCGGATGAAGCAGCGCGGGTCGAACCATCGAGTAGAGATCGTCGCAGTCGAAGCGACGCGCTGCGTCAAGCGCCGCGATCGCGACTTGCGGCTCGGCATGGGCGATCAGCTCTCGAAGCGGACCAATGGCTCGCGGGTCGAGGCTCTGCCCAAGCGCGCGTGCGATGGAGGCGAGGAGAAGCGGCTCATCGGTCTCGAGCGAACGGAGAAGAGCTTCGACCCCGATCGCTTCTCCCTCGGGCGAACGAAGTGAACCGAGCGCGCGCGCCGCCGTCGAGCGCACGTCGATCTCATCGTCCATGAGCGCGAATTGGATCTCGTCCGCCGCCTTTCGCCCACCGATCTTGGCGAGGGCATTGACGGCGGCGCGCCGCACCCGCGGATGAGTGGAGCGGAGGGCAAACGACAGTCGTTCAAAGGCCGCTTCTCCTTCGACATGCGCGAGCGCGTCGAGAAGCGCGTGTGCGCGCTCTCCATCAAGGGGAATCGTCTCGGCAAATCCGCGCAGCTCATCCGGCGTCTCTCTCGCCAGGCGATCGAGCGCGGCGCCACCAAGGAGTGCCAGCTCCTCATCCGAGCTTAGGATGATCGAGACGAGCCGGTTCGCATCTTCGGGACGAGCCCAAGTCGCCATTGCCCGAAGCGCCGCCCGCCGGACAAGCGGCTCTTCATCGTCGAGCGCTCCGTGGAGCAGTTCACGCAGCCGCTCGACGGTCTCGCCTTGATCCTTGGCATGGATCTCGATGAGCGTCGAAAGCAACTCGATGCAGGCAGCGCGGATAAGCCCGCTCGTCTTCGCGTTCACATCGAAGAGCGCCGGGATGAGCCCGGGGCCCCACGTCTCGATGGCTTCAAGTGCCGCCGGCGAAAGCAACCCCTCTCCGGCAAGGCCGAGCATCGCCGGGATGGAAGGCGTATCCTCACTCAAGGCGAGAAGGTGCGCGCTCGCTTGTCGCGTTTTCAGATCGCCCTCGACAAGGGTCGCGCGGAGTCGCGAGCGGACCGACGCCTCAAGGCTTTTCAGTCGCTCCCGAAGCTTTTCCTCGAGACCTCCGCTCATCTCCGAGAGCGTGAGGATGGCGGGAATCGCCGATGAAAAGAGCGCCTCCGATCGATCGCCGAGGGCCTCGACGAGAGGATCGATGGCGCGCGCGTCGCCCGTTGCGCCGAGAAGGCCGAGCGCTGCTCGAAGAACGAAGCGATCGTGAAGGAGTGGCTCGAGCTCATCGAAGCTCAGCGTCGCCCTCAACCGCTCGAGTCCTTCGAGCGCTGCCATCCTTTGGAAAGGATCTTCGTGACGAAGATGCGCTCGAAGCGCGCGCTCGGCATCGGGCCCGCCGATCTGTGAGAGCGCGTCGAGAGCAGCCGCCGTCGTATTCGGATCCGCCCCTTCGACTGCACGAATGAGTGCGGGGACGGCCGCCAGCTCTCCAAGTTCACCAAGCGCTTCCACGAGGAATTTCTGCGCTGAAGCCGGCACCCAATCCATCGCCGCCAAGAGCGGCTCCAGGGTGCTCTTACCGATCTTCGCAAGCGCCTCGATCGAAGAGTTCCGGAGACCTACATTTTCGCGCTGGACCACGCCTTCAATGAGAAGATCAAAAAGCGCCTCGCCAAGCTCGGTGCAGCGCGCCGCCGACGCCACCGCCTCTTTGCGCACGCGCCAATCCTCGTCTCCGAGTCCTGCGCGTAGCCGCATCAGGATCTCCTCGGCGCCCGCCCCCTCTTCTTCCGGCGAGAGCGACTTCAGGGAGAGCCGCCTCTCTTCCGTATCCTGCGCGCTCACTCCCCCTCCATGATTCCCGGGCTGGTGGCAAATCTGAGATCGGCGCCTTCGATGTCCAGTTCCATCGCGGGCGCCGCGACGCGTTCGACGTCGAGCAAAAAGACGAGGCGATCGTCGACGCGATGGACCGCTTCGATGCCTCGGATATCGTCACCCTTCCCAAGGAGCGGCGCACCTCGCCTCGACTCGGCGTCGGTCCCAAACACCTCCGTCACCGAATCGACCACAAGCCCCACGGTCCTCTCGCTCGTGCGCACGAGGATCCATTTCGTGCGGCGATCGACCGGGCGCGGGCTCAGCCCGAACCGCCTCCGCAGATCGACGACAGGGACCACGTCGCCGCGATGGTCCGCGACGCCGATCACCACCTCCGGCGCATGTGGGAGCTGTACCAGCGGCAGAGGATTGATGATCTCTGAGACCACCCCAATATCGACCGCATAATACACCTCGCCTACAATGAAGCCGACAAGGCTTTTCGAGAAATCCGAGCGAGCGCGCGAACGAGAGAGAGTGCTCCGCATTTCAGTTTCTCCTGAGCAGCGCGATGGGATCGAGCAGGATGAGGAGCGTCTCGGAGCCTTCTCCGCCCGGGCGCCCGATGCCGACAAAATGATCCGAGACGTCGCTCCCCATCACGGAGGAGAGCTCGATCTCGTCGGGATGAAGCCGGTAGACCTGATGAACCAAATCGACCAACACCCCGATCACCTCATCTCCGCGATCGACGAGGAGGATGCGCGTGTCTTTGGTCAGAGGGCCCTCTTCGAGATGAAGCCTTCGTCGGAGGTCGATCACGGTCGTGATCCTCCCGCGTACGCTGATGATGCCGAGGATGTCGTACTCGGCGCGCGGGATCTCGGTGATCGGCGGCGCCTTCAGGATCTCTCGAATCGAAGGAAGGGGAAGCGCATAGCTCTCGCCAGCGAGGGAGAACGCCAAGAACTCATGAGCGGTCCGGACGATCTCGCTCGCATCGGTTTGGTGGATGGCCAGCTTCGCCTCGCTCATACGCCACCTCCCGCCCACAAACGCGCTCGATCCATCTGCATCCCGCTCTCCTCGACCAAGGAGGGGACGTCGATGACGAGAGCGACCCTTTGATCACCGAGATCGGTCGCTCCAGCGAAGCCTTTCACTTTTTGAAGGCTCGGGCCGAACGATTTGATGACGATGTCTTGTTGACCATCGAGTTCGTCGACGAGGAAGCCGACGCGCCGCGATCCGATTTCGGCGACCACGACGAATTGCCGCTCGGGAGGCGGTGCATCGGCGATCCCAAAAAACTCGCGTAGCCGGCAAAGCGGCAAAGACGAGCCGCGAAGTGTGAGCATCTCCCTCGCCTCGACCATGCGAATCTCGGACTCCTCGAAAACAAGCGCCTCGCGCACGCTGGTGATGGGGATCGCAAATTCTCGTCCCGCCACGCGAACCAAAAGAGCGCTGATCATCGCGAGCGTCACAGGGAGCGTGATCGTGAACTTCGTCCCAATCCCGGGCTCGCTATCGACATCGATGATGCCGCCGAGGCGCGCGATATTGGTCTTGACGACGTCCATCCCTACGCCGCGTCCGCTCAGATCGGAGACGGAAGACTTCGTCGAGAAGCCTGCCGTGAAGATGAGGTTGTAGATCTCCTCACGGCTCAGCTCGGCGGCCGCATCGCGCGTAATCACCCCTCGTTCGATGCCGACGCGAAGGATGGCCTCGTGGTCGATCCCCCCGCCATCGTCCTCGACCTCGATCACCACGTGTTTCCCGCGTTGATACGCGCTTAATGCGAGGGTGCCGGTCGGCTTTTTCCCCGCCATATCGCGCTGCTTCGGCGGCTCGATGCCGTGATCAATCGCATTGCGAATGATGTGCATCAGCGGATCGCTCAGCTCCTCGACGATGAGCTTATCCACCTCGGTATCCTTGCCGCTTACGACAAGGCGCACTTCCTTACCGTGTTCACGGGCCGCCTGCCGCACGATCCGCGCGAGCTTATCGAAGACCTGACCGAGCGGCACCATCCGGACATCGAGGATACCGTTCTGAAGCTCGAGAAGGTTGCGTTCAAACCCACGGTTGATCCGATGAAGCTCGATCGAAAGTTCACGCATCGCGCTCTCGCTCCGGAAACGCTCCGAGATGCGGAAAATCGCGCTTCGGATGATCGCGAGCTCACCCACGACATTCATCAAATGATCGAGCTTGTCGATCTCGACGCGGACGGTGTTCGATACCGAACGGACCGAGAGCGGATCGGCTTGGTTCGCCCCGCTCAGTTGCGCCGCGCTCGGGGGGGCGTGCGTGAGCGAACTGGGCGCGGCCTCTGCCGCTGCGATGAGATCGGTGAGATCGGTGGTCTGCGGCTCCTCCACCGGGCCCAGACTCATCGGCCCACCATCGCGCCGATTGACTTCTTCGACGCTCGTTCCTTCAAAAGGAATGGCGGCCTCGAGCACCTCTTTATCGCTCGTGCTCGCGATGAGCACGACGAGCTCGATATGCTCCGCATCGCCTCCATCCATGCTGGGGAGGTAGGTGATGATCTCGGCGAGGCTTCGAAGCTTCTCTTTGAGGGACTCGAGAGATTCATCGATCGAAAGGAGCGGGAGCCGCAGTCCCACTCGAAAAATCGTCACGCCCTGCTCTACATTCGCCCGCAGGCGGTGCTCCTCGTACTCCGTAAGGACGCTGAGCATCGCTTCTTCGAGACCGAGCGCGCGCAGAGGATCCTCCGTCGCGCCTCCATCCTGGACACCGAGGCTCTGACCGATGCGCTGAGCAAACGCGTCGAGGTCGATGCCGGCTTCGGATTCTTCCTCGCTTTGAAGAAGCCGCTGAAAATGCTCGACGCCCTCGAAGAGCACGTCGAGGACCTCGGCGGTAAGGGCGACCTTTTCGAGACGGAGCTGGTCGAGGAGATCCTCGAGGCTATGCGCGATCGCACCGATGGTGGGATGGCCAAACATCCCCGCGATCCCCTTGAGCGTATGCACGCTGCGAAAAAGATCGTTGATCTGCTCAGCGCTCGTCGTCCCTTCCTTCTCGGCCTGATCGAGCACGAGGAGGTCTCGCGAGAGCGCCTCGACGATCTCCTGCGCCTCGGCAAGAAATTCGTCTCGAAGACCGCTGTCGTCATCCCGAGCCATCGCTCAGGCCTCCTTCGTCTTTGCCACTTGCATCGCCTTTGCCCGTCTTCGAGACAAGCTCGGCGACTTTCGCCCGGAGGGCTTCCGCGGTGAAGGGCTTACTGAGATAATCATTCGCCCCAAGCGACAGACCGCGCTCTCGATCCGCGCTCGCGGCCTCGGTCGAGATCATCAAGATCTTGGTGCCGCGATGCGCCTCGCTCTTTCGCATGAAGGCGACGAGCTCGAGCCCGTTGATGTCCGGCATGTTCACGTCGACGATCGCAAGATCGAAGCGCTCGCGCGGCAAAATGCGGAGCGCCTCGAAGCCGCTTGCCGCCTCGTTCACCTCGGCTTCCAATCCTTCTTCGAGAGCCGCGCGGACAAAAGCCCGCATCGCGTTGCTGTCTTCGACGATGAGTATGCGCATCGAGTCCCTTGGAGCTCCTCCATTCACAAAACCGGCGGATGGGCATCGAGTTTACCCGAAGAGACCGAAAGAATCGATTCTTCGTCCAATTTTACTTCAGAGGGATGGCTCAGCTGAATTGTGCCTCAAAAAACGCATCGAGCGAGCGCTTAATCTGCGCCCGTTCCTCTTCGTCGAGAGCGACCGATGGAGCTTCGTTCGCGTAGAGTGCCTCGCGCATAAATTGCCTGGCGCGCGGACTCAACAGAAAGGGTCCCCCCCCATGAAGCCTTGAGACAACGCCACCGCGGCGAGGATCGAAATAAGCGGGCCGGTCTTCGGGGGCGAGCGTCGAGGACTCGACGCATCGATCGAGCACGGGCGCATGGCCTGCACGCTCGACAAAGAATAGACGGAAGGCGTCAACCTCGAGCGCCTCGTCGTCGCGCGATAGCCGCTCGAAGGCGCGAAGCACGCGATCAAAAAGCTCTGGATCGGCATCCCCTTCCTCGAGATGACGGTCGAGAATTCCAAGGATCGCCCCCGCCGCTTCAAGACGTTTCAGTTTGCCTCGGAGGGCGAGGAAGGCATCGCTCAGCGTCGATTCTTCAAGACGATGGAGCGAGGCGGACTCCCGAATGCGGATCGTCATCTGAGCGCGCTGCATCGGATCGAGCCCGCCCATAAAGCGCTTGCGGCTCTTTCTCGCATTCGCTGCGATCACGCGAAGCTTGCCCGCCTCACGCGTGTAGAGCGAAAGGATCAGATCGGCGCCCCTGTATTCGAAGCGCCGAAGGATGAGCGCGTCGAAGCCGCGAGCGCTCAATCAGCTCCTTGGCGCAGAGAGGCGCTCGTTCAGGGCGAAAGTCACCGCAGCCGGAGCCTCAAGCTCGATGAGGGAGCGCTCGGGCGTGAGGCCGGCAGCGGGCGAATCGACGCGACTTAGCTCCATCGGGATGTCGCGATGCCGAGGTCGAAGCACGACCGAGAGCGCGAGCGTAAAGAGGACCAGGAGGACGACGACGGCAAAGGTGACCCCGTAGCGGCGGCCCTTCTCGGGCGGCTCGATGGCCGGAATGGGGAGCGGAGCCTCGGACGAGGGATAAAGGGCGCCGTAACGTGCGAGCACCGCGCTATCGTCCATCCCGAGCGCGCGGGCGTAGGAGCGGAGAAAGCCGCGAACGAAGACATCGCCCGGAAGCTCATCGAAGCGATCGGCTTCGAGCTCAAGGAGGATGCGGATGGGGATGCGCGTCGTCTGCGCCAGCTCCTCGATCGAGATCTGGCGGCGCTCCCTTTCACTTCTCAAATATTGCCCTATCGAATCCATCGTCGCCCAACGCCCCGTCAATTGACCGCGTCCAAAAATTCCTGACACACGCGCCCATGGCTCGTATGCGTGCCGAGCTCGACACAGCGCGTGAAGTCGCCCAGCGCCTCTTCGGGCCGACCAAGCCTCGCCCGCACCTCACCTCGGAGGCGATATGCGCCCTGGAGCCAAGGATTGTTCGTGCACGACTCATCCGCTGTCGTGGCGCGGATCAGCGCTTCCTCGGCCTGTTCAAGCTCGCCCTTTGTGAAATACGCCCTCCCGAGCCGCTCGTAGCCCACGCAAAAGCGCGGCTGAAGCGAGATCGCCTGAAGCAGGCTTTGAATGGCATCGTCGACCTCACCCGCGGAAAGTTGCGCGAGGCCAAGGTTTCCCCAAGCGAGATGGGGGGTCGTGTTCATGTCGTCCGACGCCGAGCGCCGAAGCACTTCCATCGCCTCGTCGTACTCACCCAGCTCGATGAGCACCACGCCGAGCATGTTGTGCCCTTCAGCCAAGACCGCTCCCGTCCGTTCGTATTTCACAAGGGAGGCGATGCCTGCACGAAAACGTTCCGCTGAATCCTTAAGGAGTCTTTGCCGTTCATCGAGGGAGACCGCACGATGTGAGGCCTCATAACGCATCCAGCCGAGCAGAAAGAGCGCGTCCGCATTTTCGGGATCGAGCGCGAGGGCCTGCTCGAGACGCTCGAGGGCCGCGGGGATCTTCCCCTCTTCTCTTAAACTCGCCGCTAGATGAGTTTCCCGCATGGATTGCTCGAGATCGGCCTCGGAAGGCCCGCGATGCCCGCACCCCACAGCGCTAAGCATCAGAAGAAAAACCCCAACCGTACGTAGGATCGGGAAGCGCATGCTCCCGCCCCGGCGATGGCTCGCTAGCGGGTGCATTGCGGCGTTTTTACCGAGGAATCTCGTCGAGGTCAAGGGCACTGTCCGTAGTTGTCAGGCAGAATGAGGCTCGGACCAGTCTTAAGTTCTGGCCGTTTGGGAGATCGGAAAGGATGAAAAATTCTCCGCCGTCGGAAAGCTCCAGCCTGCCCCGCTCCCGTGAGCGAGGGCGCTCGTCGGAAGAAGCTGTGTGATCTCACGGACCTTTGAAGATCACGCTCGGCATCAGACCGCGGCAGTTCGGAAGTCCGACCATAACATAAGTTTCGTCTTTAAAGATCCGATTATTTCAGAATTCGCCTGCGAAATGGCAGGCCGCCTTCCGTTTGGGGACCACCGTCCGCAGAGGCGGCTCATCCCGATCACAGATTCCCTTTCGGGCGATGGGGCAACGTGGGTGAAACGCGCACCCTGAGGGGGGGTCGAGGGGGCTCGGCAAATCGCCGTGCAA
>Ga0079223_10002419_pt1 | contig 11543 bp, 7 predicted proteins | sample Stecom2011_FD_75072 | JGI IMG/M metagenome (GOLD analysis project Ga0079223, IMG submission 75072) | Agricultural soil microbial communities from Utah to study Nitrogen management - Steer compost 2011 | ecosystem: Environmental > Terrestrial > Soil > Agricultural land | place: USA: Utah...
TATCTCCGTCCTGAATCATGATTTTGGTGTTTTTTAAATCCTCAATATCACATTCCAGATCTTTCACCAGATTGATACTAATTATCACACCGTCTTGTAATTTTTCGGGGGTTAGATTTTTGACATCTGCGAAATCGTAAATTAAATTATCATCCGCACAAATGCTGTTCACCAAATCTCGATCCTCCCAGAAGTTAAAGCTCTGGACGAATGCCAATATCGTTCCTCCTCCTTCTTTTCTGTAAAATCGCCATAGCCCCCTATATGAGCCGCTACTTTTTGAAAACGAGAATTCATTTGAAGCTGCATTTTCATCAAAAAATTTTTTTATTTCAGCGTAGTTATGTCTGTAGCTATGATTTGAAACCGGGATATTGAACCATTTAATAAAAGGGTCGTTCATTTTATAATTCAGGTAGTCCAATCCGGCCTTTCCCAAAACCACAGAAAAAAGTGAAAAGAACAGAAGTAGGGTCAGTAAAGCAAGAATTCCACCCTTATTACCTTTTACAGAAGTGTACTCACGCCTGTGGAATATTTTTTCCTTCGGATGCTTAAAGTTTAAAAACATGTCGCGCTCCCATTTCATGATCTTATGCCTTCCTGATGCTTAAAAACTTCGTTCTTTATCACCCGTGTAGTGGCGTAACCTTTCTCTGTTGGATGAATTTCAATAATCATATTGCCATATTCGTGGGCCAACTCTGAATGGTGGGTAACAATCACAGCCACTTTACTTTTCTCCTTTATGTGCTCGCTGAGAATACTAAAAAGTGCTTTTGAGTTTTCTATATCCAGATTTCCCGTTGGTTCATCCGCAAGAAGAATTGAAAACTGGCCTCCCAATGCCCGCACAAATGCGACCCGTTGTTTTTGTCCGCCGGATATTTCGTGCGGTGGTCTATCCAGAATATCCTCGGGCAGGCTCATTTTTTTCAATAATTGCTTTACATCCTCAACCACCTTATCTTGCTGATCGGCTTCAAAGTTTGCTGCCATTAAAATATTCTCGAGGACAGAGAAATTTGGCATCAAATTGGTTGTTTGAAAAATAAAACTGAAGAGTTTTTCTCGGATTGACGTCAACTTATTTTCATCGGCTCGCCAAAGAAATTGTGGGTTGATATTTTCATTTAGGATTGAAAATGAAGAATTGGCGTCATCGAAATTAATAAACGTATTGCTCATCAAGCCGATGCTCTCTAGCAATGTGCTTTTTCCGATTCCCGACGGCCCGATAATAAAAACCATCCCCTCTCGTGGTATGAGAAGGTCGGGAATATTCAATATGACGTTGTTATCGTAGCCAAACTGAATATTTTTAAAAGAAAATGCAGCATCGCTTTGCATAAACATTTTAATTAACCAAATACATATTCAAGCGGAACCCAGAAAAACTTTGAGTTTGTTCCTTCAATTTGATAAAAGACGTCGCCATTATATATCTCCTGGAGGTTGCTGTACGCGGCGATAAAGTATTTCATTAATTGATCGATCTGAACATTACTCAGTTTTCTCTTACTCATTATCTCGCCTACTGTTAGGCCTCCAAATTGTTCTAAATCATTCGGCAGCATTAGGTTCATATTTTCAATTCCCAGCAGGCGCTTTCTGAGTTCTTCAATTGTAATATTTTCATATTTTTTATCACCCCCCAGCACCGTTTCGGCCAAGCTACTCCAATACTTGCCGAGGCTTTGTTGAACATTGGCCTGTGTTTCATTTCTGAATTCACCGGTAAGTTTCCTCAAATCGGCTAGGCGAGATGAAAGTTTGTCTTCGTGCATAAAAAGCACATATTTAAACAAGGGCTGCTTTAGTACATCACATTTATAATAGGTATTCGATTTTATAAACAGCTGGACTTTCTCCGCCGCGCACCACTCTCTAAAATCATTTAAAAACTCTTCGTTGTTGGCATCTGTTTTAATCAATTCGTCGATAATTAAAGAGAGCACCGGTATTTTAAAATCGCTTGCCCGATCATTTAGTGCCGATTCATCTTCAACGATTTCTTTTAAATTAGATAGGAATTCTTTTGTTTTCATGTCACAAGAATCCAATTCCAACTTAATGTAATCGGATACCAGCTTCTCATTATAATCATCTAGGAAATAGGATTTTATCTGAAAAGCACTCTTGGTCATTCGGGCTACCTTCGCTCCTTTCGTTGTACTTTTTGAAAGCGTTGGTGTTTCGGGTTGTGTGGAGCTGATAACAAACTGAACACCGAAATATTTATTGGCTTGGGCTGTAGCCAATTCGGGTAATATCTCATCACATTGATTTTCGTAAAACAGCTTCCTGGTTCCTGCACTCACCTCTTTTGAATAACCGATGAAGTTGATATAGTTTAAATCAATTTCGTTGTTTTTTAAGATGTCTCCCAAATCGATTGGGCTTAACATAGTTTCGGGTTTTTGTGATTTAAACCACGGATCAATGGCCGAGTTGTCAGGTGCATTACCAATGTGAACTACCACATTTGATTGGTTTGGAACGAGCATTAAAATGGCCTTTTTCATTCCATAATAAACCGCTTCGCCTTCGGTTCTAAACCCCGCCTCCCCAATCGGATATTCACCCAATTTTTTGGCGAGTTCTTTGGCATTGGTACTTAAGTCATAAATTCGGCAAAACTCAGATTCGGGATTCGCCTCCATTGTATTGTCAGGAAATTCGTTTTTATACAGAACCGCTCCGTACTTCGTTGTATTAATTCCGCTAGCCACATTGCTTTCGTAAGCTTTATTCAGAAAATCAATCACCACATCAAAATACCGCTTTGTACCATCGCTTCCATCGAGCAGAAAAACCACATTCTTAAACTTCATGTTTTCGGCCAGCTCTTTACTCTTCTTACTTATTTGGGTATACACTGCATCATCAAATCCTTCAACTACTCCGGTATTTCCCAGGTTTGTTTTTCCGGTTACTGCTGTAAATATTTTAGAATTGTCGGGATATCTCACTCCATTAAAAACGGGATATCTAAAAATTTCACCATCCATTCTGGGGTGGAGGTCATAATTCCCCAAAGCCGGATCTCTAAGTGGACCACCTACCAGCGCACTTCCTCGCTCACCGGTTGCCCGGTATCTTTCCGCCTGATCGACTCCACCAAAATCGCTTGTAAAAACGGTTGCAATTATATCTTTTTCGGCTCTTTCTTGTAAAGCGGCCTTATCAAAGTTAGGTTCTAAGCACAGCGCAGTCTTCCAAATTTCAGTTCGTCCCTCTTCTACCCATCCCAGCAATGGGGAATTATCATTCAGGTCGTAATATTGACTTACCAAAAATCTACCTTTTCCTCTTTCGCCTGACTCATTGACGTACTTAAACACGAAAAAAACATCATAAATCAACCTCGGCTCCAGGCGCTTAGCATCTTTCCCCGGCCCATCATATATCTGATAAAACTCTTTGTTGCTACGAATTAGTTTTAAGTTTTCTATGCCAATAAAATTATTGACCATAAATGCTTTTAATTCGATTCCGGTAGCATTGTCAACCAAAGGATTATTCCATAAAATAAGGTTGTCTTTATGACACCAGCCAAGCGATTCACCCGATAGGTTTGCAGTTACCTCCAAATAGTCGCCATTTACTTTTCTCACATAAAAGAAAGTTGAGAAACCCACACTGGTAATTTGGCTACCACCCGGTTTGTCTAAAATAGGCGTATCACCATGAGTGGTAATTACATTCCACTTTCGGTATTTATTCGCTTTTTTGTCCGGTATCAGCTTGTAGTCTGTATAGGGATTTCCTTCGTGATAATATCGCTGATTTATTGCATCATACTGCAATTCGGTATAGGCGAAGGGCTTATCCATTACATCCTGCGCTACACCCTGCAGCGTTGCTGAGACCAGAACAACTAAGATTATATAGTAGTTTAAGCTTTTCATATTTAAAATTTTACCCCAAAAACAACTCCTCCGTAAATATGTCCTGCAGCTTCATCCAAGTCATGCAGTGGTTTAATCGGAGCATCTTGCAAGGCATTAAAATAAGATTGATTAATATTATAGGTTTCATTGGCCATAGTTGAATAGCCAATATTTAATCCGATATTATATTTTAACACTTCATACTTTTTAATCATAATAGTAGGTCGAAACGAAAAAGTGAAGTACCCTTTTTTATTAGAGTCATCTATCTGCATTTCGCGGCTTCGGCTTCTAAAAAATTCAACCAACTCTCCGTCGGCAGTAAGCACTTTTTGAGGAGCACTTCCGTATGACACGGGGCTACCGCCGCTCTCTGACTGTATGTCTCTATTGAACAGATGGTTGGTGCCGACTTGATCTAATAAGTATTCGCCCGATACTTTTCTATAAATCGGAAATGAATAGCTAACCTCTGCCTCGAGTGAAAGTTCAGTGGTATTTCCCAACTGAAAGCGCTTTGAAAAGCCTACAGGGATTTCTAAAAGTATAGCGGTTTGTTTTTCTACAACGTCGGTATAGTTATATTTCACGTCGATGTTGTGCGGATTGGATTCTGTGCTTCCATCCAGTTCAATTGCCTGTTCGGTAAAGTCGGCAAAATCGGATTGCAATCGACTGTTTAATAAATTCGCTCTAAGACCGGCTTTCAGCCAAACATTTCCCGCATTTACACCTCCAAACGGATTGAAGTACTTCACCACTCCAATTTTAGTCATTATAGCAGAAGACGAACTCGCTGAAAAAACTTCCTGACTACCAAAGTCTGGTGTTGTGATTCTGAAATTTGGGTTTACTTCGACCATCCACACATCCACACCGGGGGCTCGTTTTGCTATAAGCGAAGAAATTCCCAAAACTCCCTTATTGTAATTTAAAGCCATAATATAGACGAGATAGGTTGTTTTGCTTCTCTTTTTATTGATGGTGTTGTCGGCTTCTAAAAGTCCTTTAATTGTTTTTTTAACATTCAAGGTCACCATATAATTACCTTTTTGATTGGTTACTACCTTAATGTCGTCGTAGGCATCTGTCAGCTCATATTCAAAATTAAAATTGGAATATCGTTCTGTTACATCGACTACGTAATCATCCAGTTTTATTCCTTTCTCTTGCATACAATAATCGCATGGAACGGTTGGGTTTGCCATGGTAAAACCTGTTTTAAAATCAAACTTTCGTGCATTTATTTGCTTCAAGTCTTCCATATGTTTTTTTACCAAAGTTATCGCACGATCTCTTAGCGTATCTTCTCCGCCACTTAAAACAGCGTCATTGTGCAGGTAGTCGATCGGGGAAGCTGAAACCGTTGCCGATAAACACAGCCCAAACAAAAAGATCATTGTCCAGGCACTGAGGTTTCGGCTTTGGATGATTATTTTCATTGGAGTTTTCAATTAATAATAATTTTAAATGTCTCGCTGTGTCGGGCATTAGAAACTCGAAGCAAATACACACCGTGATCGACCGGTGGAAGGGCTATTCTTATTTGTCCGACCATTTCAATTTCTATAATATCTGACATCAGCTTTTTGCCGGTAATATCGATAACCTCAATCGTGTATCTTCCTTTTAGATCTTTCGAAAGATTTTCTAAAACAACATCATTTCCAACCACCGGATTGGGATAGAGCAAAAATCTCCGAGAATTTGCTTTTGACTTTGGTCCATCACAAGTTCTCATTCCAAATTCTTGAAAGCAGTTTACAGTAGTAGTCCAGCACCGATCCGGATAAAGGCTTGTCGCCACTACATATTTTGAAGAATCACAGCCTTGTAGCTCGTCATTTGGGAAGAAAGTCTGATTGGTTGCACCCGGAATGGCATTAAAAACTCCTTCAGAGGCTACGTCATACCACTGAAAGTATAAAGCCGGATCGTCGACAATAGACAACCCGTTGGGCAGAAAAAAGTCGATTCCTTCCGGGCACGATGCATAGTCAGCTAGAATATTCACATTTGTACTCTTTGCGTTGGTGCATTGCTTATCTGTGGTTGTGTCTATTGCAGTAATACTGTAAGTAGCCGGCAAATCATTCCAAGTACTTCCCTCGGGCTCAGGGTTTGACCAATGAGCCAAAAAGTAAGACCCTTCATGCGGATCGTTCTCACACCCTACACAGGTCCATTGATACAAATGACCGGGCTGGGGGTTGACCACTTCGATATGTGTATATTCATTATGACAAATTGTGCCGTCTACATCCAATATGCGCGTTTCTATTTGGGGTGTGTCGTATATAATTACATTAAAAGTGGTATCGACTTCGCAATTTGAATCCGGGTAACCGCCTGAAATATGAATGGGATACACTCCCGGGGGCACCTCCTGTGCATTCATATCTACAGTAATAATTTTTGTAGTCGCATTTATAGTGTGCGATGCCGGCAAGCCCAGTGGGTCATCCCATTCTACTTCTCCGATTCCATTCCAACCGGGGTCGATCGTAAAACTCGGGCCGTCCTGACAAGATTCAAATTTGGAAGTCGAGGGAGTGAAAGTTGCGTTTGGAGTTACCGAAATTTCGATGGGAATAGGTTGCGCCCAACATATAACCGGATTTATTTCGGAAACATTTTTATTCTGGGCGTATATATTGGCCGTCCATGAATCGGCCGTAGTTGAAGAGTTGGAAATAGTGAAATTCGATCCCGAAATATTGGGATAGCTTACATCATTGGCAATATTTGGAGAGTTTAGCGGAGGATTAAAATTGAAGTCTGAAATACCAAAATGACTGATATTTTCGCCCGGATTAAACAATATATCAAAAGGAGTACCGCTGCAAATACTTTGAGGAAACTGGAGGCTGGATTGTAAAAGATCGGGCAATGGCATTAGGTCAATAATAAGAGACAGACTACTGCTATTTAGCTTACTGTGACAACCATCGAGCTCAAAAACAGGATAATAAGCACCTCCATTATCCAATGAGATATTGTTGAGGTTTGCTGCTGAATTGTCATTTGAGCTTTTCCATTTAATGTCGTAACCGTCTCCATTATCAGCCCAGACATCCAGATCTTCAATTCTCGCCACACTATCCACAACCAGCGGATTTGTATAATCGCAAAATTGTAAGATTGAAGGCGTCCCATTTACGAAAGTTACTGCGGGCGGGGTTTGCTTTATTGCAACCGTCTCTGTATAGGTATACTGAGCGCCAAAATCTGCCGGATTAAATTTACAAGCCAAACCATCATTATATGCGATGCTATCGATGGTAACAACGTGATTTCCAACAATTGAATTATCCAAATTAAATGAAGCAATGGATCCAACATCTACAGAAGTCATATTTGGGTCCAAGTAGCTTGCCTCCCAGACTATATCCTCATTAACCGGAAGTGTAACTACATTTACAGATACCGGGCCGAAGTCTTGACAAAAGCCATTGCCGGTTACATCTTCATCTTGAATTGAACCTATCGAGGCAGAAGGTCGAACTTTAACATTAAAGGATTCTGAAGGGAGTCCGGTAGTAATTTGACAATTATAGCTTTGAAAATATAGTTGTGTGATTTCGAAGGTTCGGTTTCCGGGCGATGCAGTTCCCAGATTAAGTAATATTTCGTGACTATCGCCTTGCGATAAATCCTCAACTGCACCTGCAGAGCCGGGAACGGTTTGCCAGTTGACGTTTAATATCGGATTTAGCGAATGTGGCAATGTTGTATTTTCAATGAGTACCGGCTGACCGGACAACTGGCAAAGTTCACCTATTTCTGATAGTGCGATAGTTGGTACAGGGAGCACTTGAATTTGGACTGACGCCGCATTGGTGATATTTCCGCACACCAACGTATCTTTTCTTCTCACCCAAAACTGAGTATCAGATGTAAGCGAACCCGAGGTATATTCGCTTGCGGTGCTACCGGAAATAATATTACTCCCTATGGTTCCGGTACCCCACTCGTATTCAGAATTTGTTCCAGTAACCCCGCCTTCTGCAGTGAGTGTTACAGCAGTACCATTACATACAATATCATTAGCAACTGTAATACCTGTAGGCCCTTCGGGCGGCACACTAACTGTAATTAATATTGAACTTGAGTTGGCATCGGTACAGGCCGTTCCGCTGGTCCCTTCACTAACTCGGACCCTATAATAGGTAGAATTCGTAATGCTCCCCGGTGCATAACTTGACCCGGTTTCGCCTACTACATCGGCAAATGTACTGCCATCAGGCGAAGACTGCCATTGCAAGCCGGCGCCGGCATCAACTCCTGAAATAGATAGCGTTCCGGCGTCACCTCCCAGACATATTGTTTGATCTTGGGACACAGTGCCTGTATTGCAACCTGCATTAATCTGCCCAACAAGCCCTCCGGTGACTATACAAAACCCAAAAAATAACATCCATTTTTTCATTGTCTATTTCGTTTTGAACGTAAGTCCAAAAATGGAACTTCGATCTGTAATGAACTCCAGCGTTAGATTGGAGTTTTCATATTTCGTTTTAGAGAGCTTTTCAAATTGCATTTGCGTGTCTTCTTGTGTTACAAAAGTTACCGTGTAGGTATGTCCCGCTTTAAATCCAATTCGTCTTGAGTCGAGCCGTCTCACTTGCGGATCGTAATAATCATTACCCGTTCGATACACAAAGGGGTTGAGCTTTTTCATAGCCTCGTCGGTACATGTAGTACATTCGTATACAATGGTATAGTTTCCGGTTTTATAATTCCCCCAGAAGGAAAATTCACTTAAATGCAAATCGATTTTTGGCGTTAGCTCGATTACCACCGTCCCACCCGAAAAATTAGAATTGTTTTTGGGTGGCACAGTTGGTCCCAATTCAAATTGGCCCGAGCTCGCAGTCGCTTTATACCAGCCTTCGATCGGTTTTTCAACCGGTTTAGGTTTCGGCGAAGGTTTTGCAGCCGGAGTTCTTGAAGTTGTCACCGGCACCACTTTAGGTTTGGGTTTTGGTCTTGGTGTTACTGCGCGGGCAACTTGTTTTTTATTTACTGTAAGGCCCTCTTCGGCATAAATGGTATCGCCTCGATGAAAAAGGCGCAGCATAATGGTATAATAGCCCGGATCGGGTGTTGCGAATTTTAGTGTTTCGCTTTGATCCAAAAACAATTCATTTCCCTTTTCGGTTAAAACCACCCACTCGTGCTCTACATTTTTGTAGGTGCTTTTATTGAATGCTAATGCGTCTTGACCTTCGGTTATAGATTTCTCGACCAACTCAAAATCTATATATTCTCTTTCGGAAACATGAAGCGTATCGGTTGCTACCAGCCTCCCACTCGGCCGATAGGTATTTATGACATATTGCCCAACTTCACCAAAAGTGAAAAGCGGTGCCAATTGATAGGCATTGAGTTTTGTTCCCTTTGGGCCTTTAACATCCCAGAAAAAACCTTCAGCTAATTCGTCACTATCCAGACTCTTGTCATCCTCCATTTCTATGCGCACCATATATTCCGTTCCCGCTAAAAGTTCAGGATTTGATACCCCATTCACTTCATAGGCAATTGAGGCATAATCTTCAGACGACTTGGTAAAGCTCAGAAGTATCAGCCCACCCAGGACGACAATTAGAAAAGGTATATAGATTATTCTTTCCATTTCTATCGGTCTCAATTCATTTTGCTTTGGCACTCACTCAACTTATCCTTTGTGTCCCTAAGCTCCGATTCTTGACTTATGATTTTATCGCTGGTTTTTCTGTAAATTCTATTCAGTATTTTCAGATTATCAATTTGAGTCATAACCATATCAGCGGACAATGAGTCGATTGCCGTACCTTGACTTGTGGCGATTATATTTCTTTGAAACTTTTGCAACTCAACCTCTATCCCTTTGATTGCCACATCAATATCTCCATACAGCTGGCTATTCAACACATTTGGTTCCGATCTTATCAGAAGTGAATTCACATCATCAATTTTTTGATGAAAATCCTCGTAATACTTGTTGATATTGATGTCGGAAGCTTTTACAACAATCCGCTTTTCATATTCGCTTCTCAGAAATGCATTTTCGGCCTTATCTATTCTTCCGTATAGATAAATTGCAATACAAACAGGCACCACTGCCAGACAGAAAAGCAGTGTAAATTTCCAAAACGCTTTCTGTCTTTGTTTTCTATTTAATGGTTTCATCAATTATTATTCTAAGTGTTCAGGTTATCGACCTAATTAGTAGCTTCTACGGACTGCTATTTTTAATGTTTATTTTCCTAAATTACTTTGGAGCCAATTTCATGACTAAAAGTCATCATTTGATTCCACAGATGATCAAATATAGACGATGGAAAGATTAAACTTTGGGTTTAAAAGCCAAACACCTAAGAAATGACTACTAAATAGCCATTTTGAAATTTCAAATCTTCCGGTTCTGTGTAAAGATATATGGACAGAATGCTTTACAAGGTTATTAACGGAAAAAGCCGCTTAGTTTTTCAAGTTAGTCATTTAGTGGTCATTTTACTATAACTCAATTATTTTTACTCATTAGTAAACTTACATTTGGTTTAAACCTAACACACTACGCTTTGTCAAAACCAGCTACGCGCTCAGGAAATATGGATGTTTGCTCGATGGCAATTCTGGGCACATCGCCTGTGCTAAATGTTCGGTGGAGCAATAATTGAGGATGATAACTGCGGTAGACAAATTATACTTAGTTCTGATAATGACTTGAACTAGAAAAGTCAAGAAAAAAACGAAAGATGGCTAAATCAGTTACAAGGCCCTATAGAAGTGAGCCGGATGAGCGATAAGGAAATATCATTAAAATGAGAAAGAGGAAGTGCGTATTCTTAGGGATAACGGAGGCTCTTTAAATGGAAAATAAACGTAAGAATTTTATAATGCCGCAAGGATCACTATTGAAAAGAAAATGAGCAAAATGAAAGGTGCCGCCACTGTCGAAGTTACCGGTGGGGACACCAAATTAAACGGTTCAGGCTTGTCTGATGTGAGAGGTTCGTCAGTAAAAACAAATTGATTATGAAACATTTAGAAATTTTAGAAAAATCCATCTACGAACAGCCATTAAAAAAGGGCCACACACTTGCCATACTTCAAAATGAAGAGGCAGACGTGGTTCAGGTAAGAAATGCACAAGGAATACCCCTTTTTACCATTGAGGTTTCAGAGCAGGGCACAAATCTTATTGTATCGGCAGAGAATATTCAAGTGAATGCCAAAAAAGACTTATCGTTCACAGCTGAAAATGTCTCAATAAAAAGCAGAAACGAAACAAAAATGGAGTGTGGAGGCAATTTAATCCATAAAATAATGGGAAACGCCACAACAAGTATAGAAGGCGATAACGTTCAGGAAGCAAAAACACAGTTAGTAAAAGCCAACTTGGGCGATGTGAAAATTAAGGCCAATGATGATGTGAAACTCAACGGCGAACGAGTAAAATTGAATTGTGACGAATAGCTAATCATGGACTTTAACAACCAAACATCTTTCCCAACCCTTATACACAGAGCTTCATCAAATGATGATATTATAGCAATGTCGGTAATGTGCCGTATAACGTATAATATTAAAGATGGCAAAGCAACTATAAGCGAGGAACAAACCTGGGAGCTCCATCAGGACTATTGGGAGAGCGAATACGGACCA
>Ga0079223_10002422_pt1 | contig 11533 bp, 4 predicted proteins | sample Stecom2011_FD_75072 | JGI IMG/M metagenome (GOLD analysis project Ga0079223, IMG submission 75072) | Agricultural soil microbial communities from Utah to study Nitrogen management - Steer compost 2011 | ecosystem: Environmental > Terrestrial > Soil > Agricultural land | place: USA: Utah...
AGAACCAGGAATTCTTTTCTGGGATACATTAATTAATGAATCTATTCCAGACTGCTATGCTGATTTAGGTTTCAAAACAGTTTCAACGAATCCATGTGGTGAAATTCCATTATGTGCTGATGACTCTTGTCGTTTATTAGCAATCAACTTATATTCTTATGTTGACAATCCATTTACGGATGATGCTTCTTTCGACTTTAAATTATTCAATAAGCACGTGATTATAGCACAGCGTTTAATGGACGATTTAATTGACTTAGAAATTGAGAAGGTTGATAAAATCATTAACAAGATTAAAAATGACCCAGAGTCGGATATCATAAAAGCTACAGAATTAAACCTGTGGGAAAGAATTAAAAACAAATGTGAATTAGGTCGTAGAACTGGTTTAGGTATTACGGCCGAAGGAGATATGTTAGCTGCTCTAGGTATCACTTATGGTACGGAAGAAGCAAACGACTTCTCTGAAAACTTACACATGCAATTAAAGCACCAAGCTTACTTAGCTTCAGCAATTATGGCAGAAGAAAGAGGTGCGTTCCCAATTTGGGATGCTAAACGTGAGGAAAACAATCCGTTTATGTTACGTATCAAGGGTGAAAATCCTGCTTTATACGAACAATTAGTGACAAAAGGTAGAAGAAACATCGCTTTATTGACGATTGCTCCTACTGGTTCGGTTTCTATCCTTACACAAACAACTTCAGGTATTGAACCAGCATTTATGGTTTCTTACATGAGAAGAAGAAAGATTAATCCAGATGATAATAATGCAAGAGTTGACTTCGTAGATGAGGTTGGTGATTCATGGCAAGAATACCCTGTATTCCACCACAACTTCGAAACTTACTTAATCGCTAAAGGTTATGATATCGAGGAAGTGAAGAAAATGGATTCTGATCAAATCGCTTCAATTATTGCTAAATCTCCTTATCACAAGGCTACGTCTAATGATGTTGACTGGGTGAAAAAAGTGGAAATGCAAGGGCGCGTTCAAAAGCATATCGACCACTCAATTTCAGTTACAGTAAACTTACCAAACGATGTTACAGAAGAACTTGTAGGGAAAGTATATAAAACTGCTTGGGAATCGGGTTGTAAAGGTGTAACAGTTTATAGGGATGGTTCTAGATCTGGAGTTTTAATTGCTACAACTGAAAAGAAAGCAGAAAACAATAATTCAGAAATTAGTTTCTCTGACAATCACGCACCGAGAAGACCGGAAAAATTAATTTGTGAGGTTCTTCGTTTCCAAAACAACTTGGAGGAATGGATTGCTTTCGTAGGTATGTTAGATGGTCGTCCTTATGAAATCTTTACAGGTCGTAGAGATGGTTTCATGGGAATTCCAAATGAAGTGAAGGCTGGATACATTATCAAAGTGAAAAATGATGAGAGTAGCCGTTATGACTTCCAATACGAAGACAAATATGGATACAAAGTTACGGTAGAAGGTCTTTCTCGTTCATTCGATAAAGAATATTGGAACTATGCGAAAATGATTTCTGGTGTATTAAGACACGGAATGCCATTATTAAATGTAGTTGACTTAGTTAGTTCATTAAACTTAAGAGAAGACACTTTAAATACATGGAAAAACGGAATTACGCGTGTTGTTAAGAAGTTCATCCCTGATGGAACAAAGAGCAAGAACGAATGTCCAGAATGTCACCAAGACACTGTATTCTTTGCAGAAGGATGTTTATCATGTTCTAACTGTGGTCACAGTAAATGTGGATAATCAATTACATATATTTATACAAAAAAAGCGGATCTATTTTAGGTCCGCTTTTTTTTGGCCTTATTGTTTTTTGAACCTATTTATGAAAGTTTAGCAATACTTCCTTCTTAGAATGTTTTAGGACAGATTTTGAAGATGGTTTAAGCACGTTTGACTAGCAAGCTGGCACTTTACTCGTTATGACTGCTAGGCGGTGTAAAATTAACGTTAAACGACTGGTAAATTCTACATGGTTTAAAAGTCTTTTTAGTTTCTGATTTGGTAGAGGTCAATTGTTAAATAGTTTTTGAAATAGATTGTTCGACCCCGCTGGGGTCGTGTTTGCCCTTTTGTAATGCATTCTAGTAAACATATAATCCCTCTGGGATTATTGTTAATAGAAAAGCCATAAGAAAGTACACTCTGAAGTCATAGAGGTCAAACATAGACTAACTAATCCCAAAAGAATGCTAGCCAGACCTCGGAGAGGTCTCATGTCACCTAACTCAGCCCTGCCCAACGCTAACTGACCTCGAAGAGGTCACACCTTGACTAACTAACCCGAAAAGACTGCTAGCTAGACCTCAGATAGTTCACACCCCATCTCAACCTAAATATCCTCCAACTTAATCGAAAAAGCCCAACCTGAAAGAAATAGATGTTTCTAAATTGTATGAAATGCTAGGCATTGAAGATAAGAACGCAATGAGTATACTTTAGTATGTGATTAAGTACGAAATCTTCAATAACGCCGCAGTTCGCCAATTTCGAAACATCTATAAAATGAAAAAGGGACTGCATTGCAATCCCTTTAAAAATAATAAATAAAACTCCCTCTACTTCAAGACAACCTTGCTAATAGAAACCTTATCATTATTTCTAATTTCTAAGATATATATACCGTTTGCTGCATTATTCTGCGGCTTGATATTCCATGTTGAATCATTGTTTGACAATGTAGATATAGCAACAGTTCTACCTGCCATGTCCGTTAACTTTACAGAAGCTCCTCCCCAAATACTTGGATCGTAGTTAATGTTCCATCCTAACTCTTGGTTACTTGGGTTTGGATAGATTTCTAACGCTTCAGCCTTCTCAACAATACTTGTAGAAAGTGTTCCATCGATAATGATGTTATCAATAGCGATGTTGTTTGACTTATCAGAACCAGTGTATTCAAATTTAATAAATACTTGTCCTGTAGTACTTGATGGAAGTGTGAATGACTCAGTTGACCAAATCGTTGTATTACTCGGGTAGAAAACATCCCAACCTGAACCGTTATTGATTAGTCCTGTACCTGAAAGTTTCTTTCTTTGAACCCAAGTTTTACCAGAATCTGTTGATGAAAAAACTTTTAATTCTTCTACGATATCTGCTGTTGTAAATCCATTTGTAGCAGCTGCATAGTCAAATGAAACAGTCATATTAGATAAATACGTAGCATCGATAGCTTGTGAAACAAATGAATGCTTAGACCCACCTCTTCTGTCATTAAAGAAGTACTCGTTAGTAAATAACACTGGGTTTGTGTAAGGATTTGTTGTGTTTAAGAAAATTCCACCACTACCACTTACTCCAGCATCACTTTTTACTTCCCACTCATAAGGATATCCTTGTGGATTTTGAATTACCCAGTAATCTGGATTGTCATCAAATGTGAAATGATGTGGTCCAGAGAATGGAGACCAGTTTGGCGAAACCCAAATCATTTTTTCCTTTGTTACTGTGTGTGTAACTCCATCTTGTTCTACTGTTAAAGTAACATCTTTCCATCCTGGTGAAGTGAAAGATACTGTTGGGTTTAAATCTGTTGATGTTTCAACACTTCCGTCTTCAAACGTCCAAGTATAGTTTTGATTTGTTCCCATCAATCTCCATGACCAGTTTTTAAATTTAACTGGCTCTCCAACACATGTTACCAATCTGTCTCTACTTGTAATGTGGTCAAGATAGAAGTCAGCTATTGGAGTATAAACTATTCCTTCTGGAATAGATTGGTTTTTGTTCTCTTCAGTCCACAAATTGTTTCTTTGACTCACTTCCATGTTTAAGATATTTCTCATGTAAGAAATTTGTCCTTTAGTAAACATGTGTGAACAGTATGAATACTCCATAAAGTTCTGGATATTATCAATAATCGTATCACAAGTTGCACCATTTAAGTTGTTACAGTTTGTCCAACCTATAGTATTTGGAGTGTCTTCGATTCCGTCATCATCTGTACAGTTAACTGGTAAACCTGGATCATTTGTACTTCCCCAAAGGTGAGCCAATCCTAAGTAGTGACCAATCTCATGCGTCAATGCTCTAGAAGAATATGGGTCTGATGTTCCGATAGATCCAATATAGTTGTGGCGAATGATAATTCCATCACGGAAACGACCGTTTCCTTCCACTCCTGTTGGATAGTATGCGTAACCAGCAACTCCACCTTTCATTGATTTTACTGTCCAAACGTTAATGTATCTTCCTCTTGGCCATTGTTCAAACTTAGAGTAGTCGTCTCCAATGTTTGTCTCATGGCTAAAGTGACGTGTGATACCATTTGTAGGATTACCGAATGGATCGATTGATGCTAATCTAAATTCGATTTTTGCATCCCCTGCAACTTCTTTAAACTTCCCGATAATTAAAGAAGTATCTGCATTTAGCTTTCTGTAATCTTCATTCAGAATTCTAAGTGCATCGTAAATCTGAGCATCTGAAATGTTCTCAGTTCCGTATTCGTGAACTACGTGAAATACGATTGGTATAATTAATACATCATCGTTTTTTTGGAAAATTCCATTCAGCGCGTTCTCTTTTAGCATGTTGTATGCTTCTCTTAATTCAGGGAATTCTTCCCATTGCTCGGATGTTACTGTATGTGTTCCACAGTTTTCAGCCGGTTCTTGCGCGTTTACCATAAAAGCAAACAATGCAATAATTGATAAAATATACTTCATTTTCCTATTTTTTGTATACAAAAGTAGCATTTTAAATTTAATAACCAAGTCTTCGCTACATAGCTTGGTATGTATAAAAAAAAGAGGTCGCCCAAGGACAACCTCTTTTTCTAAAAACTATTCATTATTATTGCAAGATAAGTTTGTTTTGAACAGATTTATCTTTATTGCTAATTCTTAAAATGTAAATTCCTGAAGCTGCTCCAACGTTTGGTTTTACGTTTGTTTCAGTCAAATCTGTAGACAATACTTGAGAAGTAATAACTCTTCCAGAAATATCTGTTAATTCAATTGTAGAACCACCCCAGATAGTTGCGTCATAATTAATGTTCCAACCTAACTCAGCATTACTTGGGTTAGGGAAAACATTGATTCCTTCTGCTTTGTCGATTGACCCAACAGCTAATGTTCCATTCACTGAAATGTTATCGATAGCAATGTTGTTTGATTTATCAGAACCTAAGTATTCAAATTTGAAAAGAACGTTACCTGTAGTCGATGAAGGCATGTTAAATGATTCAGTTGACCAGATTGTTGTGTTGCTTGGGTAGAAACTATCCCAACCAGCACCGTTATTTACAAGATTTGTTCCTGTTAATCTTTTTCTTTGAATCCAAGTTTTTCCGTTATCAGTAGAAGAAAATACTTTTAATTCTTCTACCATTTCCTCTACTGTTATACCGTTTGTTGCACAAGCAAACTGAAATGAAACCGTAGGATTTGTAATGTATGTGAAGTCAATTGGTTGAGAAACGAAAGCACTCTTAGAACCTCCTCTTCTTTGGTTGAAGAAATACTCATCTGTGAAAACTACAGGATTTGTATATGGATTATCTAAGTTTAAGAACATTGCTGGACTTCCATTCACTCCAGCGTCTGATCTAACAGCCCATTCGTAAACGTATCCTTGTGGATTTTGAATAACCCATTCGTTTGGATTTGTGCTGAAGTCAAACTCAACCAGACCTTCGTGAATTGGCCAGTTTGGAGCAATCCAAATAAAGTTTGATTTTTCAACTGTATGTGTACCGTTACTACTTGTAACTGTTAGACTAACGTTTTTCCATCCTGGGCTTGTGAATGAAACTGAAGGGTTTACATCAGTAGATGTTGTAACATTCGCATCTTCGAAAGTCCATTCATAAGTAACGTCAGTTGCATCTCCTAATCTCCATGTCCAGTTTTTGAATTTAATGGTCTCACCAACTGCAGCAACAAGTCTGTCTCTGTTTGCAACATAGTCAACGAAAAAGTCAGCTATTGGTGTATAAGTTAATCCTTCTGGAATTGAAGCTGAAAGATTCGCCTCGCTCCATAATTGACTTCTTTGACTTACTTCTAAGTTTAAGATGTTACGCATGTAGTTTGCTTGACCTTCTGTAAACATGTTTGAACAATAAGAATAATCCATATAGTTTTGAACGTTGTCTAAGTGCGCATCACAAGTTGTCATTGTCAAATCACAGTTCAAGTTTGAACCAATAGTGTTTGGTGTATCTTCAATTCCATCATCATCCGCACAGTTTCCTGGAAGACCCGGGTCATTTGTTCCACCCCAAGTATGTGGTAAACCTAAATAGTGACCAATCTCATGCGTTAACGTTCGTGAATTATAAACATTCGAAGTTCCATTGTCACCAGTGTAATGATGCAACATCATAATTCCATCCATGAAACGGTTTCCTCCCTCAACGTTGATTGGTAAATGAGAATAACCAGCTGCACTTCCGCTTGCCATACTCTTGTTAATCCAAACGTTTAAGTAACGACCTCTTGGCCATTGCTCAAGTTTTGAGTAGGCATCTCCTTGGTTTGTTTCGTGCGTATAATGACGTGTAATACCGTTAGTTGGATTACCAAATGGGTCAACTGTTGCTAATCTAAATTCTATTTTTGTATCAGCAGCAATATTTACAAATTCTGGAACGATGTTAATCGTGTCAGCGTTTTGCTTTCTATAATCTCTGTTGATAATCTCAACAACTCTGTAGATTTGTTCGTCAGAAATATTTTCATTTCCATATTCGTGTAGTACGTGAAATACTATTGGAATAATATAAACTTCATCGTTTTTAAGTTGTATTGGAGAGTTTGCTTTATTTAAAACCTCTTGGTGAAGTTCATTGTATTGGATTTCTAATTCTGGATTAGCATTCCATAATGCTTTATCTTGATTGTGTTGATCACAAGAACCCTCCGGATGTTGTGCATTAACGCTAAATGCAAACATCCCGAAAATTGGCAGTAAATGTTTTAACTTCATAGTTTTCTATTTTAAGTTTTTAACTTATTAAATATGCAGTAAAGATATTCAATTTTTTTTTAATACAAACTGGATTGGTGAGGAATTAGCCGAATCGTTAAGTTTATGCGCTTATTTTTAACATCTAATATAAAGCTTCGGAATCAATTTTCAGCTCATCATGTCAGTTTTTGTATTGCGCTAATTTACTACCTTCTTTGCTTATATAGTATAGGTGTTTATTTATATGTATATTTTGTTGAGTATAAGGGCGGTTTTGCTGTTTGAAATAGATGTTAATTTGCTTTGTATGTTATTACTACACGAAAACCAACTGTTGGATGCGCTCCTTCAACGAGTTTCTCACTTTCATTGCGAACGTCGTAACCCAAACTGGTCCAATCTCCGCCCATCGCTACATTGGGTTCAATAATCCATTCCGCCACATTTCCATTCAAATTGTATAAGCCATATTCGTTTGGAGAATAGGACTTTACTGGCGCTGTTAAATGTTGAACTTTTTCATTGTTTTTGACTTCAACAATTCCCCCTGTTTTTCCATCTCTTGTTAATTGTGAGGAGGGGATTTCGCGATAATTACACAGTTGTTCTCCTTTTTTATTCGTTAAAGAAGACTCTTTCCAAGCATAAGGAGAGGTAAGACTATTGTTGGTAGCACTTAAAAATTCAGCGCGTAGTGGAAGTCGAACACGTAAGGTGTAATCAGCTGTTTTTTCTTGTAAAACAGTCGTCAACCATTCACAGTATCTTAACGCTTGTTCCTGACTGACATTGACAACAGGATATTCTCTAAATGCAGGGGCATTGAAATAAGCTTCTCCAAAATTAATGCTTTTATCCAATAATTCCCATCTTGAAAAATCAGGTAAAGCTGCTTGATAAACTTCCTCAGAAACATTGTTCTTTAAGTGAGATAAGTACTCCTTATAGTGCATGTTACTTACTTCCGTATTGAGCATAAAAAAGGATTGAACGCTATGGCTTTCTCCCTTTATTTCAACTGTTTGTGAAGGAACAAAGGAATAGCCAAACTTTAATGCCTTAATCAGCTTTTTTTGGGAATTCTGAGACTTTCCTGTTTGAACGGAAATTAATGCAGCGCTAATAATGAACGCTAAAAAGAAGAAGCTAGCTTTTTTCATAATATCATTTTGTGTTCGCTCCATAAACGTAGTACGAATGAAATTGTTACAGGTTTAAGCTACCTTTTTTTAAGAAAATGGAAGAAAATAGGATGGATGTTTTTAGAGTTCAATATTCTGAAACGACAAAACGAGCATTTTCTCGAGAAATTTCCTTACTTTTGCACCTCCAAAAATTGTAATGCAAGATGAGTAAAAAATATTCAGAATATAAAGGATTAGATTTATCTAAAGTAGCCGAACGTGTAGCTGTTAAATGGGGACAAGAAAATGTATTCCAAGCTTCTATCGATTCGAAAGATGACAATAAGCCGTTTGTTTTCTTTGAGGGACCACCATCCGCGAATGGACTTCCTGGAATTCATCACGTTATGGCGAGATCTATTAAGGATATTTTTTGTCGATATAAAACTCTAAAAGGGTATAAAGTGAACCGTAAAGCTGGTTGGGATACACATGGTTTACCAATCGAATTAGGGGTAGAGAAGGAATTAGGTATTACAAAAGAAGATATTGGAACAAAAATTTCTGTAGAAGAATATAATGCAGCTTGTAAAGAAGCTGTGATGCGTTATACAGATGTTTGGAATGACTTGACGGTGAAAATGGGATACTGGGTAGATATGGAAAACCCATACATTACCTATGACTCAAAATACATGGAAAGTGTTTGGTGGTTATTGCGTGAAATGTATAACAAAAACCTAATTTATAAAGGATATACAATTCAACCGTATTCTCCAAAGGCTGGAACTGGTCTTTCGACTCATGAATTGAACCAACCGGGTTGTTATAAGGATGTTACGGATACAACTGTCGTTGCACAGTTTAGAGTTAAAAACGATTCTAAATCGATTTTTGGAAATGAATTTGCCGATAAAGAGGTGCACTTATTAGCTTGGACAACAACACCTTGGACCTTGCCTTCAAATACTGCGCTAACAGTTGGACCAAAAATCGAATATGTTATCGTAAGTTCTTTTAACCAATATACTTTTGAGCCAACAAACGTTGTTTTAGCAAAAGCATTGGTGGGTGCTCAATTCAATAAAATCTTCTTTAAAGTTGAAACTTTAGAAGAATTAAAGAACTATAAGGCAGGTGATAAAAAAATTCCTTTCTTCATAGGAAATGCGTTTTTAGGTGCCGACTTAGCAGGTATTCGATACGAACAATTATTGCCTTACGCATTGCCATACGAAAATTCGGAAAATGCGTTTCAAGTGATAACGGGTGATTTCGTTACAACTGAAGACGGTACGGGAATTGTGCATACTGCTTCAACTTTTGGTGCTGATGACGCTCTTGTCGCTAAAGCTGCAAATGTTCCTGGATTATTGGTACTAGACGCGAATGGTAATCCTGTTCCACTAGTTGACTTACAAGGTAAATTCCGTCCAGAGATGGGTGAATTTGCTGGAATGTATGTGAAAAATGAATACTACAATGCGGGTGAAGAACCTGAAAGATCTGTAGATGTTCAAATCGCTATTAAATTAAAAGAAGAAAATAAAGCTTTCCGTGTGGAGAAATATGTCCATAACTATCCACATTGCTGGAGAACGGATAAGCCGATTTTATACTATCCATTAGATTCTTGGTTTGTTCGTGTAACAGACAAAAAAGACAGAATGGTGGAATTGAACAAGACGATTAACTGGCAACCTGAATCTACAGGTACAGGTCGTTTTGGGAAATGGCTAGAAAATCTAAATGACTGGAACTTGTCGCGTTCTCGTTACTGGGGAACACCACTTCCTATTTGGAGAACAGCAGAAGGTGATGAAGAAATTTTCATCGGTTCGATCAGACAATTAAAAGAAGAATGTGAAAAGGCTGTTAAAGCAGGCGTGATGGGAAATAATCCGTTGGCCGACTTTAATCCTGATGATATGTCTGAGGAGAATTACGCTAAAGTAGATTTACATAAAAATTATGTAGATACTATTACTTTGGTTGCTGATTCAGGTAAACCAATGAAGCGTGAGGCCGACTTAATCGACGTTTGGTTTGATTCTGGTTCGATGCCTTATGCACAATGGCATTATCCTTTTGAAAATAAAGAATTAATTGATAACAACAAGGCATTCCCAGCTGACTTTATCGCGGAAGGAGTGGACCAAACTCGTGGATGGTTCTATACTTTGCATGCGATTGCTTCTACTGTGTTTGACTCTGTTGCCTACAAGAACGTTATCTCAAACGGGTTAGTTTTAGATAAAGATGGACTGAAAATGTCTAAGAGTAGAGGAAATACTGTTGACCCATTCATGACCTTAGAAAAATATGGGCCAGATGCGACACGTTGGTACATGATTACAAATGCTTCTCCATGGGATAACTTGAAATTTGACCTAGAAGGAATCGAAGAAACCAGAAGAAAGTTCTTCGGTACTCTATACAATACGTATTCATTCTTCTCACTATATGCAAACATCGATGGTTTTGCATTCCAAGAGGAAAGAATAGCTACAGACGAAAGACCGGAAATCGACCGTTGGATTATCTCTAAATTGAACTCTTTAATTAAGGAGGTAGATTATCACTTTGAAACGTATGATCCGACAAAAGCTGGACGTGCAATTCAAGAGTTTGTAAACGATCAATTGTCTAACTGGTATGTTCGATTATGTAGAAGACGTTTCTGGAAAGGAGAATATTCGAAAGATAAAATTTCAGCTTACCAAACGCTTTTTGAATGTTTGGAAACTGTTGCAATACTAAGTGCACCTATCGCACCATTCTACATGGACGAATTGTTCTGTGACCTAAATAAAGTTTCTGGAAGACATGCCGCAACTTCTGTTCATTTAGCAGATTTTCCTGTTGTGAATGAGGCGGATATCAATAAGGAATTAGAAGCGCAAATGGATGTTGCTCAAAAGGTTTCTTCTATGGCTTTAAGTTTGAGAAAGAAAGAGCAAATTCGTGTTCGTCAACCACTTCAGAGAATTATGGTGCCGATTTTAGACCCTAACTTTAAGTCGAGAATTGAACATGTTCAAGATTTAATTCTTTCTGAAATTAACGTGAAAACGATAGAGTTACTCGAAGATACAACGGGCGTTCTGACAAAGAAGGTTAAGCCAAACTTTAAGACAATTGGTCCAAAATACGGAAAGCAAATGAAGGCAATTGCTGGAGTTGTTAACGCTTGGGGACAAGAGGAAATCGCATCGCTGGAAGCCAATAAAGGTTGGGCAGGTGAAATTAACGGTGAACAAATTAATCTAGATTTAGCAGATTTCGAAATTTCAACGATTTGACAATTGTAAATATTATTTTCTTTGTTTTCTATTTTAATTCTGTAGTTACGAACATCACTTCTCCCGTTTGGAGTATTTATCTCCATCTGCTTAATATCTAGATATGAAACCTTACTATTTGGTCTAAATAAACTAACTATTGTTTTTTCATTTTGTGCCTTCATGTTGAAAGAAATAAAAACACTCAAAATGAT
>Ga0079223_10002423_pt1 | contig 11533 bp, 7 predicted proteins | sample Stecom2011_FD_75072 | JGI IMG/M metagenome (GOLD analysis project Ga0079223, IMG submission 75072) | Agricultural soil microbial communities from Utah to study Nitrogen management - Steer compost 2011 | ecosystem: Environmental > Terrestrial > Soil > Agricultural land | place: USA: Utah...
ATGGTAAAGAGCCACTCCAGTCCGACTCGGGCCTCATCCAAAATATCCGGGATCCCATTTCCACTCTCCGGAATATCTAGTTGTCCGTCGGCAAACTTCTCCGGCCACAACTCATAAGCGGTAAGTATTTGGGCCACGGTAACAGTGGTTGTAGTTACATACTTACCGTAATCTCCCGCATCATGCCAGCCGCCAACGGAAAAAAGTTTCTCGTTGGCCTGATAGAACTCATCCTCTCTGGCGATGAACCCATCTTTCAAGTGACAATGGGGATGATAGTGTCCGGTCCGGTCCAGATCATTCAATAGAATCCCACAACGTTGCAGATAAAGAAATCTAGTCCCTAAAACCAATGGTTGGTTATATAAATCCGCACTGATCGAAAGGGGATATGAAGATCCCACTCCCGGAACTAAAACCAGATACTCCCCGGGAGTTCTGAATGACGTAAACTCACCTCTCCAGACCTCTCGCTCTGAGGTGGGATCGGTAAAGGATTGCAAAGCTCCTCTATAAACTTCCTGCTTACTGTCTGCTTCAACCAAAATAAACTCTGAGGCCTCTTCTGCTACGACCACCCATTTTTCGTACTCCGGTAAATAGCCCACCTGGTTTACGAAGATCTTTTCTCCGGATTCTACTGTTCCCGACTCCACAACATCATTAGCGTAAAGATTTAAAGAGAGAAACAGCCCTACTGTGATGAAGAAAAAGGATAGATAAAAAAACCGACTCTTTTTCATCAGTCACCCTCCTTTAAAAATCAAACTCAAACTGACTATCCTTCAATATTTCCCTGAGCGCGACTCAAGATAGCAGACATAGTCTTAAACTAGACGTTCGGTTCATCCACTATCTATCTTAAAAAGGGTCACCGTAGGTGACCCTAATTTACTATAAAAAGTATACTACTGTTATTTTCTCGCTCATGAATTAACCCTTCACACTACCGGACAACCCTTCGAGGAATTGTCGTTGATAGATTAAGAAGAATACAAGTGGCACAATAACCGCTAAGAAACCCGTAGCCATCATCGCGTCATAATGCTTAGCGATATTAATGCTATCCATCACCTGCAACTTAATAGGCAGGGTGTGCAAAGTCTGTTTACGTAGAATAAGCAATGGCATCAGAAAATCATTCCAGATAAACCGGAATTGATAGATGGCCAAAGCGGAAAGCACCGGTTTACTTAAAGGCACAATAATCTGCCACCAGATTCTAAACTTACTGGCCCCGTCCATCACCGCGGCCTCGATCAAGGAAACCGGTAACCGTACATAGTACTGGCGAATCAGGAATACCCCAAACCCCGAGGCCCCGTACATCAAGATGATCCCCAACTGTTTATTTAATAAATGCAAGCTACGTAGGACACTATACATCGGAGCAATCAGGGTATCCATGGGCAACATCAATGTGGCCAATATACACATGAATAAAACCTGGCGTCCTTTGAATTTAAAGAACGCAAAGGCATAAGCGGCCAGAGAACACACGAGCAGGGTCAGCACCACGCCACTGACGGTCACGAAGACAGAATTTAAAAAACCTTGATGCATCTGGTATTTTTCACAAGCCAGCCTAAACGAGTCAAATGAATAACTCTTCAATGTCACCCATGGAGCGGCCTGTAGAAGTCTAGGCGGCACCTGAAAAATCTCAATCCTCGGTCTGAAGGAGACATCAAACAACCAAAATAGGGGCGTTAAATACAAAAAAGCAATCAGACCAAAAATCACCATTCCGGTGTACTGTAACATTTTTTGATGGAGGCGAGACTTCTTATTCAGTAACTGGGCATCCATCTGCTCCTCTAAAGCAACTTTTGCTGTTAACATCTACATCCTCCTCCCCTAGTAATCTTCGGCCTGTCCGAGACCGACCGTGAAAATCTGAATTAAGACAATGACTAGAATAATTAAAAACAGTAACCAACAGGCGGCAGTGGCCATGCCCAATTCAGACTGAGTGGAAAAAGCCAGATCATAAATAAAGGGCACCCCGGTCATGGCCTGCCGGTCCGGTCCGAATCCGGCATTGGGGAAGAGCATGAAGGAATACTCAAATTGTCTCATGCCGCCAATCGCCGACATAATCGTACAGAAGATCACTGCCGGTTTAATTAAAGGCAAAGTAATCTGGAACATAGTCCGGAACGAAGAGGCCCCGTCCAGTTTGGCCACTTCATAGATTGTGGGATCAATCGCTTGCATGGAGGCTAATAAATATACCATGTGGTATCCTGTCCATTGCCAGAAAGAAACGATAATCATTAAGGGCAAACACAGCTCCGGTGTAAACAACCAGTCAATCTTAGCAAAACCGGCATGCGCCAACAGCCAATTGATTAATCCCGTATCTTTATTAAACAGCAACCTGAAAAGCAGCGCGGCCACAACCGTGTTGATTAAGACCGGAACAAAAAAGGCCCCCCTTAAAATCCCGCGGATTCTTCCAAAAACCGTAGCATTCAAGATACAGGCCAAGATAAAAGCAGAAGGAATTTGGGTAAATAAAGATCCAAACATATACTTAAAACTGCGCCAGATTGACGGCCAAAAATCCATATTAGATAAGATATAATTGCCTGAATCAAATATTTGCTTTAAACTAAATTCACCAATGTAGTCAAAAGAAACAAGGTCTATATAATTTCGCAAACCAACCCATTGTCCCGGTTCAATCCCAAAAGCGTCAGTGCACCCTAACCTTAACCCAACAATAATGGTGTAGAGGTTAAAAATCAAGAGCAAGGCAAAAAAGGGGGTAAGGAAAAGATAGGGCTCCACCTTTGAAAGGCTAAAAAAACGGGAACGCGACCGACGTACAGCAGCAATAGAACTCACCTGCTTCACTCCTTTACTGTAGAACAGTAGGGAAGCAGCAACTGCTTCCCTACTGCGTTTTCCTGCCGTAGCTATAATTGCAGATATTTCTTACCTACAGTTTTATTTTACACGCCTCATAGCTCTGGCTTGAGCAGCTTTTAATCCTTGCTCAACAGTTTTGTTACCGGCAACGATCGCGGTGAACTCACCGTTAAAGTCGGTGAAAACGGCATCCCAGAAAATATCACCAGTAGTCATAGCCGGAATCTCTTTGGCTAACTCAGTCTGGAGAACGCCTAATTTCTGTCCGCCAAAGCGGGGATCGGGTTGTTTGAAGACATCGTCATCCCAGACGCTTTCAAACGGAGGCACCATTTGAGCAGCTGTATACCGTTGGGTCAGAGACTCTTCGTCATACTGTAAGTACTCGATAATCTCGTAGAGTTTGTCCTGGTTCTTAGCTAACTTGGTGATAGCCATGAAGGTTCCACCCCAAGAAGCTGTCCGGGGTCCGCCTTTTTTGTATACCGGCAAATCGCGGACGCGGAATTGATATTTACCTTCAGCAGCGGCGGCATCAACCTGGGCAATCCACCAGTCGGGGGTAGCGAAAGCGGCCAAGGTGCCGTCGGCCAATAAGGCGCCGAAGTTACCCCAGTCCCAAGTACACATCATACCGGTATTGATCTTGTCAACCCACCACTTCACGAATTGGGTGAACTCAGGAGAAGTAAAAGTCGGTTTCCCGTCTTTATCCAGCACCTGCGCGCCACTTTGGTTCCAGATCATCCACATGGTAGCGCCCAACCCTCCTGGATCGTACGGGAGAGCATAGTGCATGGGGCTGCCGTCGGCTTTTTTCTTCGCTGTCAACTTTTTCGCGGCTTCGAAGAACTCATCCCAAGTCTCGATCTTGGCTACGTCGACGCCCACTTCTTTCCAAAGGGTATCATTGTAAACAAGGGTAACCGGATGCACGTCATGGGGTAAACCGTAGACATGCCCGCCATAGTTAGTCCAAGCCACACGGCCTTCCGGAACTTTCTTAAACGCTGCGGATTTGGCGACGTATTTGTCCAAAGGAATAACCAATGATCTTCTGGGATCGGCATCCAAGATCTTATTCTGCTCAATCATCCATTCAATGATATCCGGATATCCGGTGCCGTCCATCATAGCGGCCTGTAGAGTCTGCACAAAAGCGTTTTGCGGAATCAATTCAATAACCAAGTCAATGTTGAATTTCTTTTCCACATCAGCCTCTCTGGCATTCCACTCCTCGATATTGTTCGCTGCGTAACTCCACAGGGTTACTTTTTGCTTTGCGGACATACCTACTGTGGAGAAGAGGCAAACCACCATAGCCACTACAACTAGAGAAACAACCAATTTCCTTCGTGACATACAACATCCTCCTTTAATAAATTTTTAACAATTTAATTATCTAACAAAAAAGCGGATATGCCTACCTGGAACTTTCCTCAGCATAAAACGAGCTTTTTTCTTTTTCAAAAAGGAGTTGTTGAGATTTTGTCGACACCTGAGAACTACTTCAGCCGTGGTCCCTTCTCCCGGGGTGGACCAGATATTTAAGAACCCGTGATGGGCCTTGATCACCCGGTGGCAGTAAGCCAAACCCATTCCCCAATTATTCTTCGTGGGTTTAGTCGTGAAGAAGGGACGAAAGAGTTTTCTCAAGTTCTCTCTGGAGATACCGGGGCCGTTGTCTGTAACCCGAATATAAGCCCATTCAAACTCCCTCCCGATCTCCACCTTAATCCAAGGTCGGAATCCGGAAGCGGTCTTCTCACACAGGGCTTCCGCAGCGTTCTCCAGTAAGTTTTCTAGGACTGCGGTCAGGTGATGCCGGTCCCCCCAGACATTGACCGCGCTGGCCAAATTATCCGAGGAGAGGGTAATCCCTTCGAGTTTCGCGGCGCATCTAGACCTTGCTTCTGTATAGAGTTCATACAAAGAAAGAGTTTTCGTGGCTACCTGCAACCGGTCGGATTGGCTGTGCAACTCATCAAGCTGAGTCAGGGCGTTGGCAGAAACATCCCTAGCCCACTTCACCTGGGTATGCGCACGCTCTAGGTATTCTTCACGCAAGGGTTCTAATTCTTGTTCTACAATATCCATGGCCATCTGAATGGCAAGGAAACGGTTTTTAAAGGTATGTAAGACCAAACGCACCGCTTGGTTGGCCACATTGATCTGCCTATCTAAATCCCTGGCCCCCACCCGCCAACTGCCTAAAAAACCATACCTGCAGATCGAAACTAAAACCAAAATAGCAAAGACCAGCCCCGCCAAGGGCATGGCCTGTAGGTAAGTAATATCAAATACCGGATATTTGGCCGCCGGTAGCAGGGTGGTGGCTACAGGATGCGCATTTAAAACACTGGCCTTTCCCATTCCAAACAGCAAAACTGAGAAAATGGAAAGCACACCGCAGCCTATTCCGACACAAAGAGCCTGCGCCCTCTTTTGTAAAATTGTACTGTAGACCCAATGCCCCAGGATCTTCTGGAGAGCGAAAATTTGAATTAATACAATCAAACCCAACGCAACCTCGTCAATGATCTGCAGTGTCTTTTCCCACTGAGCATAAGCCTGTGGGTCGCCGATAAATTTGGCGCCTTGTTTGTACAGGGTGAATAAATGATTGGGGTCGTATTTCCACAATCCCACAGCCAGAATCGTCACAATTACCGTAGCAACAATCGAATCCCGCCGCCGCCAGCATTCTGTGGAATATGAAAAAGCGAACCCAAGCAGGGCAATAACAAACCAGATCAGGCTCCAGAGTCTGAATCGCATGAAGGTTTCTAATGGCAAATGAGCCAATAATCTCCAAGCCCAGCTCGGCTGGGAAAGGGGCATAATCAAGCCTTCCAGTTGATAATTACCGAATCTGGCAATAAACCCGATCAGCCCAAGAATACAACAGCCAAATGTAAAGAGGATTAACCCCAACCAAATGGCTTGGTATCCCCTGGGCACCCTGGCCAACATGAAGAGAGCGAAGACAAGAAATAAGATGGCGATCAGGGGCAATCTTTATTCCTCCCCCTGTTTTTTTATACTCTTCATATTCTTCTGCAAACATTAGGTTAAATCCTGCAACCAGAATTTAACCAAAAGATAATCTGCGCCGCAATTCAAAGTTTTTACCATATGTAACAAATTTGGTCATCTGAATTTGCCAGATAACATAAGACCAAAGTGATGAGGAATTCGCGAGGGCATAAGCCAAATTTACCGTCTTAATCTTAAACTGCTCATGGTAATCTTACAGCTTAAGCAAAGGTTTTTCATAATTGTAAACCTAAAGTTTCCCCACGCAGGTAGGCGAGTAAATCCTTGGCGCCCGTGCAAGCAAAATTTCCTTCTGCGATCCGCCAGTACTGTGCGGTTTGGGAACGCCCCGAGTTAACCTGGGCAATATACTCAATTATTTCCGGATGGCAAGTAAGAATAAAAATCTGATGGGTGCGGGCCAGATTGCTCAAGATTTCCACAGCTTGACGTGTGTGTTTTACATCAAAATTCACCAATGAATCATCTAAAACTACCGGCAGGGCAGGGCGGAGCTCTTGAATTCTACTTAAGCGTACCGAGAGAAAAAGCTGTTCTTTCGTCCCCCGACTCAGGAGTGCCGTTCCGTCTAACTCCTCTCCGCCCCCGGTTACCGTCTTGAAATCGGGAGATAATAAATCATCCGCTGGCAAGATCTGTTGGTAACTCTTTCCAGTCAGATCGGCGAAGATCTTTCCGGCTGCCCCCAACAACTCTCCTTTGGTCTTTTTCAAGAAGGCTTTATGGAGTTTCTCCAGGATAAAATCAGCTAAACTGTGCACAGCGTACTTTCTGGCTAGCGGCTCCAATCTGCTGCGGGCTTGGTCAATCATGCGCTGTGCCTCCTCCAACTTTTCCGAGGTGGCAAGTTTTTTCAACTCGTTTTCCAGTGTGGTCTGGTTCTCTTTTAGTTGATCCAGTCTTCCTCTGAAACGGGCAAGACTCTGCTCTGCCTCTTGACACCTGCGATTGGCCTCCGTCGGCGAGGAACAATCCTCCCAAGCCTCTACCAGTATAGACCAGTCATCATCTGTCTCCCCTTTTTGACTTACGGTGAGCTGAAAAGCCTGCCTCACTCTGGGACTAAATCCCCGGCGGATTCCTCGTTTCAGGTTCTCGGCCCTTTCCGCTTGGGCCTTTAGTTTCCGAGCCTTTTCTCCCTGTTTAAGGTAGCTCTCTATCCAAGCGTCAACCTCCTCCGACGCTCTCAATGCCCGCCTTAAGGCGCAAGCAACCGCATCCTGCGCTTCCGACCGTGGTTGATTTACACCTTCCGGCAAGACTTCCACAGCTTGTCGGCGAAGATTGAACAGCCGCCTCTCGCATTCCTCCAACTTTCCTAAAAATTCAAGGTGACCGGCGATTTCTTCCACAGATCTTAAGATCTTTTCACCCGTTCCTATATAATCTACCGGCTCCTCCCCAAGGTAACGCAGATCCACAGCCAATCCCCAAAGAGAGAAGAGTTCTCTTTCAAGATCGGTTCTTATGTCCTTAAGGCGCTCCCCTTCCTCCTCCCACTGGCTAATCCTTCTTCTGAGCTCGCTTGTTCTGCTGTAGTACTCCAGGATCAATTCGGGATTGACCTTCTCCTCAGGCAGGCCTAGAATCCTCTGAAATTCTCGAAGTTTCGAGCCTAAAGCCGACAGTTTTCCTTCATCGACTTCTACCTGTTTGACCTGTTCCTGCAGGGTCTCTGCTTTTAATCGATAATCTCTCTCCACCTTCCTGCGCTGCTCCCGAAGTTCTCTTTCATGAAAGAAAGTAAAGAGCAAATGGAGCCCGGAGGCTAATATCCCGCCGATTCCAATGAGAAAACCCAGCGGGAGCCGGACCAGGGTCAACAAATAACCCCCTAAAGCCCAAGCGATGGTGGAAACAAAGAAACGCCCCAGATACCTGCGGGGTTCCAATCCGGTCAGAGTGGGCAGGATCTTTTTGGTTACTTCTAGCTCACGCTGGCCTTCCCCCAGTACTCTCCGTTCTTCCACTATTCGCTCCTGTAGAGCGCGAAATTCCGCCAAGCTCTGCCTAACCTCACTCAAGCGAATTTGGTCACAATTGATCGCCTTCACTCTGGCAAAATCCCCGTTCCAGTCCTGATTCACCTCGTCGATCTCCAGTTTAATTCTGGCTTCCTCCTGGGCTTGGCGTTCAAGACCAGTGGCGAGGTCCCGGAGACGTTGCCTTACCCCCGCACTCTGACGGGCGCCCTCTCGGATTTTTCCCCGCTGCTCTAAAATCCGCCGGTATTGCGCAAAGTGAAGCCCTAACGACATCTCGGCCTGGGATAAAACTGTTCTGTATTCGTCCAGGGCGGTCCGGTGCGCATCGTGCAGACGGGCGACCTTTTCCAGATCAACCTGACCAAAACCCGCCAAAAGCCGCTGGTTTTCCCGTTCATTCAGGAGTTCTGTTAAAGACATAAACTCCTGATAATCCCCGAAGTACTGATTAATGAATTCATTGGCGGTTAATTCCGCTTCGGCCCACCGGACTTGCTTCGTGGTGGTGGCAATTTCTTCCCTGCACTGCCCTAATTTTTTCTGGGCCTCTTCAAACTCCGCCACTTGCTCTAGAGCCTCTTCTCGACACAGGAGTCCTGCTCTGATTGCTTCATTACTCTCTTTAAACAGACGTACTCCGGGAGAGCCTTTCTTGCCGCCGATTCCCTCCGCTACCTTTCGAAGTTCAGCACAGATTTGAGGAACAGCCGCTATATCCGCTAGTCCCGCGCCTAATAAAACCGACTGTAACCTTGTGGCCTCAGCTCCGCTCACTCCTTCCGGCAGGGAACACAATTCACTTAAATTAATAGTAAAGAGGCGCTGATAAGTAAAATCGTCAATCTCGCCGATAATTAAGCTACTATCCGCGGTTTTCCCTCCGGCATAAAAGAACTCCGGTTGGGAATAACCGTTAATCCGGACCGAAGCCTCCCGCCCCTCCTCCACATCAAGATCCGCCTCAATCCTATACTCCTGCGCGGGCGGGGGCAAGGCGGCCGACCGTTTAATTCCGTAAAACAAATGGCGCAGGATATTGAGGAAGGTAGTCTTTCCCGCCCGGTTAAAGCCTCCCACCACTACTATTCCGGAATTAAGTTCTGCCAAGGTCTGGTTTCGCAGGATCCCAAAATCCATGATATGTAAATTTTTTATCCTCATCTCCCGGTTCTCCGTTCCATAATCTTCTCAATCACCAATTCTTTTGCCTCTTCAATGAGGAAATCCAAGGAATTTACTCCACCGGTCTTCCGGAACTGAATCTTTTCTGCATTTTGTTCCTCCAAGCCTTCTCCTTCCCGCGCTTCCTCCCAGACTGCGCCCAAACGCCGGGCTGCGGCCTTGTAACCGGCCTCGGTCCGGAGCCCTTTGATGACCAGATCGAGTTCATTAAAGGTTTCGTCGCTCTTTCGTAACTCAGCCAGGTCGGGCAGGGGAAGGCCGGTGGAGAACCTGATAGATTCCGACCACAAAAAAGGCTCCTCTACACCGTGTTCCGGACCGAACCGGCGGCGTAAAGCGCTTAATATCTCCTCCTCCACCTCTTCTCCTTGGGCTGAGAGGTAACGGTGGATCTCTCCTCGTCCCTTCAAAACCCACCGGACAATATACCCCTTAACCCCTTGCCCGTCCCCGGTAAGGCCTTCTACCACCTTCCGGTTTTGACCAAAGAGTGCCTCAGGCCGAACGTGCTCCTGACTCTGCTCTGGAGGACGTTTCCGGTCCCGACCGCTCATAATCGTTTCCCCTTGTCTTTCAAATAATTCCAACAAATCATCAAGGTTCTCCGGTGATAATCCCGGAGAGGAATCCAACCAAACCTCCTCTACCCGCCAGACAACTGGAGAGACCGGGACAAATTCAATTTTGGCTTCTGCTTGGGGCAATAGGTCGACTAAGAAACATCCGCCGATTCCCTGTTCATCCGGGGCCCGCCCCTGAGGAATCCCAGGATAGACGATGTACGGTTCTCTACTGATGATCTGTCCGGTGTGGGCATGTCCCAGGGCCCAATAATCGATCCCCTCCACCTTTGCCAATTCTCCGGCCGTGGAGGGTAGATAGTTTGATTCAGGCTCTAAAGCCGTATGTAACAAACCTATATTCCAAGCCTCTCTGTCCTGCGGTCTGAAAGACTCAAAGACCTTTTCCTTTTCATACCTGGTTTTATAAGAGCGTCCAAATACTCTGGCAATGACCTCTCCACCACGCGCCCCCGACTGATCATAAATCGTAAAACACTGGGTCTCATCTCCTCCAAAAACCCAAACATTCTCGGGGAAAGTAACCAGGTTTCCCCCTTCCCCCAAGGGATCGTGATTACCGGCAATGATCAAGACGGGTATATTTTTCTCGGCCAACCTTCTAAATTGTTCCTGCAAAAAAAATCCGGCTTTGACGCTTCTGGCTTCCCGGTCATACAGATCTCCGGCGATCACCATAAAATCCACTGCCTCCTCCAGGGCTAAATCGCAGATTCTTTCCATCGCGGTAAAGGTGGCCTTTTTCAAAATTTCCCCAATGCGTCCAGAGGTCTGACCTACACTCTTTAGGGCGCTGCCTAAATGTAGATCCGCCGTATGTATAAAACGAATTCTTTTTTTTTCACCCATTACCTCACATCACTCCCCTGTCCAAAACAATCCGGATTAGATCTCCATCTACACAAATACAATCAGGAACCAATCAAAATCCCAAGCTGTAATACTGCAAAGGTTCCAACTGGTTCAAAATCAACATGGCTCAATACAAAACTCAACTTTCTCAATATCAGTCTAACATCTGCCTATAATACGCAGTATACTAAATATCTAAGTAAAACCTCTCCACGTCTTTATAGACCGGTCCTTCGGGTCTCAATACACTTTGCACCAAAGAAAAACCGGAGACCACCATCTCGCCTCGGACCCCTTGTTCTAAACGTAAGCGGTCAAAGGAGTCCGATCGCGGACAGGGGCACGACTTTACCCTCCCCACGGTCAGATGGGGTTTAAACCCCCTCTTTTCCCTGGGTAACCCGAGGCCTTCCACGGCGTCTTCAATCTCTTCCGCCAATTTCTTTAATTCATACCTGCCCTGTTCCAGCCCAAGCCAGAGGATACGCGGGGTTTTCCCCGGAGGAAAGGTTCCTCCCCCACCCAGAGCAAGGGTAAACGCTTTGCTCTTACGGCCTACCTCCTTTAAGACTGGAAGCAAATCCTTGATTAGCTCAGAATTTTGCTCCCCCAAAAACTTCAGAGTAAAATGGAGCTGTGCAGGGGTAACCCATTTGACTCCCTGCGCTTGGAAGGATATATCTGTTAGAAAATCAATGATCTTCGCTTTCACCGCTCCTTCCACCCAAACAGCGATAAAAAGCCTCACTGGATTTTACCTCCCTTTGCCTCTTTACCCTCGGCTTTACTCTGATCAGACCCGGCGTCTTGCTGTCCGCCGGAAATTACCTTCCGTTCCAGAGTAAATTTCCCCCGCAGACTGTATACTTTAATGGAGTCCACCGCCGTTAATTGATACTGCGCTTGCTCTCGCTCTCGCTCTCCCTTTTCCGCGTCCGACTCCACCTCCGCAAAGTGTAGCAGTGCCACGCTGTAAGGAAGATTGTCATCGGAAAGGCCGCG
>Ga0079223_10002424_pt1 | contig 11533 bp, 12 predicted proteins | sample Stecom2011_FD_75072 | JGI IMG/M metagenome (GOLD analysis project Ga0079223, IMG submission 75072) | Agricultural soil microbial communities from Utah to study Nitrogen management - Steer compost 2011 | ecosystem: Environmental > Terrestrial > Soil > Agricultural land | place: USA: Utah...
TAAATATTTATGAAGTCGCATCACATTTTGCTTTCGTGATTTATTTCAAGCAGTTTGGAAGCATTTCTAAAAACTCTAAACATTTATCATAGTTCAGCTCGTAATAATTTACCCCCAAGTTTATGGATTCATAGTATTTGGCTTGATTCTTTTTATAGTATTCTTCTGATGGTATTTTCCATAAATCTCGTCCCATCTTCTCAGCGAGAAACCATTTCTCCAGTAATCTTGCAGCTCTTCCGTTTCCATCTCGAAATGGATGAATATGTGCAAATCTTAAATGTATTAGTGAAGCAAAATAAAAGACTTCCTTTTCGTTTAGGTTTATAGAAATTAGCTTTTGAAGGTCTTGAAAAAACAGTTTCATTTCTTGTTCTACAAATTCAGGTTCAATTGCCATATAAGCTAATCCTGACTTTCCAAAAACCCCAATTTGTTCAATTCTGTATTTTCCTCTTTTGCTTTTAATCAATAATACCTCTGAAAATATTTTATGACAATACAATAGATTTTTTTCGTCCAAACTATTTTCCTGTGCAAATTTATATGCTTTAATCAAGTCTTCAATTTCGTTAATCTCTTTTCCGAGCTTGAATTTATCTTTATTCAATTCATAGTTCATATAAGAGTTTAAATCAATGCTGTTTCCTTCAATATTTGATGAAAAAACCGCAGATGATTTTGTCAAATAGTCAAACTTTTCATTGTCTTCAGAAAAATCATAATTCTGGATTAATTCTGGAATTTGATGTCCAATTGCCTGAATATAGGTGTCTAAATATTTCCTCTCAGTTATTCTCATTTAACCTCAATATTTAAGCATAAATATACTCATTTTCATGATTAAACTTATTGGGCATTTATTTTACATCCATGATGGACAATAAACAACAACTGATAAAGATTAGGATATCGGGATTTGTATCTCGTAAATATTTACATAAGTCAAGTCCATCCATTTTTGGAAGAGTGATATCGAGAATTACCAAGTCGTAATGATTCTGGGCTGCCAACTTTTCCCTAAAAAATCCATCATAGGCAACAGTCGTGACAAAGCCTTGCGCTTACAAACCTCTTTGGATGAGTTCAGAAACTCTTAAATCATCTTCTACTATTAATATCTCCATTCTTACAAAGATGCAATTTCAGCCAGATGTGGATGTTTTAAATAAAAACAAGATTCAATTTGAAAGCTGTTACTTTACTATTATTGTATATGCGTTACTACTTTCGACGCTGTAAATTCCGAAAAAAAATCTCCTGGAGAATAAATACCATCCTTATAAATACCATGGCTCATACTTCCAGTAGAAAAACCTCCATAAAAGATCTTATACGCTTCGTCTTCAACAAACGATGGTGTAGAAATAAAAACAGATTGATATTTCTGCGAGGGAGAAAAAGTGAGCAACTCGTCTCCCGACTTTTTTTGAATATGAAAAAGAGTGCCAGCTGAATGTACTGCTGAAAAACCCACCATTAACGAATGCTGTTTCGACAACTCCAAAGGAAGTGGCTCCATAACCGCTTCTTGTGTAGCGATAAGCACGCCTCCCGAAATAATCATATCTCCATTGATCTCAAATGCTTTGTCTCCACCAACTTTTCCATTCACAACTACTTCCCCTCCAGTCATCTCAAAAGTTCCATTCACATCAATTCCATCATCCAAAGCTGTAATATATAAGTGACCACCATGAATATAAAGATGCGATTTCTCTCCTTCAATTCCACTTTTAAGCTTACGGGTAGATTGCTGAGAATCCGACTCCTTCTCATCAAGAATATTAATGCCATCTACAGTTGCAACAACATTCATGATGCCACCTTTAATAGTGATTATATTCCCTTCCAAACCACCAGTGCAGGTGAGAATATTAATGTTTCCTCCACTTATGCCCAATGCAACATCTGCATGAAGAGCATCGTCACCAGAAGAAAGAGTGAAGTCGCCTCCATTGATAGAGATAATTCCATCGCTATTAATGGCATCATCGGCTGCATCTATAACAAAGTTCCCATCATCAATTATAACCCCAGTTACCGATTTCAATCCTTTAAGCGATAAATTGTCCACATTGTTAAAATCGCTTCCTGTACCTGCAACAATATCAAAAGTACCATTGGAAACCAATATTTGCGTCTCTGCCTGAATTCCATCTCCGCCTGCAATAATATTCAATACGCCCGATTGAATGTAGGTGTAGCCACGAGCAGGGTCGGTCTCATGAAAAGATTTTATTCCATCGTCCAGTGCTCTTATATCTAAAACTGCATCCCCCTTAATAACAACATAGTCTTTTACTTGAATACCATCATCTACAGCAAATAAAGAGAGATGAGCGTCTTTAATCACCAAGCCATCTTTTCCACCAATGGCGTCATTAAATTTTCCGGTTACAGTGAGTTTTCCTGTTCCGCAAATGGTCATATCGTCTTTGCTGAAAAGAGCAGCATTGGGCTCTTTTTCTTCGGGCAAATCAAAAATATAGGAAGAGTGATCCGCAAGATAATTTTCAGTACCATCTGCTAAAATAATAATCGTCTTTTTACAAGCAGCAATAAACATAGGCGCCCCATTTAAGCAAGTGATATCGGCATTATTCATAATAATACGTACCAACTCATCCTTAGAAACATTTACGATTACCCTTCCATCATTAATTTTCCCTGAAAGCCGATAAGTCCCTGCTGAATTAATAGTAACTACATTGTCTGAAACATCAGCTCCTTTCCCTTGTTCCACAGCAATTGAAGCAGCTTTTAAAGTAATTTCTACCACATCAGATTCAGAAAAATCAGCATCACCTGGCTCATCATGATCTTTCACATTCTCAGCCATAGCCTCTTCGACTGAATAGCCACTTACTTTAGGGTCAACCTCTTTTTTAGGAATATTATTAGCCTCCTCTTTTGAGCAGCTAAAGGAGATCATTACCACTGTGACAAAATAAAATAACCGAGAGATATTTTTCATCTTCTATTAAATTTTAATTTTAAGAGTAGTGCCTATAATACTTACCTTATCTGGTTTTTTCTTATTCAACTCACCCTCCTTTTGAAAATAGAGATCAGCACTTAGGCGCTTACTAAATTTATACTCCCCTCCAATAGACCATCTGTACTGATCTACCTCATTTTTTGTGGGATGATTGAGCTGATATCTGAACTGTCCATTTATATAGGGAGTTAAAGAAATATATTTAATTTTATAGGCTACTTCTGCCTTAGAACGTAATACACTTTTAGGACTATAGTCAAGACTCTCCTTCTCTTCATCACGATAGGTTGATTGAAATTTCTCCCGAATATAAAAAGACCAGTTTCCAAACTTCTCTTTATATCTCACATAAAGATAATAACGATTTCGGCTGGCGTAAATATCTTCTTTAAGATTATGATTGTAAATCCAAGTATAAGCCAATCCTACATTCCATTTTTTCGCAATCGAATAATCCCCTTCAAGCGATGTTGCCAACCTGTCAATCTCGCTTAGATTGGTAAAATAGCGGGTCTCATGTTCCAACTGAAGAGAAAACTTTTTAGTGATTTCTTTCTGTACTTTTATAGCAGGCCACCAAGCGGTATTACTATCTTGAGCTGCTATTTGCAAAGCAATGATAGCAAGTGCAATAATCAGAATGGTTCTTCTCATACAATAATTTTAAATCTTAATTGATCCTCCTAAGATCTGTCCCTAAACTTCTTTGATGTGTTTTGATCAGCACTTTCAAACTCATCACTTTTATAATAGACTCTTAAAATAGCAGTATCTCTTAAAAAGTCGATACTTCCTATCTCTACTCTATCAATTTCAATACCTGTACGCTCTTTCAAGTCTTCGATAAGTTCTTTTCTCTTTTCAGGTTTTATCAGTTCAATTTTCTCATAGATTATGCTTTTACTTGAAACATGCTTTAAAAAATAAGGGCTTTCCATGCCCCAAGTTACTACGATAAAAATAAAATTAGTTGCAACAAGAGTGGCATATCCAATATGCTTTAACAATGCATTGATGACCGAAATACCAATAATCATGAAGAGATAAGTCATTTCACGAACGGGCAAAGTGTCAGTTCGATACCTTAGAATTCCAAAGATGGCAAAGAGTCCTAAAGCAAACCCAATTTGTATTTGTACCGAGTCAAGCAGAAACAGTAACATGAAAATGGTAGAACTGGTCAAAATAAAGCTAAAGAAATAATCTCTTCGCTTAGAACGAGGATAATAGAAAAACCTAATAATACCTACTGTAACTACTAAGTTAACTGTGAATCGCAAAAACAGTAAAAAAATCGCCTGCAGATCAAAATCCCATAATCCTGCAATATTTGCAACTTCAGCTATGCTTTCAGTCATTTCCAAATCAAACATATCCTTCAAATTAAATAATTTCACTTATAATAAACTTACCATCGATCACTTTTTCAAAAGAACGAATTTTCTGTTTGTATCTGTTCTTCTTCACCTCTGAAAAAAGCTGGCTTATCCCCAAACAATATTTACTGATCCCCACTTGTTTAACACGCAAATCTCTTAAAATAATTCCTAAAGAGGAATAGGATCGCTTATTTTGCTTTATCTCAATAATCCCCAAATCAGGCGCCTTAAGCATTTCTTGCCCATTTGCCGTTTGAAAAGAGAGATTAAAATCAATGGTAATCCGCTCATCAAAAGTCTTACTCACTAAAGTAACTCTTCTAAAATTGTTGGTCAAAACGGGATGAAGGTCATAGGCAGAAAGCGGTTCAATATGCTTTTGCAAAAAAGAGTAAGCAGGTTTGTCTAATCCACCAAAATCTTCTCTTTCAATGCGGAGTTTTGTAGTTCTCCCTTTGTTAGACTTCAACTTGGCTTCCAAAAACTGCTTGTCAGTGTCTTCATATCTCCTAATACGTATTTTTGTACGCTTCCGCTTGCCATTTACATGTGAATGATAAAAGAAAAAATCAGGAGTATCATAATAGAGGGTTGAATATCCAGCCATACGATTGACATTTATCTCCTGAATAAAATAAGAGGATTCTGACTTTCGAAATATTTCTGGCAAAAGAGCAACAGGCAGCACAAATTTACGATCCACTCGATCCATCAAACGTACTTTCCCAACTTCTTGTAAACTTATAGGAGTAAAAGTTTTCAGGGATGTTTCAATCTCACTTTTTAAACTGTCTCGATCCAGCTTTGTCTCTATCATCTCACACACAGCAATAATTATATATATATTTAACAAAGATAACTTTTAATTATACTTTTCTTTTAAATTATAGATAAACAACCCCATATAACTTGTGAAAACCGCTAAACATCTCTAATCAATTTCAAATTAAAGTCTCTTCCGAAAAAAAACGTTTTGCCAATCAAAATGTTATAACATCTCGATAAGAGAAATTCATAACTCTCACTACTATTGCAAAAGCACCATTTTACATTTATATTGTCATCTCTCTCGAGACTTTATTTTAATCAAAATGAATCAAACTGCTCACTTGGCAAACAATCCTCGACACATTGTCCACATGGATATGGATACTTTCTTTGTCTCGGTGGAACGTTTACGAAATAGCGATTTAAACAACCGCCCCATCATTATTGGCGGATTGTCTGATCGAGGAGTAGTGGCAGGATGTAGCTACGAAGCACGAACATTTGGTGTGCATTCGGCTATGCCCATGAGACAGGCAAGACAGCTGTGTCCAGACGCTGTATTTATTCGTGGAGAAATGGGGATTTACAGTAAATACTCAAGCTTAGTCACAAATATTATAGCCGATAAAGTTCCCGTTTATGAAAAAGCATCCATTGATGAACATTATATCGATTTAACTGGAATGGATCGCTTTTTTGGCGCATTCAAATTCAGTCAAGAATTACGACAAACCATTGTGAAAGAGACGGGCTTACCCATCTCATTCGGACTTTCAGTAAATAAAACAGTTGCTAAAATAGCTACTGGAGAAGCGAAAAGAAGCATTTCTCGTGAGCTTTACGTAGAACAAGAAAGAGTGCAGACATTCCTAAATCCTCTCTCTATCAAAAAAATCCCCATGCTGGGACCCAAGACTTATGAAATACTCAGCGCTATGGGCATTGAGAAAATTGAAGCTCTCAGCAAAACTTCACCAGAATTGTTAGAGAGAGTGTTGGGTAAAAACGGGATCAGCTTATGGCAAAAAGCAAATGGAGTTGACAACTCGCCTGTGGAGCAGTTTAATGAACGGAAATCTTTAGGGTCGGAAGAAACTTTTGAAACCGATATTTCTGACATGAAGTTGCTCAACGAATGGATTATTGGTATTACAGAAAAATTAGCTTACGAATTACGAAGTTCCAATAAGTTGACTGCATGTATTGCGGTTAAAATAAAGTATTCTGACTTCAATACGCAAACTATGCAAAAGCGCATACCCTACACCTCATTTGACCATGTTCTTATTGAAGAGGCTAAAGAACTTCTCGTCAAGCTATACAAACCAAAGAGAAAGGTTCGACTTATAGGTGTACGATTAAGTCATTTGGTTTCTGGCACCCAACAATTGAGCCTTTTTGAGGATACCCCAGAACAGATAAATCTCTACCAAGCAATGGACAAAATTAGAAAGAAATTTGGCCCAGATGCCTTAGGACGAGCTTCAGGGCGATGAGCAAAATAAGAGAGACAATTTTTAAACTTTCTTCAAAGAAGTTGATACAGGGCATGAACATAAAAACAACCTGTCAGAATATATTGGTGCTATTTTTGTCGAAACAGAGTGGTGAAAAATAATGATTAATATGATTGTTCTTTCAACTCTTCAACTGCATCACGCAAAAAGTCACGCTGATAATAATCATCATCCACAACAGTTCCATTCCATATGACCACATCCAAATCTATATTTCGAGGGCCAAATTTTGGTGCTGTTCGATCCCGTCCCATATCATCTTCAATTTTCTTCATCATCAATTCAACATCCTCCTGATTCATAGAAGTTTTGAGCAACAATGCACTATTTATAAAATCTGGCTGATCGATGATCCCAATAGGTTTGGTCAATCGTACGGGAGAGAGAGCACATACTGTAAACAACTTGCGCAACCGACGTATGGCTTCCGAAAAATTAACGTAAGGATCAATATTTGATCCCATCCCTATGATAACGCAGTTCTCTTCCATTAAAATATATGATTAAGAACAATAGCCCCTCCAAAATAAACTATTTTCTCTCCTCAGTGAGAGATAAAGCAACGCTACGAGAAAACCTTAGAGCATGTGGCTTATCCACAGTTACTTCCACCTTCTGAATACGTTCTATACTCATTAGATATTTAACCACTTTATCTGCAACAGTCTCAAGCAAGTTATAACGATGCTCTTCTACCATATCCACAATAGTTTTACAAATCGAACGATAATCAAGAGCAGCTATAGGATCATCACTTATCTGTTCTCCTTCCAACTCATAATGAATTGTTATGTTAAGCAACAAATCCTGTTTTTTACCCAACTCATGCTCGTTGAATCCAACTTCTGTACGTAATAACAAGTCTCTTATAAAAATTGTTGCCATAACCTTATTTTAAATGTGCACCTGAATCACAAAATATAATTTGTCCAGTAATTGCATCATTAGTAGTTAAAAAATACGCACTTTCCACTAAATTGTCAAGCTCTACTCTTTTTTGTAAGGGAGTGGACTCAATCACTTCATGTAAGTGCGTCTCATCCTTTCCTGGAGGAGGCAAAACAGGACCAGGCGCTACTCCATTTACCCTAACAGAAGGTGCCCACTCCAAAGCGGCCATAGTAGTAACACTCATCAATGCTTTTTTAGATAAAGAGTATGCTCCATGTGAAGAGTCATTGTCAACAATTCTAGTATCCAGAAGGTTTATAATGGAGCCATAGCCAAATTTAAGATAGAAAAGACGCATCAAAAAAAATGGTGCTTCGAAATTTATTTTAAAACTTTTATGGAGTAAAGAGCTGTCGGTCTCTTTTAACGATCCAGGATAAAAGACTGAAGCATTATTTATCAGCGCATCTAATTTATCAATACTTAATTTGGACAAATTGTCAAAAAGCTCAATAACAGTTTGTTCTCCGTATGATAAATCGGCACCTATAATTGGGAAAATTTGCTGAGGAAATAGTTGACTCAATTCCGTAGATAGCTCCAACGCATCATTTTTGCTATAGTTGTAATGGATAACAACATTCCATCCCTCCAAAGCAAAACGCTTTGTCAAAGCCTTACCAACTCTTCTGGCCGCACCAGTAATCAACACTGTTTTATTGGACATCATTTTACTTAAGATTACAGTTTCAGTTATAAATAAGCTGAACAATTTTTTCGAGTCCTTGTTGATCCATCTCATTAAATCTACCAAATTCTCGACTATCCACGTCTAACACAGCAAAAATCTCTCCTTCCCTATTTTTTACAGGAACTGCAATTTCTGAGTTGGTGAGCGAGGAGCAGGCGATGTGACCCGGGAACTCGTGAACATCAGGGACAACTATACTCTTACCCTGAATAACGGAAGCCCAACAAACTCCGGTGGCTTTTTTTAACTTTAAACAGGCTACAGGTCCTTGGTAGGGTCCCACAATCAACTCATTATCCTCCAAAAAGTAAAAACCTGTCCAAAAGAAACCTTTCATCTTATGGTGCAAAAGGGCTGCAACAGTAGCCATTCGGGTAAAAGGATGTTCAGAAGCGCTTAATAACTCTGATAATTGTTCAAAGATTCGATCGTAACGAGCCAGTGTGGAGTTTTTCATAATTCAATTTAATTAGTCTATAAATATTTTTTAGATAGTAGAAAGGAACAATAAAACTTAATATGTATATCCGTTTTTATAACTAATTTTAATAGAATAACATAAAAATCAATTGTTTGACCACGCCCCTAAAGGGAGCAATTGATTTTCTTCACTCCCTTTATGGATGGGGTAAATGAAGAAAATAAAGTTTTATTTTAGGTACAAAAACGGATAATCATTAAACTTAATTATAGGCATGCATAATTATCGACATACACGAGCAATTTATGAAAAGATTATTCTTAATACACATTAAATGCCGAAAATGGAGTTGATATCACCCCACTTATTTTCAACCTCCAAAATAATCAATATAAAAAGAAAAGAAACAGCCGGAATTAACTTTCGTCAAATCCGGCTGTCCACTCATCTACTAAACCTAAACCCAAAACTATATTAATTCAACTAATAAAGCACTTGAATGCGCAAATTGTTCAAAAAATATTAAATTAATTTGCATAACTTCCTTCGTGATCTCTCAACATAGCTTGCAACTTCTTTCTAGTAAAGAAGATACGACTCTTAACTGTTCCGATAGGTAAACTCAAATTTTCTGCAATTTCTTTATATTTATATCCATCGGTATGCATTCTAAAAGGAATTCTAAAATCGTCACCCAACTTATCAATGTAACTATTCATCTCTGTTACATTATGAACCATTTCGGGAGTTTCAGAAGCAAAGTTACGCTTGTAAGCCACACGAAGAGCATCCTCATTTCCATCGAAAGTATTACGCGTCTTTTGATTTCTTCTGTAATTATTAATGAAAGTATTTTTCATTATTGTAAAAACCCAAGCTTTAAAGTTTGTATTTGCCGTAAATTGATTACGATAGGTTAATGCCTTCAAAGTAGTCTCTTGTAACAAATCCCTAGCATCATCATCATTGGCAGTCAGACTCAAAGCAAAATAAAGCAATTTATCCTGCAAACTAAGCAGATGATTGTTAAACTGAATCGTTGTCATGGCTGAAATTTTTATTTGGTTTTGTATAACAAATATAGACAAAGAATAAACAGATGCAAAACATTTAGTCAAAAGATAAACATTATTTAGACTAAAGATAAACAATTATTGCGCTAAATGATTGACAATTAATATATTATACTAAAAGATAGAAATTGCTGATAATCTATAAGCTATATTTATATTACAACAAGTTAAACAAAAGTATTTAATATCTTTTTATCTTAAACACCTCAAAGCTATGTATAAATACTATTTTAGTATCTGCCAGTTTTATTATTTTTCATTATTGATTTTTTTGGTTTCATCCATAATTAAAAAAACGTATTTTTACAACTCATAAAATAATATATAGAATGCAACAACATATTAGCTCACTTCTCATTCACGGAAAAAGAGAAAAAGAGATCTCCGAAAAATATCGTAGTCTAAAAATGCCCATTTATGAGACCGCCTCTTTTGATTTTGAGAATTCAGAAACGATGGAGGTGGCATTTAGAGGTAATAATGATGCGTTTGCATACTCTCGCATATCGAACCCCACAGTAGCCGAACTACAACAAAGACTAAAAACATTTAGCAAATCGGAAGATAGTTTGTGCCTAAGTTCAGGGATGGCGGCCATATCCAACGTCTTTTTGACGCTATGTAGCAATGGAGATAATATTATAACTTCGAAATATCTATTTGGAAACACCTACTCTTTTTTTGCAAAAACTCTTGCATCATGTGGAGTGGAAGCAAGATTTACAGATTTTAATGACCTAAATGAGATAGAAAAAAATTGTAACGCACGAACCAGAGCTATATTCATAGAAATTCCAACCAACCCACAATTAATTCTCTTTGATATTGAGAAGATAGCTAAATGGGCCGAACACAGAAATATCGTTTTGGTAATTGACAATAGTATTTTAACTCCCTATCTATTTCAGGCAGCAAATTATAAAATAGACATCGAACTTTTCTCCAACACGAAATTCATTTCAGGAGGAGCCACCTCTATAGGCGGAACTATCCAAATATTTAAATCCAACAAGTGGAGGCAAATCCTAAGTTGCAAACAGATTACGAAAAATATGGAAGCAGAGCGTTTTTTAAAAGGTTATATAAAGAAATCTATAGAAATATAGGCGCATGCTTATCACCCCACAGCGCATGGCTCCAACTTTTAGGTTTAGAAACACTCCCGTTACGAGTTGACAAGACCAATGAAAATGCTCTACAAGTAGCGAACCACTTAAAGGATCATAAAAAAATTGTTAAGATCCATTATTTATCCCTCCCCTCTTCTCCTTATTACGAGCTAACAAGAAAGTATTTTAATGAAACAGGTGGATGCCTAATAAATTTGGATTTGGGTAAAAAGCAACGCTGTTATGATTTTATGGATGCACTAAAGATGATTCGACGAGGCACAAATTTTTGTGACAACAAGTCAATGATTATTCACCCCTCCTCCACCATCTATTGGGACTTCGATGAAACAGAAAAAAAAGAGATGAAGATAGGTCCTGGAATGTTAAGGCTTTCAATCGGAATCGAACATATCCACGATATTATTAACGATCTTGATCAGGCATTGGAGAAAATTTAACTTTCTCCGAAAAAGTTCATGCAAAATCTCCTTAGATCACTTATTATAGAAATATCGTTTTTAATTTTTTGAAAAAAGATACGTAAACTTCCCTCTTTAATTGTCTTCATGCTGTATAACATTCATCTACGTGCACAAAGAAATCGTTAAAGCACAAGAATA
>Ga0079223_10002425_pt1 | contig 11533 bp, 9 predicted proteins | sample Stecom2011_FD_75072 | JGI IMG/M metagenome (GOLD analysis project Ga0079223, IMG submission 75072) | Agricultural soil microbial communities from Utah to study Nitrogen management - Steer compost 2011 | ecosystem: Environmental > Terrestrial > Soil > Agricultural land | place: USA: Utah...
AGCGCGGTGCGTTGCCCTGACGCGGTCACGAGCTAGACGGTACCAGGGCGCGGCGGGCGGCGCCCGCCGCCGTGAGGGGCGGCGCCGGCTCGGCGCGGACGGGCGCCCGTCGCTAGCGGGGCGACGCCGCCTCGGCCGGGCGGGCGCCCGGAGCCCGCGCGGCGACGTCCGGGCGCCGTGTCGGCTGGCATAGACTACGCCTGCTCATGGGCGGCGCGCTCTCACGCTGGGTCCTCGTCCTGGTGCTGGCAGGCGTCGGCGGCGTGCTGCTCTACCGCGCCGTCGCGCAGGACGCCGGCCCCCTCTTCTACTTCGGGTCGGCCGTCTTCTTCGGCATGGCGTTCGGCGCGCTCCAGGCCGCCCGCAGACCGCCGGAGCGATGACCCCGCGCAGGCTCGTGCCCGGCGTCGCCCGCCTGGCGACGCAGGCCTACCGCGCCGCGTTCGCTCCCCCGCCGCCGTCGCCCGGCCGCCTCGTGCTGGCGGGGGACGTGGGTCCCGGCAGCTGGAGGCTCGGCGCCTTCGAGGTGGTCCTGCAGCCTGGCCGGCTCGTCGTGCGCCACCCGCGCAGCCCGGGCGGCGTGGCGTGGGCCTCGCGTCCGCCCGGCGCCTTCGCGGCCGCCGTCGAGGGCGTGGTGCGCTTCGCCGGCGTCGCGGGCCACCTGGGCGTCGACGAGCGCGTGCGCGGGCGGCTCGGCGACCAGACCGTCGCGTCGGTCTCGCCGGCCGGCGGCGAGCTGGTGCTGGAGGGCCGCCTCGTGGGGCCAGGAGGCGGCGCCGGCGTCCCCTACGCGGCGACGTTCCGTGTCGTCGACGGGGAGACCCTCGAGCTCGCCCTCCGGCTGTCGGGAGGGGGCGAGGTCGCCAGCGGCGGCGTGCCGGGCGACGCCCTCGCGGGGCAGGCGGGGACCCCGTGGGCGGAGCTCCTGTGGGAGCGCACGCCGGGCGCGAGCGTGTTCGGCGGCGGCGTCCAGTTCAGCCGCCTCGACCTCGCCGGCAGACGCCTCCCCGTGCTGACCGCCGAGCAGGGCGTCGGCCGCGGCGCCCAGCCGCTGACCCTGTTGGCCGAGCTCCTCGGCGGCGCGGGCGGCGAGTGGTGGAGCACCTACGCGCCCGTGCCCGTCCTGATCGGCAGCGACCTGCGTGGCCTCTACCTCACCGACACGTACCCCATGCAGCTCGACCTCAGGCACGAAGCGGTGGCCAGCGCCCGCGTGTACGCCCCGGCGCTGACGGCCCGCGTCGTGGCCGGCTCGAGCCCGGCCGAGCTGCTCGAGGCCTACACGCGTCACGCCGGCCGCATGGGACCGCTGCCCGACTGGGCCGACCGCGGTGCCGTCGTCGGCATGCAGGGCGGCGGCGAGAAGGTGCGGCGGGTCGTGGCCGCCCTCGAGCGCCACCGCGCCCCGCTGGCGGGCGTGTGGCTGCAGGACTGGGTGGGCAACAGGGCCGTCGGCTTCGGCCAGCGCCTGTGGTGGGACTGGCAGCTGAACCGCGACCGCTACCCCGACTGGGACGAGCTGAGGTCGTGGCTCGCGGGGCGCGGCCTCGCCACGCTGGTCTACGTCAACCCGTTCCTCGCCGACATGTCCCTGCGGCCCGGCGGCCGTCCCGACCTCTTCGGCGTGGGCGCCGCGGAGGGGCGGTTCGTGCGCACGCGCTCGGGCGCGACCTACCTCACGGACCAGGGCGACTTCGAGGCCGGCCTCGTCGACCTCAGCGACGACGAGGCCGTGGCCTGGTACCTCGACACGCTCACCGCGAAGCTCGCCGAGACCGGGACGGACGGCTGGATGGCCGACTTCGGCGAGGGCTTGCCGTTCGACGCGGTGCTGAAGGGAGGCACGGCGCTCGAGTGGCACAACCGCTACCCCGAGGCGTGGGCGGCGTTCAACCGCCGCCTCAGGGAGCGATTGGCCGAGCGGCTGGGGCGCTCGCCCGGGGACTTCGTCACCTTCTTCCGCGCCGGCTACACGCGCAGCCCGCGCGACGCCGGGCTGTTCTGGCTGGGTGACCAGACGGTGACGTGGGACGAGCACGACGGCCTGCGCAGCGCCCTCACGGGCCTGCTGAGCTCCGGCTTCGCCGGCTACAGCCTGCAGCACGGCGACGTCGGCGGCTACACCTCGACGGTCGCTCCCCTGCCGCGCCGGGTGCGGACGCGCGAGCTGCTGGCCCGCTGGGGCGAGCTGATGGCGTTCACGGCGTTCCTGCGCACCCACGAGGGCAACAGGCCGAGCCTCAACGTCCAGGTCTACAGCGACGAGTCGACGCTGGCGGACTTCGCCCGCGCGGCGCGGACGTTCGTGGCCTGGCGCGGCCTCCGGCGCGAGCTGATGGCCGAGGCCGGCGCCACCGGCCTGCCGGTCGTGAGGCACCCCTGGCTCGCCTACCCAGGCGACCCGGCCACGCGCGGCCTCAACGAGCAGTTCTTCCTCGGGCCCGGCGTGCTGGTCGCGCCCGTCGTGCGCCCGGGACGCTCGACCGTCACCGCCTACCTGCCGGCCGGCTCGGGCGAGTGGACCGACCCATACACGGGCGCGAGCCACGCGGCCGGCGACGGCCGCGGCGTCGAGCTGCCCGCGCCTCTCGGCCGCCCCGGCGTGCTGCTGAACGCCGCGCAGGCGGGCAGGGAGGCGCTGGCCGCGGCGCTGCGCGCGGCGCAGGAGGCGTCCGGCTGAGCGGGCGGCGGTCGCGTCCGGGCGCGGCACGCCTTCGCGGAGCGACCGGCGAGTCCCGTCAGGCGTTCAGCTCGGGCAGCCGGCTGCGCCGCTCGAGCAGCAGGGTGTCGCGCCAGACGCCGCGGTGCTTGCCGATCCGCTCGCGCCGGCCGACCTCGCGGAACCCGAAGGCGGCGTGCAGGGCGAGCGTGGCGGCGTTCTCCGGGAACACGGCGCTCTGGAGCGTCCAGATCCCCTCCGCCTCCGACGCCGCGACGAGCGCTCCCATCAGGGCGCGGCCGACGCCCTGCCCCCTCGCGCGCGCCGCCACGTAGATCCCGACCTCGGCCACGCCGCAGTAGACGGGACGGGACGAGACGGGGGAGAGGGCCGCCCAGCCGAGCACGTCGGACGCGTCGCCCGTCGGGTGGGTCACCAGGCGGCAGGTCGCGAGCCGGCTCGCCGACCAGGCGGCGTACTCCTCGGGGGCGGTCTCCTCGAACGTCGCCTGGCCGGTAGCGATCCCCTCGAGGTAGGCGCTCCTCACGCCCGGCCAGTCCTCAGGCGTCATGGGCCGCACGGCCACCGCGAGCGCTCGTGGCTGCACGCGGAGAGGATACACGCGCGCCGGCGCCGGGGTCGCGGCGCTCTCATCGCGTCGATGAGAGGGCCCGCGCGCTCGGTCACGGCGACCCCGAGAGGCGCATTAGGAGGGTAAGAGGCTCACGAGCGCAGGGTGGGTGGGGCGTTAAGGCCGTCTCACGGCCTGGAAAGGCCTTCTCACGGCGCATCGTTCAGGGTGTGGCGCAGACGGTCCCCGGTGCGCGGGGACCCAAGTCGCGCGCGGCCGACAGCGGCCACGCGACCTCCGGAGGGAGGCCAACGTGAACGTGACGACGATGGTGCAGGGAAGACCGCTGAACCGCCGGCTGCTGAGCGTCCTGGCAGCGCCGCTGCTGGTGCTGGGGCTCGCCGCCTGTGACACGAACCGCGGCGGGTTCAGCCAGGAGGACGCCGCGGCGATCCGCGACCAGATCGAGCAGGTGGCCGACCGCCTCGACGCCGTCGAGCAGCGGCTGATGGACCTCAGCGCCGAGGGCGGCCAGGGCGAGCCCGAGCGACTCATCAGCGAGGTCCGCGAGGTGCGCGACGACGTGGGCGAGGCCCGCAACATGCTCACCGAGGTGAGCCAGCAGCTCGCCGACGAGCAGGCCGAGGAGAGCCTCGAGGAACCCTTCCCGGGTGACCCCCTGGCCCCCCCAGTCGACGATCCCCTCGCGCCGCCCGCCGACGACGGCATGGGCGTGCCGCCGATCGGCGACGACCTCAACCGGCTCGGCGAGGACGTCGAGCAGGGCATCGACGACCTGGGCCAGGACGTGCGCGAGGGCGCGCAGGACCTGCAGGAGGGCGCCGAGGACGCGCTCGACGGCGTCCAGGGTGACGACCCGGTCGACGATCCCCTCGACGACCCCCTGAACGAGGGCCCGAACGACCAGGCGCCGCTCGACGACCCGCTAGTACCGAACCCGCCCGACCTCTGAGCTGAGGCTCCCACGGGGAGGCCCCAGCGGCCGCCCCTGTGGACCAGGGCAGCGCCCCGGCCGCCGAGCGCGGCCGGGGCGCCCTGTATACTCGGCCGGAACATGGAGCCGACTACCCCTCTGGGGTACGCCGCAGGCCTATGAGCGACTGGCTGCTGTTCGGGCTCGGCCTGCTCCTCACCGCCGGAACCGGGATCTTCGTCGCCTCGGAGTTCGCCCTCGTCAACCTCGACCGGGCCGTGCTGCAGGCCAGGCAGGACCGCGGCGAGAAGGGCCTCGCGGCCGTCATCGCGGCGCTGCGCCACACCTCCACGCACCTCTCGAGCGCGCAGCTCGGCATCACGCTCACGACCCTGCTGACCGGCTACACGATGGAGCCGGCCGTGTCGCGGCTCCTCTCCGGGCCGCTGCTGGCCGCCGGCCTGCCCGGCGACCTCGTCCGCCCGGTCGCGACCGTGACGGCCGTCGCGCTGGCGACGCTCCTGTCGATGATCTTCGGCGAGCTGGTGCCGAAGAACCTGGCCCTGGCCCTGCCCGAGCTCACGGGCCGGCTCGTGGCGCCGCTGCAGATCGGCTTCACGACCGTCTTCGGGCCGTTCGTCAGGCTCCTCAACGGCTTCAGCAACGTCCTGGTCAGGGCCTTCGGCGTCGAGCCGCAGGAGGAGCTCTCCTCGGCGCGTACCGTCGAGGAGCTCGCCAGCCTCGTGCAGCACTCCGCCAGCGAGGGCAGCCTCGACCCGCGCGCCGCCACCCTGCTCACGAGGACCCTCGACTTCGCCGAGTTCACCGCGGGCGACGTCATGACCCCCCGCACCCGCCTCGCGACGCTGCCGGCCACGGCCACCGCCGCCGACGTCATCGCCCTCGCCCGCGACACCGGCCACTCGCGCTTCCCGATCACCGGGACGGGCATCGACGACGTCGTCGGCGTCGTGCACGTCAAGGGCGCCCTGTCGGTGCCGCGCGAGGAGCGCGACCTCACGCCGGTGACGGCGTTCATGCGCGAGGCGAGCTTCGTGCCCGACACCCAGACGGCCGACGTGCTCCTGGGGCACCTCAGGGGCGGCGGCCAGCTCGCCGTCGTCCTCGACGAGTACGGCGGCACGGCGGGCGTCGTCACGCTGGAGGACCTCGTCGAGGAGTTGGTCGGGGAGGTCGCCGACGAGCACGACCGCCGCGAGGCCGCCGTGCGGCAGTGGCCCGACGACTCCTGGACCCTGCCGGGGATGCTGCGCCTCGACGAGGTCGCGGAGCGCGTGGGCCTCGTGATCCCCGAGGACGAGGACTACGACACGCTCGGCGGCTTCGTCATGGCCGAGCTCGGCAAGGTGCCCGAGCGCGGCGACGTCGTCGAGGTGGACGGCGGCAGGCTCATCGTCCTGCGCATGGACGGGCTGCGTGTCGACAGGCTGCGCTACGTGCCCCGGCCGCCCGCGCCGGCCGTCGGTGAGGCCCCGGCATGAGCCCGTGGTGGGGCATCGTCTGGCTCGTCCTGCTGCTGGCGGCGAACGCGTTCTTCGTGGCCGCCGAGTTCGCCGTCCTGGCCGCGCGTCGCGCCCAGGTCGAGCCGCTGGCGAAGGAGGGCAACGCCGCCGCGCGCGTGGCGCTGTGGGCGATGGAGCACGCCTCGCTGATGCTGGCGTGCTCGCAGCTCGGGATCACGGTCTGCTCGCTGCTCATCCTCAACGTCTCCGAGCCCTCGATCCACCACCTGCTAGAGGGGCCGCTCAGGTCCCTCGGACTGGGCGACGGGCTCGTCTCCGGCGTGTCGTTCGCGATCGCGTTGGCGCTCGTCTCGTTCCTCCACGTGACCCTGGGCGAGATGGTGCCCAAGAACATCGCCTTCTCGCGCCCGGGCCCCTCGGTGCTGATGCTCGGGCCCGCGCTGGTGGCCGTGGCTCGCTTCGTGCGCCCGGTGATCACGGCCCTCGACCACACGGCGAACTGGTTCCTCAGGCGCCTCGGCGTCGAGCCGCGCGGCGAGGCGACGGCGGCGTTCACGCTCGACCAGGTCGCGACGATCGTGGCCGAGTCCGAGCGTGCCGGCCTGTTCCGGGACGTGAGCGGCACCGTGACGAAGGCGTTCGAGTTCACCGCCAAGGTCGCGCGCGACCTCGCCGTCCCGCTGGGGTCGTTGGTGACGCTGCCCCGCGACGTCACGCCGCGGCAGGTCGAGGAGGCGGTCGCGCGGCACGGCCACTCGCGGTACGCGCTCGCCGACGCGTCCGGAGCCCTCGTCGGCTACGTGCACTTCAAGGACGTGATCGCGCTCGAGGGCGCGGCCGCCGACGCGCCGCTGCCGGCCAGGAACGTCAGGCCCTTGGCCTCGGTCCCGGCCGACGCCGAGGCCGAGGCCGTGCTGTCCGACATGCGGAGCAGCGGCTCGCACCTGGCCGTGGTCTCGGAGGCCGACGGCACGGTCCTGGGCGTGCTGTTCCTCGAGGACATCGTCGAGGAGCTGATCGGCGAGGTGCGCGACCTCGCCGGCCGGCGCGCCACCGAGGCGGGCGCCAGGACGGAACAGGCCCCGGCCGCACGCGACCAGTAGTAGGCTGCCGCCGTGTCGACGTCGCAGGTCGCAGCCCTGACCGCCCCCGAGCCCGCGCCGTACGACGACGGGCGCAGGCGCGCGCAGGCCCGGCGCATCACGGGCGCGCTGCTGGTGAGCCAGAGCCTCGGCTCGGCGGGCACGGTGGCGGCCGCCACCGTGGCGTCGATCGTGGGGGCGGAGCTGTCGGGCCTCGCGTCCCTCTCGGGCCTGCCCTCGGCGGTGAACCAGGTCGGCATCGCGTTCGGCTCGCTCCTGTGGAGCCGGCTGTCGGACGTCTGGGGTCGCCGTACGGCCCTGACGGGCGGCCTGCTCACCGGCGCGCTCGGCGCCGTGACGGCGATGGTCGGCGTCGCGATCGGCAGCTTCGTGCTGGTGCTCGTCGGCCTGACGGTCTCGGGCTCGGGCAACGCCTCGGTGCAGCTCGGGCGGTTCGTCGCGGCCGAGGTCACGCCGCGCGCGCACCGCGCCAAGGCCATCGCCACCGTCGTGCTGGGCGGCACGGTCGGCAGCGTGCTCGGCCCGGCCCTCGTGGCTCCGACGGGCCGCTTCATGGCCTCGCTCGGCTTCAGCGAGATCGCGGGCCCCTACATCGCGACGGCGGTCGGGTTCTTCCTCACCGCCGGCCTGCTCTTCACGTTCCTGCGGCCCGAGCCGCGGACGATCGGCGCCGAGCTCGGCGCCTACGAGCGCGGCGACGCCGAGGAGTCCGCCCCGCGGAGCCTGCGGCAGATGCTCGCCGACGTCAACGTCAGGGTCGCCGTCACGTGCCTCGTCACCGCGCACATGGTGATGGTCGGCCTGATGCAGATGACGTCGCTGCACATGCACGACCACGACCACTCGCTGGGCAGCATCTCGCTCGTGTTCTCGAGCCACACGATGGGCATGTTCGCGTTCTCGGTCCTGTCCGGCTGGCTCACGGACCGCTGGGGCCGCAAGCCCGTCGCCCTCGGTGGCGCGATGCTCCTGCTCCTGTCGTGCGCACTGGCGCCGCTGTCGCCCGACGTGCTGCCCATCGCCTTCGCGCTGTTCCTGCTGGGGCTCGGGTGGAACCTGTGCTACGTCGCCGGCTCCGCCCTCCTCTCCGACGCGCTGACGACCGCCGAGAAGGGGACGATGCAGGGCTTCAACGACCTCGTCATGGGCGGCGCGGCCGCGTCGGCCGTGATGCTCGGCGGGCTCGTCCTCGGCGGTGCCGGCTACACGACGCTGGCGCTGCTGGGCGGGATCGCCTGCCTGCCGCTGACGTTCCTCGTCGTCCGTATGCCGGGCGCGCGCGTGGGCCTGCGGCGGGCGGCGGGCGACTAGGCCTCATCCGCCTCCGCGCCGCCCGGTCTAGCCTCGCGACGACGCCGACCCACCCGTGGCCGGCGCCAGAGAGGCCCGTATGCACGATCGCCGACATTCAGCCGCGTCGCGCGCGGCGCGGCGGCTCGCCGCCGCCGCCGCGGCGCTGGCGCTGGCCTGGGCGCACGGCGCGGAGCTGAGCCTCACGCGGCCGGGCGGGGGCGGTCTTCCCGCCGAGGTGACGGCCGGCTACGTCGCGGTGCGGGTCGACACCGGCGAGGACGCCAGCGTGACGTTGTTCCGGCTGCACCCCGGGGTCGACCGCGCGGCCTTCGAGGCGGCCGTCGGCGCGACCGGCGCGGATGGCGACTTCGTCGCCGCCCTGAACGCGGCGCTCGACCTCGTCGACGTCGTGCTCGAGGTGGGCGCCAGGGCCGGGGTGCCCGCTAGCGCCGGCGCCGTGCTGGCGCCCGGCGAGTACGCGCTCGCCTACCAGTCCCTCAGTGAGGAGGGTCCGGCCGCGGCCACGACCTATTCGTACGTCACGGTCGTGCCGGGCGACGGCGACGCTCCGCCGGCCGTCGTCGGCACCGTCCACGCCGACGAGTTCCTGTTCGCGCTGCCCGCCGGCCTCGCCGCCGGCGAGCAGACGTGGGCGGTCACGAACGTGGGCGCTCAGCTCCACAACATGGTCCTGTTCCGGCTCGACGCGGGCGCGACCGCCGCGGACCTGCGCGCCTGGCTGCTCGGCGGCGGCGGCCCGCCGCCGGCGACCGAGGCCGGCGTCGTCGGCCTCTTCGGCCCGGGCGAGACCGTCTACCAGACGCTCGACCTGGCCCCGGGCGCCTACGTGGCCGCGTGCTTCGTGCCCCACCACGGTCCCGGCGGCGACGGCGCGCCGCACTTCCAGCACGGCATGCTGCAGCCCTTCACGGTTGGCGACTGATGCGGCCCACGGGAGGCGAGCTCGCCGGCCGGCGGCGGAGCCGGCCGGGGCGTTAACGCCTCGTTCGCGCCCGCCTCACTAGCGTGCCCGCGTCGCCGCCTCCGCTCGGAGCGCGGCACGACGGGAGGCAGTGATGAAGCTGAGAACGACGCTGATGACGTTGGCGGCTCTCGCCTTGGCCGTGGGCGCGGCCCGAGCCGAGCGGCTCGCGATCACGGAGCCCGGGGGCGGAGGCTTGCCCTCCGAGGTCACGGCCGGGTTCGCCGAGGTGTCGGTCGACACGGGCGAGGACGCCGTCGTCATGCTGCTGCGCCTGCACGAGGGCACGGACGAGGCCGAGCTCGAGGCGGCTATGGCCGGCGTGAACGCCGCCCTCCTCACCGAGACCGGCTTCGCCGCGGCCGTAGGGGACCTCTTCGAGGTCGCCGACCTCCTCATGGAGGTCCACCCCGACGGGTCCGCGGTCGGCGCGGAGCTGGAGCCCGGGCGCTACGCCGTGGAGTACGCGGTGTGGCCGGAGGAGGGGGAGCCGGAGTCGGTCGACTACGCGTACTTCGACGTCGTCGACGGTCGGGGCGACCCCGCGCCCGCGGCGGCGGCCACGGTCACGATGCGCGACTTCGCCTTCGAGTTCCCCGCCGACCTGCGGGCGGGCCGCCGGACGTTGCGGGTGGTGAACGAGGGCGAGCAGCTCCACCACATGGTCCTCATCAGGCTGGCCGACGGCAAGACGCTCGACGACCTGATCGCCTGGATGGAGACCGAGGACGGCCCGCCCCCGGGTGAGGAGGTAGGCATGGTCGGCGTCTTCGGGCCCGGCGAGACCGTCTACAGGGCGTTCGACCTCACCCCGGGCGACTACGTCGCGGTCTGCTTCATCCCCGACTACCTGGGCGACGGCGCCCCGCACCTCATGCACGGCATGATCCAGGCGTTCACCGTGGGCGAGTAGGCGCAGGGCCGGGTCGCGTGAGCGTGGCGGCGGGCCGTCGTCGAGACCGCCCGCCGCCGCGCCTGCGCCTCGCGCACCCCTAGCGCGCCGCCGCGCCTCGGGCATCGCCGCGCCGGCGCCTCGCTCCCACATCGTCCGCGCCACGACCACGCCGCGCCCCGCGTCTCGCCCGGCCACGCACGCCGTCCCGGAGGAAGCCCCGCCCGTCATGTGGTAGGCATATGCGCAGATGGCTACCATCAGGGCGACGGTCGGCCAGGCCGTGGTCCGGTTCCTGGCCGCGCAGCACTCCGAGCGTGACGGCGTCAGGCGCCGCCTGGTGCCGGGCGTGTGGGCGATCCTGGGGCACGGCAACGTCGCCGGGCTGGGACAGGCGCTGGCGGAGCTCGGCCCCGCCCTCGACCTGCCGACGTACCGCCCGCAGAACGAGCAGGCCATGGTGCACGCGGCCGCGGCGTACGCCAAGCACGCGAACAGGCTCGCCACGTTCGCCTGCACGGCGTCGATAGGGCCCGGCAGCGCGAACATGCTCACGGCGGCGGCGGGCGCCACGATCAACCGCCTGCCGGTCCTGCTGCTCCCTTCCGACATCTTCGCGTCGCGGCGCCCCGACCCGGTGCTGCAGCAGCTCGAGCACCCCCTCGAGCACGACGTCAGCGTCAACGACGCCTTCCGTCCCGTGTCGCGCTTCTTCGCACGCGTCGACAGGCCCGAGCAGCTCCTCGCGGTGCTGCCCGCGGCGATGCGGGTCCTCACCGACCCGGCCGAGACCGGCGCGGTGACGATCTCCCTGCCCGAGGACGTCCAGGCCGAGGCCTGGGAGTGGCCCGAGGAGCTGTTCGCGCCGCGCGTCTGGCTCGTGCCGCGGCCCGTGCCCGAGCCCGAGGCCGTGGCCGCGGCCGCGCGCCTGCTGCGCTCGGCGCGGCGGCCGCTGATCGTCGCCGGCGGCGGGGTGATCTACTCCGAGGCCACGGCGGCGCTCGCCGCGTTCGCCGGGCGCCACGATGTGCCCGTCGCCTGCACGCAGGCCGGCAAGGGCGCGCTGCGGTGGGACCACCCCTGCGACGTCGGTCCGGTCGGCGCCAACGGCGGCAGCGCCGCGAACGCGCTCGCGGCCGACGCCGACGTCGTGCTGGCCGTGGGCACGCGCCTGTCGGACTTCACGACGGCCTCGATGACCGCGTTCCAGCGGCCGGGCGTGCGCTTCGTGGGCCTCAACGTCACCGCCGCCGACGCTCACAAGCTCGGCGCGCTGCCGCTGGTCGCGGACGCGCGGCGCGGCCTCGAGGCCCTCTCCGAGGCCCTGGCGGACTGGCGGGCCCTGAAGGACTACGGCGTCGAGGTCAACAGCCTCAAGGACGCCTGGCGGGCCGAGGTCGACAGGCTGCGCGCCGACGGCCCGCCGGTGGCGGGCGCCGGTACCGACGACGCCCCGGCCCGGCCGGGCGGCGAGTCGATGGTCTCGCAGGCGCAGGTCATCGGCATCGTCAACGACGTCTTCGGCGGCTCCGCCACCGTGGTCAACGCCGCCGGCAGCATGCCCGGCGACCTCCTGAAGCTGTGGCGCCCCGAGGACCCCAAGGCCTACCACGTC
>Ga0079223_10002427_pt1 | contig 11531 bp, 11 predicted proteins | sample Stecom2011_FD_75072 | JGI IMG/M metagenome (GOLD analysis project Ga0079223, IMG submission 75072) | Agricultural soil microbial communities from Utah to study Nitrogen management - Steer compost 2011 | ecosystem: Environmental > Terrestrial > Soil > Agricultural land | place: USA: Utah...
GATGAAACGTCCAGGTATTCGTTTAACTTATGTAATGATGGCATTGAGTCTGTTGCTCAGCGCTATAATTGTGTTGGACACTTTGGGATTGATTCAATTCCAGAGGGAGGGGTATGAGTCTGCTAAGAGCTTTGCCTTGGACATGCTAGAAAACAATCTTACTTTGGCCGAGGAGCTGAGAATTCCTGAGAATGATGACAGGGTTAACTTTAACCGGCTTAAACTGGAAAATGCCATCCATTCTGCCCTCACCACTGAGGAAATTAATCACATCATCTTGACGGAAATGAGTGCCTTTGAGCAGCTAATTCGTGATCAGGCTGAAATCAACCTCACCAATTGGTTGGAATGGGTAATCAATCAGGATCCCAACCTCGACAACTTGGAAGAGTCCACCGATATTATAATTAGTTTTCTGGCCGAGCAACAAGTTGCCATCGAGGGCGGAGATTTTCTGGATGAAGAAACCCTCAGTAGATTTACTAATTATAGTTTGCCCAGTGCCTTGCGTTTGCAGACCGTGACCATCGCCGTAGAAGTGGGTGAAGATTCGGTAACTACCAGGGTAAAGGCACCGATGATTGAACAAGACCCCATTCTACATTTACAGAACCAGTACATGTTTTGGGAGCAGGAATATGAGCAGATGTTGACCTTGGCTGGATACTCTGAGCTAACGGGCCCAGGCCTGGTGATATCGCTAATAGATGCTGAGGATAAAATTGAGGAAAATATCATCCATGATGTGGACGTGCAGGAAGTTGTTCACTCGCTGTATGCAAGCGGTGCCCAGGGGATCTCTGTGGGGGGACGGCGCCTGGTGGCAGATACATCTATCCGCTGCGTAGGACCAACAATATTGGTTAACTATGACGCGATTCCCGTAGATCCTGTGGTAATAAAGGCAGTGGGAGATGCTGAGAGTATGCTGACCTACATCCAACCCATCCTGGATTATTATACAGAGGTACGGGATCTCAGAATTGAGGTCAGTACCGAAGAACAGCTGCGGCTTCCAGCTCAGCCAGTGCGTTAGGAGGTGGCAATAGTGGAAAAACGTCATACGCGAGTTGTCCATATCTTTATCTTGGCTATCATTGCCATCAATTTGTTTCTGGTAATATTTCACATCGACTTTTCTACTGGGGGACAACCAACTTTAGATCTTTCCAAGGAATTTGCCAATGAAATTGTAGCAGACCTGCAAGGTTTAGCAGGGGATTTAGGTGTTGCCGAAAGAACCAATGTCAAGCACGCCCTGGCTAAACTGCATTATGATGTCTACTTGGTGGAAAATCAGCGGGCATTGTCCTCTCTGATTCAGAATAACGCCGGTGAGACCCGGGACATAATCATAAATGAATATGTCAAGGCCAGCGGTGAGCAAGCCCTGATGATTCTCAACGCTGCCAATGAAATTCAGGTTTCCACAGCCAGCCTAACTTTAAATCTGGATCCGTTGCCGGACGGCGGTTATACTGTCAAAGGGTCCCATGATCTCAATGAAGAGACGTTGGCCCAGCTGAGTCAAGCACCCACCCTCTTTGACTATGAACGCTTTCAGCCATATTTTGAATCCTACCGTAAAGTTTCCAGTTTGCAAGTGTTGGTGGAAGACGGAATCGCTCAAATTGCTGCGGATCCCAGCAATCAGGAAACAATCAATTATTGGGAGCGGGAAATCCAAAAACTGCAAACTGATTACGGCCGAATCGCTAGTTCCGCCGGCTTTGCCGAACTCTCTGGTCCAGGCATCACACTTAATATTTACGATAATCTCTATTCCATTGAGGCCATTGACCTGCGCCGGATAGTTGGTGAACTCTTTTCCTCTGGCGCCAGGGGCATTTCTGTGGGTGGGCAACGCCTGGCGGCGAATAGCTCTATCATTGATGCCGATGGTGGAATCAGTGTTGACGGTATCTTAATTGATACCAATCCAGTAGTAGTTGAAGTCTTGGGTGAGCCTCCAACTTTGACCTCCGGAATCGATTTGTTGTTTTCTGTTTCCATGAGGGGTTTGTTTCATGCGGACACAGAGATCGAAGATAACCTTGTTCTATCCGGAAAGATCATACAGTGAGGTGTGGTATGAATAAAAAAAATCTGATTGAAATGGCTCTGGAAGCTCGGGAGCAGGCCTATGTTCCTTACTCAAACTATCGTGTTGGCGCAGCTGTGCTTAGCAAGGATGGTACAATATTTGTAGGTTGCAATATCGAGAATGCGTCTTTCGGTTTGACTAATTGCGCCGAACGCACTGCCATCTTTAATGCCGTTGCCCAGGGAGAGCGTTCCTTTGCCGCCATGGCGGTAGCTGTGGACGGTGACCAAATAGCCTCACCCTGTGGCGCTTGCCGGCAGGTAATCCGAGAATTTTTTGAGGATGAGGCAGAGATTATTCTGCTCAATGGCAATGGGGAGGCTGTCTCCACCACCATTGCTCAGCTCCTGCCCGGGGCATTCACCAATGACAATATGTAGGGAGGAATTTGAAAATTAACGTTCGGAGTGGCTTTGTCGCAGTTGTGGGACTTGCAAATGCAGGTAAATCTACAGTTATAAATGGACTACTGGGAGAACGGCTGCTGATATCCTCAGCCAAAAAACAGACCACCCGCCGACATGTCCGCTGTATTTTGTCGGGGGATAGTTACCAATTAATTTTAGTGGATACCCCTGGTTTGCACCAACCCAAAAATAAGTTAGGGGAATACATGGTCCAAGAGATATTTACCACCTTGGAGAATTGCGATGTTATTTTGTATATTATGGATGCGACCAAGCCCAGTTTCAATTTGCTGGATGAGCATAATGGTAAGCAGCCCATTGTTCTGGCCTTGAATAAATCCGACTTGCTCCCAACCGATGAAGTTAAACAAATGGTGGAAAAATACAGGGCAGAGGGTAGATTTGCATCTGTGGTCCCCATCTCCGGTCTGTTGGGCCGAAATTTAGATCAATTGGTGGACTCCATCAAAGCTTTGCTTCCCCAGGGGGACTACCTGTACCCACCGGATCAGATTATGGATTGCGATTATCGTTTTCTAGCTTCGGAGCTTATTCGGGAACAGGCTCTACTCTTGCTGGATGAGGAAGTGCCGCATGGTATCGCGGTGGAAATAGATAGTTTCAGCGAAGACGATGCCCAGGCCAATATTTCTGCGACCATCAATGTCGAGCGGGAATCCCATAAGGGAATAGTTATTGGCAAAGGTGGCAGTATGCTGAAGAAGATTGGGCGGGGTTCCCGCTTGGAAATCCAGAAGCTAATGGACAAGAAAGTGCATCTAAAACTTTGGGTAAAGGTCAAAAAGAATTGGCGCAAGGACTCTCAACAGATGAAATGGCTGGGCTATAAGTAATGAGGCTGGATAAAATCCGGGGATTTATTGTTTATTCATTTCCCTTGGGAGAGGCAGACCAAATCATTACTTGTTTTTCCAGCAGCGGAAACTTGGTAAAATTCATGGCCAAGGGCAGTCGCAAAGTAAAGAGTCGCTTTGCCGCGCCAGTTCAACTGTTTAACTTAGGAGAATACGTTCTTTACCGGGGACGGGGGCTTCCCTTTTTGCGCCAGGCGGAGATAATCGATAGTTTTAATCCCATTCGTCGTGACTGGACCAAGAGTGGTTCTGCCCTGGCGGCTATGGAACTGTGCCGCCTATTGATTGGCGAAGAGACCCGAGAAGACCGGGTTTTTCAATTGGTTCTGGCCTATTTTTACAACTTGAGAGAAAAGTACAGTTCTCTTGCCTTTGATGCCTTTAGACTGCAATTTGTAGCAAGGCTGGGCTACGGAATGGAATTTGACCATTGTATCTCTTGTGGTAGAAATTTGGATGCTGCATGGGTATCCTGGGAAGCCGGCGGTGCTCTCTGTGACCGGTGTCGGCAACATGGTTCTGGGTATGTGCATTTGGAAAAGGACATGTTACAATTGCTTGGTAAATTGCAACTAATGGATCTCAACGAGGTAGACAAGGTTGACGGGCACCAGTACCGGCAACAGTGTGCAGCGGTGGTGGATAGCCTGATATTTTGGTTGACGGAGGGAAAGACTAAAGCACAGGCTTTTCGTAAGCTTTTTGATAGCAAATACTAGGAGAGAATGATTTGAATCTATTGGTTGAAATCCGCTTCAAAGAACTGGAATATCAGCAGATATTGAAGGCCTATCGCTGTGCCACATCCCGGTTTAAGGAAGAGCTCCGTCAGCGGAAAATAAAATATCAGCGTCTGGAAGTGTTTTTTAGCACCCAGCGTCTTATTTTATGGTTAAGATTAGGGAAAGGGGAAGAGCAACTGGCCCAGGAGTTGACAGCTTCCCTTAAATTGCTTTTAGAGCATATTCAAGACAGCCTCCCGGAAATATGGGTGGAAATAACTGGCCTTGTTCCCCTCTTGGGAGATAAGGTCTTACCTGTTGCTACAACGAATTTGAATGTCGGCACCGATACCCGTGTTGGAGAGCGCCGGGTCAGCATAAAGGACACTCAGCATTATTGGCGCGAAATGGGTCGGCTTAAGGTAATCATCGATAATGGACAGCGGGAAAAACATATTCGACAAATGCTGGCCGATGCAGCTTATCAGGCAGGGGGAGAAGTGATTTCGTCAGAGTTGATGAATGAAATTGTGGTTGGGGCCGAGCAACCAGTGGCGAAAACAATTATTATTCCCATGGAACTGTTTTCCCTGCCTGAAAAATTGCTGATGATAATCCTGAAAAAAAATCGTTGCTTTGGGATTCAATCGGACAGGGGTTTACTCAATACCGCTATTCATATTTGCAATGACGGTTGTATTACCCCTGATTTAGAGAAAGTTATGGCCCAGGCTCAGCAAGCATACCAGGCAGATATGCGAATCCCAATCTCCCAACGTCAGAAGTTGCTGGAGAGTTTGGTCTACTCTCGAGGCCTGGGGAACTATATCGAAAAGCAAAAGCGGCTGGAGAAAATCGTGCTGACCATCGCCGATGGTATCGACGCCGGGGAAAGCGTCTGCAATGTGGCCCGGTCCGCCTCGCAGATAGCTAAAATTGACAAGACTACCAAAATCTGTGAGCAGTACCCCGAGTTTCGTGGCCACATGGGCGCCGAAATAGCAAAACGTCACGGAGCGGAGGAGATGGTGGCCGCTGCAATTATTGAACATCTATGCCCTGGTCAGCATTCCCAACAGCTTCCCCATACCTTGGTTGGGGCCCTTTTGGGAGTGGCGGATCGAGTAGATGATATTTGCGGGCTATATTATCAGGCTGATTTTAAACTGTCTAACCTTCGCAATGTTAAGACCTGGTTTGATGAAATCATCATCATTATGGACAGTGTCCCCTTGGACATTTCCATGCGACGGCTGCTAAAATTCTCTCTTTCTCTGTACGAGTCTCAGGGCTTGGTCCCATGGCGGGAAAAGGATTTGGTATCCTTGCTCAAGGTCTTTACAGACAGGTTATACTATTACATTTTGGACCGTGAGTATGCCCAGGGTATTGCAGCTTCTTTAGCTGCCATCGAGCCAGATAATGTGTTTTGCACCATGCAAAAGGCTGATTTGATGACAGGTCCAAGTTACAGCCAAGAAGTCGAGAATTGTGCAGAAGCATGTAAGATATTGGACAGAATTTGCGCCAAGGAATATAATTATGAAGAAGCGGCCAGGGAGTTCTTGGAAGAACCCGAAGAGAAGGATTTATTTGAAGTGTACTTGGTGGCTCGGGACGACATCCGGGAAAGTGAGGAGGCCCGGGATCATAAAGACATTCTCTTCAGGCTGGCAAAGTTAAAAACGCCATTGTTGCGCTGTGTCAACGCTGTGGATCTGGATACCGAAGATCGTCCGGTTCGCTTTAACCGCCTCAGTTTGCTGGCGGAAATACGTTCTCTTTACCATGTCTTTGCCGATTTCAGCCTTATTTAATTAAGACAAAGGCAATGGGAAAATTATGAGAGGGAGGGGTCAGCATTGATATCACAGGGCTTAATTCAGATCTATACTGGAGACTCCAAGGGAAAGACTACCGCGGCATTGGGGCAGATAATCCGGGCCATCGGCCATGGCAATAGGGCCTGCCTAATCCAGTATATGAAGGGCAGCAGCTACTATGGGGAAATCGCAACTTTGACCAAGCTAGACCAGGTAGACCACTTTCAATATGGTCGAGTTTGTGCCCATAATACCCTGATTAAGCAGGGTGAGAGTGATTGCCTGGGTTGTGGCGATTGCTTTGTCCTTCCCGGTGAGGCTACGGACTTTGACCGCCATTATTCCACCCTAGCCCTGAAGCGTAGTCAATGGGCCCTATCGGAGGGAAACTATGATGTGGTGGTGCTGGATGAAGTATTAAATGCTGTATACTTTGAACTGATTACCGAAGAAGACCTTCTAAAGTTGATTGATTTAAAACAAAATCAAGTGGAGTTAATACTAACAGGCCGCAAGGCCAGTGATGGCATTTTGAAAAAGGCTGATTTGGTTACGGATATGAAAAAAATCAAACACCCCTTTGATGCAGGGGTTTCTGCCCGGCGGGGTATCGAATACTAAAGGACTCGGAGGAATTTTATGTTTCATTGGCTGGATAAAATAGAGATATTCTTAGTAAAATGCTTTTTGATCTTGGCCGTGGCCGTGGTCCTATGTCAATTAATTATAAGGCACCCCAGCATGTCAGAAGTAGTGGTATTGTTAGACAGGCTGGAAGGTGTGGTGTATACATACGGGGGAATACAATGAAAACAATTCGTGGAGCTGTTGCGCCGGTGGCCAACGAAGCGGATGCCATTGGAAAGGCGGCTGTGCAATTAGTTAATACTTTGTGCCAAGCCAATGGTGTGGAAGGCAGAGAAATTGTATTCCTGCTTTTCAGCGCCACCCGGGACTTGGACGCTGCGTACCCGGCCAAAGCTGTTCGCCAGGCCGGGTTTTCTCAAGTGCCCATGTTCTGTGTACAAGAAATGGATGTCCAAGGCTCGCTACCAGCCTGTTTGCGGGTGCTGGCCCTGGTCAGCAAGGATTTGACCACAATCTCCCACATCTATCTGGGAGAGGCGAGGCAGTTGCGACGGGATTTGTGTGGTGATGATAATGAGAAATCTTTATGAGAAGCAATATCCAGGGCATGTTTCCACTTTTTCTGTGGGCTCGGTCCAATTTGGCACAGACTTTGTTCATATCGCCGGACCCTGTGCCGTAGAATGTGAACAGGGGCTACAAAAGCTTGCCCAGCAACTGGAGCCAGATATATTTAGAGGTGGGGTGTTTAAGGCAAGGACATCGCCGTACTCTTTTACCGGCCTAGGGGAAAAGGGGCTGACTTATCTAGAGCAGGTGGGACAACAGCGCCAAAAACCTATCCTGGTGGAATTTCTCACCCCTGAACAAATAGACCTGTATTCTTCCCGGGTGGATATGATTCAGATCGGGGCAAGAAATATGTACAACTACCCTTTATTACAGAAGGCCGCCCAGTCCAATAAACCAGTGTTATTAAAACGCCATTTTTCCGCCACTTTGGATGAGTTCCTCAATGCTGCAGAGTACATTTTGGCTGAGGGCAATGACAATGTGCTACTTTGCGAACGTGGTATTCGCACCTTTGAGACACGCTATCGCAACTGTTTGGACTTATCCGGCGTCACTGTGCTTAAGCAAATTACCCACTTGCCAGTGCTGGTGGACCCTTCCCATGCTGCAGGGGACAGTAGTATTGTAGTAAAATTGGCTCTGGCAGCTGTCTGTGCTGGGGCAGATGGATTGGTGATTGAAGTACATCCAAATCCCATTGAGTCCCTTTCTGATGCTCCCCAGGCAATTACACCCATTCAATTTAGATTTCTGCGTAAAAAGGTGGAAAAGTTGCTGGGGTTTCTAAATTTGTAGAAGGTTATTCCCGATTTGTGTCGAAATTAAAAGGGTAGAGCAAGAAAAGGGTGACCATATGTTGCATAAATATAAGGCCGTGGTCTTGGATGGACCGGCAGGAGTTGGCAAGAGTACAGTTGCAAAGGCCTTGGCCAGAAAACTTGAGTACGAATATATAGATACTGGAGCGATGTACAGGGCAGTAACCCTGTTTGCCCTGGAAAATGATATCCCCATTGAGCTCGCTAATCAGCAGCGTCTCTTGGAACTGGTGCAGACAGACTCATTTAATTTTATCTTTGACCAGGAACTATTGCGCGTCTTTTATGGGGACAGAGAAATTACTTCCGAAATTCGTAGCCATGCAGTTACGCAAAATGTCTCCCACGTGGCTGCCTTGCCCACAATACGGGTAGGTTTGCGGAATATACAGAGACAGATGGCGGACAATGCCAATGTGGTTATGGAAGGCCGGGATATCGGGACTGCGGTCCTGCCGCAAGCTCAGTATAAATTTTTTCTCACAGCTTCAGTTAGCACCCGGGCTAAACGTCGGCACCAGGAACTTAAGGGTAAGGGTAAGGAGGTCCAGTTGGGAGCTATACAAGCTGAAATTCAGGTCCGGGACCAGTTAGATTCTTCCCGTGAGCACTCTCCTCTGCGTAAAGCCGAGGACGCCATCGAAATTGACACCACTGACCTCAATATAGCCCAGGTTTTAGCACTGATTTTAAGCTATGTTAAATGATTTTGCGTTTTTGTTGAAATGATATATAATGGATGAGTTAAGACAGGCGGTTGGTTTAATGAAACTATTGGTATCCAAACATGCTGGATTTTGTCCCGGCGTCAAGAGGGCTGCGGAAATTGCTCTGCAGCATGCAAAGGACAAGGGCGGAGGGGTCGCCACTTATGGCCCCTTGGTACATAATACTGAGATGATTGAGTATTTGGCCCGACAAGGAGTCAGTGTCTGGGAGGACCAAAGCCCGGAAGAGACCATTGTCGTACGCTCCCATGGGATTAGTCCCCAAGAGATGGAAAAGCTTAAACAAACTGGCAAAACTATTGTGGATGCAACCTGTCCCTTTGTCAGTCGCATTCATAAGATTGTTGCTGGATTAGATAGTCGATTCCTGGTGGTGGTTGGTGATCCCAAACATCCCGAGGTGCAGGGAATTGTGGGCTGGGCCCGGCATGGAGCTGCGGTGGTCCCAGATGAGCAGTCTGCCCGCAATCTTTCAGCCCACGAACCCCTTACAGTTGTGGTGCAAACCACCTTCGAACAGGACAAATTCTCCTCGATATTGGAAATACTAAAGCAAAGGTTTGAAGATATCGAAGTGCATAATACCATCTGTTCTTCAACCCGTGGCCGTCAGCAAGAGGTGGCTAGTTTGGCTCAGGAAGTAGATTTAATGTTGGTCATTGGTGGCAAACATAGTTCCAATACCAACAAGCTTGTCAGCATATGCTTGCAATCCGGTGTCGAAACACATCATATACAAGAAGCAAAAGATGTAGATCCCAGCTGGTTTTACTCAGTGAATTCAGTGGGCATTTCAGCAGGGGCCTCGACTCCGGAATGGATTATAAGGGAGGTAGTAGATATGGTGATGGATACTAACAATGAGGGCATCGAGGAAGTCAAGGAGGACACCAACGAAATCTTGGAACAGGCAAGCAAACCGCTAGCGGTTGGCGATATAGTCGTTGGCAAAGTCGTTCAAGTCAATCCGGATGAAGTGTTGGTCGATGTTGGTTTTAAAATGGAAGGCCTGGTTCGCAAGGATGAGCTCTCCTTCCGCAAAGTCGATGACTGTTCCGAATTGGTTGCAGTTGACGATGAGGTGGAAGCAGAAATTACCAGGCTCACCGACGATTTGCTGGAACTCTCCGTCCGGAAACTGGCTCAAAGCAGAGCCTGGACCAAGGTTAAAGAAGCCTTTGATGAGCAGACACCTATTTCAGGTAAGGTAGTGGAAGTCGTAAAAGGCGGCTTAATTGTGGATTTGGGACTGAGGGGCTTTATGCCAGCATCCTTGGTTGATTTACGCTATGTAGAGGATCTCAGCCAATTTGTCGGCCAAGAGGTAACTACTTTGGTTATCGAGATGGAGCGCCGTCGCAACAAGGTCATCCTTTCTCGCAAGGCTTACCTGATGCAGGAGGCCGAGTCCCAAAAAGTTGAAACATTGGCCAATCTGGAAGAAGATACTGTTGTCAAAGGTATCGTACGCCGTCTTACCAACTTTGGTGCCTTTGTAGATATTGGTGGCATCGACGGCTTGATTCATATTTCCGAATTAGCCCATCATCGGGTAGAGCATCCCAGCGATGTACTGAAAGAGGATCAAGAAATCGAAGTCTATGTCTTAAAGGTGGATAAAGAGGCTGAGAGGGTTTCCTTGAGCCTTAAGAAAATCCTAGCTGATCCCTGGACCGAAGTAAACGATAAGTTTGCAGTGGGCGAAGTGGTAGACGGCAAGGTAGTTCGTCTGGCAGATTTTGGTGCCTTTGTAGAACTCATCCCCGGTGTAGATGGTTTGGTTCACGTTTCGCAGATTTCCGAAGAGCATGTAGAGAAGCCTGATGATGTTCTTTCCGTTGGCCAGGAAGTAAAGGTCAAGATTCTTGATGTCGATGACAAGGCCAAGCGGGTCAGTCTCAGTATGAGAGAGGCAGAAAGACCTACCAAAAAGAACACCAAAGAAGAGCGTCCCCAGGATGTCTCCATTGGTGCCACCATCGGTGAGCGTCTGGGAAACCTCTTTGATAACGACGGAGATGAATAGGAAAAGAGCGACACGCAAAAAAGAACACTTGGTCCTTGCAGCGCAAGGATCCGAGTGTTCTTTTGACTATTTTTCTGACATCATCCTTCCCCATGACTGCTTGACCCAAGTCAATCCTGGGGAAGTGGATTTGTCCAGCTCTATTTGCGGCCATCCCGTTGCCAATCCCCTGTATATCAATGCCATAACTGGGGGAGCCTTGGTCACCGAAGCCGTCAACCGTCGCTTGGCCACCGTGGCGGCAATGCTTAAATTGCCCATGGCAGTAGGTTCGCAAATGTCGGCACTCAAGTCTCCGCAGCTTAGTTTTACTTATCGGGTGGTGCGAAAACATAATCCCCAGGGGTTGATCATGGCCAACCTCAGTGCCGCCGCAACTCCCCAGCAAGCCCGAATGGCTGTAGAGATGATTGATGCCCAGGTGCTACAACTGCATTTAAACCCCGCCCAGGAACTGATTATGCCCGAAGGAGATTTGCCCCCCCAGCATCTGCTGGAAAATATCGCAGATATCTGTGCCACCCTTTCAATTCCGGTGTTGGTCAAAGAAGTTGGCTTTGGTCTGGGCGTTACCCAGGCTAGATTGTTGCGCCATGCCGGGGTTCGAGCCGTGGATGTCAGTGGCAGCGGTGGGACTAATTTCGCCATCATCGAGGGGCGTCGTAATCAGTCCCATTGGTGGAAACCCCTGACCCATTGGGGGTACCCAACGCCTCTTTGTGTCGCAGATGTGGCCCAACACCTCCCCCAGGTGGAGGTATTGGCCTCTGGGGGCGTAACAGATGGCATAAAGGCTATAAAATCCACTATATTGGGTGCCAGTGCCCTGGGAGTTGCTGGCCCGGTGTTATCGAGATTGCTTCGCGC
>Ga0079223_10002428_pt1 | contig 11526 bp, 6 predicted proteins | sample Stecom2011_FD_75072 | JGI IMG/M metagenome (GOLD analysis project Ga0079223, IMG submission 75072) | Agricultural soil microbial communities from Utah to study Nitrogen management - Steer compost 2011 | ecosystem: Environmental > Terrestrial > Soil > Agricultural land | place: USA: Utah...
AATATCCCCGCTGTTGGTTTTCACGACCTGATGTGTATCCTCCTCAGCGGGCATGAAGCCCATTGCAAGCTAAGCTCGTCTGATCAGGTATTGATCAAGTGGTTGTCTACCGAGTTGATCACTATAAATCCCTGCTTTAAGTCAAGGATATTTTTTGAAGAGATGTTGAAGGGAAAAGAGGCCTATATTGCCACTGGAAGTGACAATTCAGCACGCTATTTCGAATACTATTTCGGCAAATACCCCAGTATCATCCGGAAAAACAGAACCTCTATTGCCGTTTTGGACGGACATGAAAGCAGCGAGGATTTCCGGTCTTTGGGGCATGATATTTTCCAATATTACGGTCTTGGATGCAGGAATGTCTCTAAGCTGTACCTCAAGAACGAAACACAGCTCCAAGAGTTTTTGGCAGCCATTGATGGGTTTCACTTTTTGGCGAGCCACCACAAATACCTCAACAACTACGATTACAACAAGGCGATTTATCTTGTAAATGGAGAACACCATTTGGACAACGGCTTTCTGCTGATCAAAGAAAGTGATCAACTGGTCTCACCGATAGCAGTACTCTTTGTTGAATACTACGAAGACCATGAACAGTTGCAATTAAAGCTTCAGGAGCATGAGCATAAAATTCAATGTGTGGTGAGCAGAAACTCCTGGTATCCTAAAAGCCTAAACTTCGGGACTGCACAAGCCCCCTCTTTATCGGATTATGCGGATCATGTGGATACAATGAGATTCCTTACCTCTCTTTAAAACGGGCATTCCTGTAGCCGCCGTTTATATAATTATTCTTAGTTTACATTGATCTTTGGAAGAACAAAACTAAATTCACTGCCCTCATTCTCCTCACTGTCAATCCACAAATTCCCGCCGTTTTTTTCTACGTAGTCTCTCACCAACAGCAAACCAAGACCTGTACCGGATTCGTTATTGCTCCCGAACGTCGAAAAAGCATCGCCGCTTCTGAGCCTTGCCAGGTTATATTCCGAGATCCCAACCCCGGTATCCTTGACAGTTACCCTTACTTCTTCTTTCAAGTCGTTGATGTACACGATTATACGGTCCCCAGCTTTGCAAAATTTCACTGCATTGCTCAATAAATTCCTAATGACAAGTTCTACCATGTTCTTATCTGCAAAAACCATCGAAGAGCCTTCTAAAGCCATTTGCAATTCAATCTTTTTCAACGATGCAACGGGAGTCATTAAAGCGACCTGTTGTCGTGTCAATTTATAGACATCAAAGACCACCTTGTCCGTAAACTCTCCTTTAAGTTGGCTTCGAGACCAGGCCAACAGGTTTTCCAACAGCATCGTTACCCCATCAATGCTGTCCGAAAGCGAAGGCAGGATTTCTGTAAATTCCTCCGCATTTATGTATCCCTTTTTGGTCAGGTCTATAATTTCCTTAACCCCTAATACGGGTCCCTTAAGATCATGTGATATAATAGAAAACAACTTGTCCTTTAGCTCATTATGTTTTTTAAGTTGGTCTGACTGACTTTTCATCAACGCTTGGTTCCTTCTTTCTTCCGTGACGTCTTTGAACAGCATCAAAGAACCCTTAAATCGGTTTTTTCTACTCCACAGGGGTATGATCTCTACTGCATACACGCTGCGTATGTCCATAAAGGCAACAGGCAATTCTATCTCCTTTCGAACCCGTTCACCAATAATATCCAATAGTTCTTTGTGGTCTAATATCTTCTGAATAGGCTCTCCAACAATACCTCTATGAAGTCCGGCAATTTTCTTCATAGACGAATTTATTTCAATCACCTTATTTCTTTCGTCAACCACCATAATGCCTTCAGACATCACGGCAATCAATTGCTCTTTGGCAATGGGAACTATTTCCAATAGATTATATTTGACCAGGCCTAGACCGGTAAGCAAAAATGAAACAATGAAAGCAAAAGGTGTTGCATCGATCTGTCCCTGAATCCTCATTCCAGCCAAATAAAATAAATTGACCAACAAAGGAATGGACGTCGAGATAAGCAACAAGTAGGTTTGTTTCTTGTAAAGGCGGTCTGCGCCCTTGGCATTGACCACCAAGAGGTAATTCCCCCAAACAATGGAAGCATAAAAGAAAAGGGAGTTTACGTAATACCAAGGTCCTTTTTGGAGGGCCAGCATGGGAAAGGGGCCATCCGAGACCAGTCCCACTGCTTTATAATACACATGATGCCATTCGTTGGTCAACACCAGAAAAAAGGTCAGAACCGGGATGGATAAAAAAACGGGCAAAAACCATTTTTTATATACCACTGCCTCTTTATCCGTATAATCAAGAATGAACAATAACCAAGCGACGGGTGCAAAAGCTATCCCCATGTATTGTATTTTCAACCAAAAATACATTGACGAAAAACTGAGGCTCGCCAATTCTAAGCCATAAAAAAACACCCATATGGCAATATTTAAGAGGGTAAAAGCAAACCACTTTACGCTTCCGCCTAATCGGTAAAAAATGAAAACAGAAAAAAAACCTGCAACAATTCCGGAAATAAGCAAAACAATGGCATAAACATTAAAGTCCAAATGCATCCGTTCGTCGTTATTATTCCATTTACAGGATCGAAATTAGAAAAATTATTCGGAGATTATGGTAAAGCATCAAATATTATTTCCAGACCAGAGGAACCAGACAAGGTAGATTGAAATACGGCCATCGAAATAGGTTCAGACTGCGCCGCCCTCCGTGGATATGAAAATGAAAAGATGATCCATAACCCTTCTAAATAAGAAACTAGCTTCATTATTCTCTTCCAGTTAAGCACTTATTTTATATCTTTGCCTGCTATTTAGCATAATACAGCATCATAAATTTAAACTTAATATATCCTTTAAATGGCATTTGATTTAGACATGATCAAGGCAGTTTACGCCAGGTTTCCTGAGCGGATTAATGCTGCCAGGAAAGTAGTAGGCAAACCGCTAACTCTAACAGAAAAAATATTGTATTCCCATTTGTCCAATGGGCAAGTGTCGAGCCCCTACGAAAGAGGAGGCTCCTATGTGGATTTCCAACCTGATAGAGTTGCCATGCAGGACGCTACCGCTCAGATGGCTCTTTTGCAATTTATGCAGGCGGGACGTGCACAAGTGGCTGTTCCTTCCACAGTTCATTGTGACCATTTGATCCAGGCAGAGGTGGGCGCAATTACAGATCTAGAAAAAGCCAAAGATAAAAATAAGGAGGTATATGACTTTCTTTCTTCGGTTTCCAATAAATACGGTTTGGGTTTCTGGAAACCTGGAGCGGGAATCATCCACCAGGTGATTCTGGAAAATTATGCTTTCCCGGGAGGTATGATGATAGGAACCGATTCCCACACGCCTAACGCAGGAGGACTCGGAATGGTGGCTATTGGCGTAGGTGGAGCTGATGCTTGTGACGTGATGGCAGGATTGCCCTGGGAACTCAAATTCCCAAAGCTTATCGGTGTTAAATTGACCGGCAAACTTTCTGGATGGACGGCTGCCAAGGATGTGATTCTAAAAGTTGCGGGAATCCTAACCGTGAAAGGCGGGACGGGTTGTATTGTTGAATACTTTGGTGAAGGCGCGCGTTCCATTTCTGCCACCGGTAAAGGTACAATTTGTAACATGGGGGCTGAGATTGGAGCCACCACTTCTATCTTCGGTTACGATGAAAAAGCAGAAGCCTATTTAAGAAGTACCGACCGATCCGATATTGCTGAACTGGCCAACGGTATCAAAGAACATCTTACCGGCGACGATGAAGTTTACGCCAACCCTGAACAATATTTTGACCAAGTCATAGAAATAAACCTTTCAGAACTGGAACCGCATATCAACGGTCCCTTCACTCCTGACCTGGCCTGGCCAATCTCTAAATTCGCAGAGGCAGTAAAAGAAAATAATTGGCCTATAAAATTAGAAGTAGGATTAATCGGTTCCTGCACCAATTCTTCCTATGAGGATATATCCAGAGCCGCGTCGCTTGCACAACAAGCCGTGGATAAAAATTTAGTCGCAAAATCCGAATATACCATTACACCGGGATCTGAACAGGTTCGGTACACAGTAGAAAGGGACGGCTTCCTGAAAATATTTGAAAACATGGGAGGAGTAGTATTAGCCAATGCCTGCGGCCCATGTATCGGACAATGGGCGAGACACGGTGCCGAAAAGCGCGAAAAGAACTCCATCATTACCTCCTTTAACAGGAATTTTGCTAAACGTGCGGATGGCAACCCCAACACGCACTCATTTGTTGCCTCTCCCGAAATAGTAACAGCCATGGCAATAGCCGGCGACTTGACGTTCAACCCTCTGACGGATTCTCTTAAAAACGAATTGGGAGAATCGGTAAGGCTGGAAGAACCTACTGGCATGGAATTGCCTTCTAAAGGTTTCTCAGTTGAAGATGCTGGTTACCAAGCCCCTGCGGAAGACAGTTCTCAGGTCGAAGTAGTAGTGAATCCAGAGTCGGATCGCCTTCAGCTGTTGGCGCCTTTTGCCCCTTGGGAGGGAACGGATCTAAAAGGATTGAAACTCTTGATCAAAGCAAAAGGAAAGTGTACAACCGACCATATTTCAATGGCGGGTCCTTGGTTGAGATTCAGAGGGCACCTGGACAACATCTCCAACAATATGTTGATCGGTGCGGTCAATTACTTCAACGATGATACAAATAAGGTTAAAAACCAACTCACTGGAGAATATGGAGAAGTTCCAGCTGTCCAGCGACAGTATAAGCTTCACCAAGTCGGATCAATCGTAGTAGGTGATGAAAACTACGGAGAAGGATCATCAAGGGAACATGCTGCAATGGAGCCCCGATTCCTGGGCGTGAGGGCCATCTTGGTAAAATCCTTCGCAAGGATCCACGAGACAAACCTAAAAAAACAAGGGATGTTGGGTTTAACCTTTGCCAATCCGGAAGATTACAATTTGATCCAAGAGGATGATTCTATTGACATCATGGGATTAACTGAATTTGCTCCCGGTCAACCTTTGACGGTCGTTCTTAACCATTCCGACGGCACAAAAGACGAAATTCTTGCTAACCATACTTACAATCAAGGGCAAATCGCCTGGTTTAAGGCAGGTTCCGCATTGAATATTGTAAAAGAACAAGCCGTTAAGTAATATTTGAAAGTTAGATAAGCTGGGGTGAGTGATCATCCCAGCTTTATTATTTGTGGCACCATAGATTGGCACATTTATTTCATGTTCTTTTAGAATATCTCCATTGCTATGACTTCAACCAAACCGAACACATTGAAAAATATTTTTTTTTTAGGGCTAGGCCTGCTCCTTTTTGTTAAGTCTGCCCACGCACAATATGTAGAATCCGACGAAAGAGCCATCCTAAGCGTTGACGAAGGCATCAATTTCAGCAAAGATTCACTGTTCTTAATGAACCTGAGGTTTCGAATGCAGAACAGGGCTGGATTCAATACAATTTCAGGTGATGACTTAGGAGTGGACAAATTTGAAATGCGCGTCAGAAGGCTCCGTTTGAGATTTGATGGATTTGTTATGAATCCAAAATTCCAATATTACATTCAATTGGCGTTTTCCCATTCGGACCTCAACTTGGAAGATCAGGATAAAGCCCAGCTTGTCCGGGATGCTATCCTCTATTATACCTTCAACGACAATTTCTATATCGGGTTTGGACAATCCAAATTACCCGGTAACCGGCAAAGGGTAAACAGTTCGGGCAACCTACAGTTTGCCGATCGGTCCATCGTCAACAGCATGCTGACCCTTGACCGCGATTTTGGCTTTTTCGGCTATTACACGTTCAGGATGCCACAGTCGATCTTGATGTTAAAAGGAGCTGTTTCTACTGGTGATGGGAGGAATGCTTCAGCAATTAATAATGGATTGGCTTATACAGGCCGAGCAGAGTTTTTGCCATTTGGCGCTTTCAAAAACAGCGGGGATTATTCAGAAGGTGATCTGGAATTCGAGGAAACGCCTAAACTATCGGTTGGAGCTGCTTTTTCAAAAAACTTTAAAGCGACAAAAACCGGCGGACAAACAGGTAAAGAACTGTACGGGGCCAGAGATCTTACCAGTGTGATTTTTGATGCTATAATCAAATACCGTGGCTGGGCAGCCTCATCTGAATACATCCGCAGAAATACGGATGATCCTATCACTACCAACGGACTGGGTGATACCCGATATGTGGTAACGGGATATGGCATCAACACACAGTTGAGCAAGATGCTCTCCCGGAAAACAGAAGTAGCGGTAAGGTACGCATTCGTTAACCCCGAGGAAGAGATAGAAATGGTTCAAGATCGAATCGATGAGGCTTTAGTCGGTGTGACGAGGTATCTCAACGGCCACAGAATCAAAGTCCAGGGCAACGTAGGCTACCGCTGGCTGGAAGGCCACCAAAGCCTAGACCATCCCGGCAATAGCTGGACTGGAATGCTGCAGGTGGAATTCGGGATCTAATTTTCTACACTGACCTTGTCCAAATATTCCTTTGTCAAAGGCAAATCGGGATTGCTATCAAATACCTCCTGCAGATATTTAGACGCCAATTCCTGATCACCACTCAACGCATAATAAATCCCCTTATTCCTTAAGGCATAAAGGTTTTTACTATTCTGCTTTAGACTTAGGTTGACGTCTTCTAACCCATCCTCTAAATTCCCCAGATACATCTGGTAAAGGCCCCTATTGTTATAGAAATAGGGCTGGTTGGAGTTGAGGGCGAGGGCCTGCTGTACCCGATCATAGGCAGCCTGATAATCCCCTTGATCAAAAGCGATCATGGAATAAAGGTTATAAATATTGGATTCTTCCGAATTCAGACTTTCTGCCTTTTTTAAATCTGCCAAAGCGCTTTCACTCTCGCCCAAATAGTAATGAATCGTGGCCCGGTTGACATATAAATCAACATTATCCCCGTCCCATTGCAACGCTGAAGAAAAAGCATCCAATGCCTCCTCATAATTCTTCAGGGCTTCATAACCCAAGCCTAAAACGAAATAACCCCTGCCTGATTGGTTCTCTAATTTGATGAGGGATTTCGCATCCTCCAGCGATTTGTAATTTTCCCCGTGATCGAGATAGGACAGGCTCCTTTGATAATAGGCATCCGCGTAATCTTCCTTGAGGGATATGGCTTGGGTAAAATCCTGTATAGCCTGTTCGTAATCCGCCGTCATCTTAAGGGTAAGTCCGCGGTTGTAATAAGCATCAGCAAAATTCGGATCCACCTTAAGGGCTTCTTCATAAAAGGTTCTGGCACTTTTGTAATCGTTTTTCTGCAATTTCTCATTTCCTTTTAAAAGAAAGCGGCCCTTTTTGTCTTCCGGGCTGTCACAGCCTATGAGAAATAAAAGAAAACTAAAAATGATCAAGTTTTTTTTCAACGGTGTCGGCTTTATAGTGGAGTATTGATTGATAGGGAGAACAAATTTGTTTGAGTAAAGGTTTTAAACAATAGCAGCAATAATGAAGTATATTGGCTGTTGAGACCATAGAGAACCTAAATAGCCAATCGTTTACTTTAAAACCAAGTCTTCTGAAGGCTTGGCTGAATTAATTAACCAGAGATTGTGACGTCAACAAACCAGCACAAGAGACAATGGATTATTCTTTCCTTTATGGTAAGTCTTCTATTATTGGCCCTTAAGTTTTTCGCATTCCACCTTACGAATTCGAAAGCCATACTTACTGATGCCTTAGAAAGCATCGTTAACGTTGTTGCTTCAGGATTTGCCATCTATAGCATTTATCTGAGTTCGCAGCCCAGGGACAATAACCATCCGTATGGACATGGGAAAGTAGAGTTTTTCAGTGCAGGTATCGAAGGGGCCATGATTTTACTGGCTGGGATTTTCATTATTTATCAATCCATTCTCGCCTTGATTTATCCTGAGCCTCTGGCCCTTCTTCCGACGGGAATGGCCATAATCGCTCTTTCTGGGGTCATCAATGGATGGCTGGGATACATGTTGGTCAAGAAAGGGACGGCCTATAACAGCCTCACCTTGGAGGCCGATGGGCGGCATATATTAACTGACGCAGCCAGCAGTGTGGTGCTGATTATAGGAATTGCCATAATTTATTTCACCGGGTATTATTTTCTTGACAGCATCTTTTCGATTGCCTTTTCCATTTACATCATCTTTAATGGTTATTTGTTAGTAAGAAAATCTGTGGCAGGGCTAATGGATGAATCCAGTCCCAAAGCCATGAAGGCGACGGTGAAAATATTAAACCGGTACAGAAAGGACAATTGGATTGATGTGCACAATATGAGGGTTCAACAATACGGTGCGGACAGGCATATTGATTTACACCTGACCCTGCCCTATTATTATGATCTAAGAGCCGTACACGACGAAGTACACCAAGTGGAAGAAGCATTGGAAGGAAATCTGCCTGGCCATGTTGAAGTACTTGTTCATGCGGATCCCTGTATTCCCGACAAATGCTGCCACTATTGTGCGGTTCACAATTGCCCGGTGAGACAATCCCCACACACAAAAAAGATAACCTGGAATGAATCCAATATGGCTAAAAACCAAAAACACTACCATGAGTCACATGAGCCGGAACAGGAGCGAAACAAGACATAAAAATAATATTGTAAAAAATTGATTTCACACCGAATTTAATGTATATTGTCTGACATTCATCACATTCTAAAGGTAGCCCACATGAAAGATGACAGACAATTTACCATTCTGATTACTATTTCGGCGCTGATATGGTTGTTGATAATTGGATTTATCTTCGTTTAGCAAACAGTTTTCATCTTGATTTTATACTGACCCCCATTTTTGGTTGATTTTTAAAGAAAGAGGGTGTGGCTCCACACCCTCTTTTTCTTTTCTGTTATATTAATCCGGCTCTTTTCAATAATGCTTCCGGCTTAGGGTCCCGCCCCCTAAACCGCCGATAGAGTACCGAAGGATGGGCTCTCCCTCCTGCTGATAAAATGTTCTCCTTGAAAGAATCCGCGGTAAGTTTATCAAATATCCCCTTCTCTAAAAAAAGTTCAAATGCATCCGCATCCAATACCTCCGCCCATTTGTAGCTATAATATCCAGCGGAATACCCACCTTGGAAGATGTGGGAGAACGACGTGCTCATCATCGTTCCTTGCACCGGCCTTAAAAGCTCCGTCGGCTTTAAAGCCTTCTTTTCAAAAACAGCTACATCCTGGATGAGAGCGGGGTCAACACTATGGTATTCCATATCCAGCAAGCCAAAACTAATCTGCCTAACAGTCTGATATCCTTGGTGAAAAGCGGCGGCTTCTTTTATACGGTTAATAAGATCTTCCGGTATCTTCTCGCCCGTTTGGTAATGGACGGCAAATAAGTCCAGACACTCCTTTTCGTAACACCAATTTTCCATAATCTGTGACGGCAGCTCGACGAAATCCCAATAAACACTGGTTCCCGACAGTGATTCGTAATTACCGTTAGCCAACATCCCATGTAAGGCATGTCCAAATTCGTGAAAGAGGGTTGTGACCTCGTTGAAAGTCAGCAAGGAGGGTTTGGTTGGAGTGGGCTTGGTAAAATTACATACAATGGAAACATGAGGCCGTTGATCCTCCGAGGCAGTCTTCTTCTGACCCCGGAAGCTGGTCATCCAGGCGCCGTTTCTTTTGCCGGGTCTGGGAAAGAAGTCGGCATAAAACACCGCAACGTGTTCACCCAATCCATTGGTAACTTCATAGGCAGTCACATCCAGATGATAAACAGGAATTTCAACATGGGGTTTAAATTGTAAACCATAAAGCTTTCCTGCTGTCTCAAACACACCTTGGACCACATTCTCCAATTGGAAATAAGGTTTTAGCAATTCATCATCTACTTCAAATCTCTCCTTCTTCAACTTTTCTGCATAATAGCCAAAATCCCATTTCTCCAAATTCTCAATCCCGTCCAGTTGCTTTGCAAATTCCTGCAGCTCTCTTATCTCGGCCTGCGCTTTTGGCTTCGACTTTTCCAACAGATCCTCTAAAAAACCCAACACCTTAACCGGGCTCTGTGCCATTCTTTCTTCTAAGACAAAATCGGCATATTTCTCGTAACCCAAGAGTTTGGCCCGCTCAGCCTTTAAACGGAGTATATCCTTAATGTTGCTTTGGTTGTCCAATTCATCCCCTTTGCAAGATTTGGTATTGTAAGCCAAAAACAATTCCTCCCTAAGGTCCCGGTTATCGGCATAGGTCATAAAAGGAATGTAGCTGGGATAGGCTAAGGTAAAAACCCATCTGCCATCCTTCCCTTTTTCAGCTGCGGTCTGGGCAGCTGCCTCAAGAAGCCCTTCAGGAAGGCCTTTTAAAGCAGCCACATCGTCAACCTCCAGTTCATATTTATTGGTTTCCTCCAAGACATTTTCACCAAATCGAAGTCCAAGTTGAGACAAATCTTTGTCAATCTCCCGCAATCTTATCTTATCAGCCTCCCCTAGATTGGCTCCATTCCTGACAAAGGACTTATAGGTTTTGTCCAATAATGTCCTTTGCTCTTCATCTAAATTGATCGTGTCTCTTTGCTGATGCACCGTATTGACCCTGTCAAATAAATCAGCATCTAACAGTACATCATTGCTATGGCTGGTGATGATGGGAGAAATTTCCCTGGCCAGCTTTTGGATCTCCTGGTTTGTTTCTGCTGCATTCAAATTAAAAAATATACCGGTGATGATCCCTAGCCTCGAACCGCTGTTGTCTAGCGCTGCTATCGTATTGACGAAATTGGGGCTATTTTCATGCTTAATCGCTTCTATTTCAGCTTTTGCCTCCTTAATAGCCTCTTCGATGGCAGGCAAAAAATGAGAGGGTTCTATCAAATGAAAGGGAGGGGTGTCAAAAGGGGTGTTGAACTTTTCCAATAATGGATTCATATTTCCTGTTTTATCTTTGTGGGTAATTTGCTAAAATACAATTTTGGCAGAAAAAGATAGCCATACAACAACAAGTTTTAAGGCAGATACATTCTTGCCCGTCAAATAAAGCTGTCATCCATCCTGATTGGACATAGGAGGGTCCAATTAATCGCTCCACCTAAATTGCTATTGATCTTGTGCCTCAAGTCAGCTAAAGCACCAGCTTTTTTCCGTCCATAGCATAATCGATATCAATTTTATCTATTTTAGCCAACATATCTTCCCCAAAATGGGTCAATAACAAGTGCTTACAGGACAACTGCTGTCGGTAAGCTTTTACGGTTTGGTAGCTCAAATGTCCTTTTATTTCTAAATCATAAAAATTACACTCACAGATGAAAAGATCTACACCCTTGGCAATCTTAAATAGTTCATCCGTCCAAGAGGTATCACCTGAAAATCCGATAATTTTATCCTTAAAATGGATCCGTAATCCATGTGGAAGCGTCAGTTCGGAATGGATCACGGGAAAAGCCGTCAATTGGATCTCGCCAGACACAATTGGAGTATTTGGCTGGTAGGCGATAAATTCGATGGGAAATTTGTCCATAACACCCGAAGAACCCGGGTAGAACAATTCAATGGCATCTTGTACTTTTTTACG
>Ga0079223_10002429_pt1 | contig 11526 bp, 13 predicted proteins | sample Stecom2011_FD_75072 | JGI IMG/M metagenome (GOLD analysis project Ga0079223, IMG submission 75072) | Agricultural soil microbial communities from Utah to study Nitrogen management - Steer compost 2011 | ecosystem: Environmental > Terrestrial > Soil > Agricultural land | place: USA: Utah...
CTCCTGCAGCAGCTCGTCCGCCCTCTCGGCGGCCGCGGCTATCAGGTCCTGCTCGCGGCTGCGCAGCTTGGAGATCTGCTCGCGCAGGAGTTCGGCCTCGGCTACGGCGCGTTCGTTGGCCTGGCGAGCGTCGTCCAGCTGCGCCTCCAGCTCCTCGCGCTGCCGCTCCAGCGTGGCCAGCAGGGTCTCCAGCCTTTCTCCCTCGGGCCCCAGCAACCGGGCGGCGCGCTCCAGCAGGTCGGCAGGCAGCCCCAGCCGCTCGGCGATGGAGAGGGCGTAGCTGCGTCCGGGCTGGCCCACTATGAGCTGGTAGGTAGGCCGCAACGCCTCCACGTCGAAGCGCATGGCGGCGTTGGCCACACCTTCGGTCTCGCTTGCGAACACCTTGAGCGGCGCCAGGTGGGTGGTGACCAGGCCGCGCGCGCCGTGCGCCAGCACCTGCTCCAGGATGGCCTGCGACAGCGCCGCCCCCTCGTCGGGGTCCGTGCCCGAGCCCAGCTCGTCGATCAGCACCAGGGTCCGCTGGTCCGCGCGCTCGACTATGGCCTTGAGGTTCCGCAGGTGGCCGGCGTAGGTGCTGAGACTGGCTTCTATGCTCTGCTCGTCGCCGATGTCCGACAGCAGCGCGTCCACGCGGGGTAGCACGGGCGCACCGTCGCCGCCGGTGGCGACGAAGAGGCCCGACTGCGCCATGGCCGCCGCCAGCCCCAGCGTCTTGATGAGCACCGTCTTGCCACCGGCGTTGGGCCCGGTGACGATCAGCAGCCGGCGCTCGTCACTGAGCTCTATGTCGTTCGGCACGCAGCCCTCAATGAGCGGGTGACGCGCCTGCAAGAGCCGCACCGTGCCGCCATCGTCGAACACGGGCTTACGCAGGCGCCAATCTTTGGTCAGACGCCCGGCGGCGTTGAGGAGGTCCAGCTCCGCCACCACCTCCAGCGTCTCGTCCACGCGGGGCTCGTCCGCCAGGCGCCGTCCCAGCGCCAGCAGCACGCGGCGCACCTCGTCGCGCTCCTCCATCTCCAGTAGCGCCAGCTCGTTGTTGAGGTCCACCACCCCGGCGGGCTCTATGAAGACGGTGGCGCCCGAGTCGGAGCGGTCCAGCGCCAGACCGGGCACGCGCGATTGCTGGTGCGCCTTGATGGGTATGACGTAGCGGTCGCGCCGCAGGGTGATGATCGGGTCCTGCACGTACTCCGCGTAGCTCTCCAGCATGCGGGTCAGCCGGTCGCGGATGCGGCCCCGCAGCGGGTTGAGGCGCCGCCTGATGTCCGCCAGTTTGGGGGTGGCGTCGTCGCGCACGTTGCCGTCGGGGTCCAGCTGCTCGCGCACCAGGCGCAGTACCCCGTCGAACGAGCCGATGCCTACGGCCACCTCAGTCAGTGCGGGCCGTTCCGAGGCCACGATGGCGCGCCGCAGGGTGGCGGCGGCGTCCAGCGTGTAGGCCACGCTGAGGATCTCGCTGCCTTCCAGCAGGTTGCCCTCCCGCACCCGCGCCAGGAAGGGGCGCACGTCCTCGATGCCGCCCAGCGCCAGGTCGCCGCCCTCCACGATCTCCTCCACGCGGTCCAGGGCGCGCTCGGCGTCCGCCGTATCCGGCAGCGGCGCGAGCGCCCTGGAACGCTCCATGCCCAGGAGCGTGCCGGCCCGGTCGGCCAGCGCCTGCTGGATGCGCCCGAAGGAGAGCTTCTCTAAGGTGGCGGCGTTAACGTCCACGGCCGCAGATTATACGGAAAGAGCGGTAGCGGCGCGTACGGTAGGCTCCGGAGACCGTGGCGGACGCATCCCTCATCCCTCTGCTGCCCGTGACGCCGGCGCCGCCGTTCTCGTGGCCTCAGACGGTGGCCGCGCTGGTCGGATACGGAGCGGTGCCTGACCGCGGCCGCCCGGTGGACGACCAGGGCAGGCCTATCGACCCGAGCGAAGTGGGGCCCGGGACATGCTGGGAACTAGCCCTGTCGGTAGGTCACGACGAGCAGCGACCGGTGAGCGTGAGGCTGGTGCCAGCTGCAGGCGAGGGGCCCTTCGCACCGGACCTGGAGCTGCTGATGAGCGGCGGCGAGGAGCCGACGCTGGGCGAGGCGCAGGACGTCTGGGACCAGTTGGACCAGTTCCTGGCCCTGTCCCTGGACCTCATGCCCCTGGTGGAGGAAGCGCGCAACGACCCGCCTTTCCAACCGGTGCTGGCCGCGCTGTACGGCTTCCACCCGCCCCGCTTCCGCTCCGCGTTCCAAGCCGCCTGCTGGACGGTGGTGCGGCAACGCACGCCACAGAAGTTCGCGGTGAAGACCATGGAGCGGCTCACCCACCTGCTCGGACCCAAGGTGCGAAGCCCGGCCGGTCCGCCCCTCGGTCTCTTCCCGCGACCCGCCGACCTGGCGCATAGCGCCCGGCCGGAGCTGGTGGAGGCCACGAACAACCTGCGCAAGGTGGAGAGGCTGGAGGGCCTGGCGGCGGAGTTCGCGACCGTGAACGAGGCGGAGCTACGGAGCGCCGACTACGACGACGTGTTCAAGTGGCTGAAGAGCCTGCCCGGCCTGGGTCCGTGGTCGGCGGAGCAGGTCATGTGGCGCGGCCTGGGCCGCGTGGAGCGCACGCCGTGGCGCGATACGGGCGCCCTGCGCGCCGTCAGCGACGTCTACACGCCGGGTCTCACCCTCGTCAGGGAGGCCGCCCGTGAGCAGTCCAAGCATTACCGCCAGCTGCAGGGCGTGTGGCTGGCCTACCTGAAGGCGTACCCCCGCGTGCGAGCGGACGTCAGGGGTCTACCCCCGGAACCTGCTGCGTAGCCTGGATGGCCGTGAGCGCGATCGTGTAGACGATGTCGTCCACCAGCGCGCCCCGGGAGAGGTCGTTGACGGGCCGCTTGAGCCCCTGCAGCATGGGCCCCACCGAGACCACGCCGGCTGAACGCTGCACGGCCTTGTAGGTGGCGTTGCCGCTGTTGAGGTCGGGGAACACCAGCACGGTGGCGCGCCCCGCCACGGTGCTGTCGGGCGCTTTGCCCCGTGCCACGCTCGGCACGGTGGCGGCGTCGTACTGCAGTGGTCCGTCGATCTGGAGGTCCGGCCGACGCTGGCGGGCGATGAAGGTGGCCTCCCGCACCTTGTCCACGTCCGCCCCCTCGCCGGAGCTGCCCGTGGAGTAGGAAAGTAGCGCCACGCGCGGGGTTATGCCGAAGGCGCGGGCGGAGTCGGCGGACTGCACGGCGATGTCAGCCAGCTCCTCGGCGTTGGGATCCGGGTTGACGGCGCAGTCGCCGTAGACCAGCACCTGGTCCGGTAAGCACATGAAGAAGACGGAGCTCACGAGCTTGGCGTTCTCGTGCGTCTTGATGAGCTGCAGCGCGGGCCGCACGGTGGCGGCCGTGGTGTGCACCGCTCCCGACACGAGGCCATCGACCTCGCCCTGAGCCACCATCATGGTGCCGAGCACGATGTCGTCGCGCAACTGGTTGCGGGCGCCGTCCGCGGTGAGGCCCTTGTGGCTGCGCAGGTCCACCATGCCCTGCACGTAGCGCTCGCGCAGTTCGTCGGTGGGCTCGACTATCACGACGCCCTCGCCTAGCTCCAGGCCCTGCGCCTCGGCCACGCGCCCGATCTCCTCCGGGTCGCCCAGCAGCACGCAGGTGGCTATGCCCCGCTCGGCGCAGAGCGCGGCGGCCTTCACGGTGCGCGGCTCGGTTCCTTCCGGCAGCACGATGGTCTTGCCCGCCGCGCGGCTCAGTTCCACCAGCCGGTAGAGGAAGGCCGGTGGGGAGAGGCGCAGCTCGCGCTCGCTACCCAGTAGTTGCAGCAGCGGTTCAAGTTCCAAGTGCTCCGCCACGGAGTTCATGCCGCGCTCCATGCGTTCCACGTCGTCCAGCGGCACCTCTATGGGCATGGCGGCTGCGCGCGCGGCCGTGACGTACGAGTCGGTGGCCACCTGCATGACGGGCAGGCCCGTGGCGAACGCCTTGGCGCAGAGTCGCATGACCTCCGCGCTGGGCTCGAGCTCGCCCGTGAGCACCAGGCCCGCCAGGGGCACCCCGTTGAGGGCCGCCATGGCGGAGGCGATGATGATGTCGTCGCGGTCGCTCGGCGTGATTATCAGGGCACCCGGCCGCAGGCGGTGCGTCATGTGCGCCACGTTGCGGGCCACCAGCGACACGTCCACCACGCGCCGTCCTGCGAGTTCGCCCTCGTGGATGACGCGGGCGCCCAGGTACTCCGCCACGTCCAGGGTGCGCGGGGAGGCCATGGCCTGCTCCCAGGGCACCGCTCCCAGCAGGCTGAAGTCGGGATCGCGGAAGAGGCGCACTCGCGCCTTCAGGTCCTCGGCCCCGAGGGTCTCGTCCGGCAACTTGACGGCGGTGCGGGTGGTGCCCAGCACCTCGTAACTGGGTGCGTTCAGCTGGTTTATGACCACACCGATGACCTTCTCGGAGATGGCGCCACCGAAGAGCTGCGCCGTCATGTCCAGCCTGTCCTCCAGGGCGGCCAAGCTCGGTCGAGGCGTGGCCACCAGGATCACGTGCGCGTCGATGGCGCGGGCTATCTGCGCGTTGAGGTCGTCCAGGCTGGGGTGGTCGCCGGTGGCCGCCAGCCCCTCCACGATGACCACGTCCGCGCCCTGCGCCGAACGGTTGTAGCTACCCACCAGCTGCTGCAGCATCTCGGACTGGCGGCCGGCCGCCATCAGCGCCTCGGCCTCCCCGAAGGTCATGGGATCGGCGGGTTCGATGCTGGTGGTCCGCCGCACGTACTCGGTGGAGCGCTCCGGCCCCAGGTCATCGCCCGGCTGGCGGATGGGCTTGAAGAAGCCGACGTTGAGGCCCTCGCGTTGCAGGGCGTGGACCAACCCCAAGCACACGGAAGTGAGGCCCACCCCTGGCCCCGTCGGCACTACGTAGAAGCTGTGAGTTCTAGACATCTGATCGAGCCGCCCAACGGCCGCCTCCGCCATAACCTTATGCCATGAGCCGGGCCGCTGGCAGGGGACCGAAGACCCGCCGGGCGCGCCGGCGGTCCCGGGTCGGCATCATGCGCGGCGTTACACAACGCCGCCTGCGCGTATGCCCTATCCTGGCTGCATCTTGTACGTACGGGACGGTCACCCCGGCCTCCGGGCTCGGCGGTAGGGCGTCCAGAAGGAGCTGCTGAATGACCGACAACGATAGCGGCGCCCCACTTCCGCCCATCGAGCCGGATCCGGCGCCCGATACGGTGCCGACGCCGGTGCCGACGGCTGACCAGCCGGACCCGGTGACCACACCGCCGACGGCGGAACCGCACGTGACCACCGCGTCCGGCAAGCCGGACGTGGGCCGGCGCGTGCTGGCTTACGTCATCGACTGGGTGGTGGCCATGGTCATCTTCGCCATCCTTTCACCCCTATCGGGGCCGTTAGCCTCGCTGGTGGGCGCGGCCTACCTACTGCTGCGCGACGGCTTCGAGTTCGACTTCATGCGCGGCCGTTCGCTCGGCAAGAAGCTGATGAACCTCACCGTCACGCGTACAAGTAGCGGCGTCATGGACCTGGCCACTTCCGCCAGGCGCAACTGGCCGCTGGCTCTCTCCATGCTGCCGTTGGGGCTCCTGTGGCTCATCATCGCCCCCATCGCGCTGGCCATCGGGCTCTACGAGGCCTACCTGGTGTTCACCTCGGAGGACGGCAGGCGCTGGGGCGACAGGATGGCTGGCACGCAGGTGGTGGAGACCACGGCGTAACGGCTGGCGGACTCAGATCAGGCGCACTTAGCGTGGCAGCGCGGACGGCGGGACCTACTGGCCTAGCCGTCCGAGCTCCCTTCTCTCCCATCCTCGCCGTCCACCTGTGCGGCGCGCACGGCCTCCCGCCTCTCCTCGGCGATCGGACGCCTGCGGCCCAGGCCCTTCTCGTGGATCACCTTGATGGTCACCACGCGCCTGCTCATGGCGATCGCGAACGAGAGCATGGCCGCCAGCACGAGGATGCCGCTGGCCACGAACAGAACGTAAGGCAGCTGGCCCCCGCCGGAGCGCCACCAGGGTTCGCCCACCACGCGCATCACAAGGCCGGCTTGCAGGAGCAGGAAGGTCACGCCCTCGAAGCCCTTCTGCCGGATGCCGCCTGGTCGGGGCAGCATCCAGAAGGCCACCCCCATGACCATGGCCAGGAAGAAGCCGATGATGCCCATATGGGCGTGGGTGGCACGAACGAGCGCCGCCATCCCCGGGTTGAAGCTCACCCAGACCCCTAGGGCCCCGGTGGCCACCAACCAGAAGAGGGCGGCGCGTAGGAAGGCGACTTGCCAGAAACTCACTGGTCAGAGCTTACCTGCCCACCGTTGCGCGGTGGCTAGGGTGCTCAGGCCGTCTTGCCGATGCGCACGCGCCAGGTGTCCGGACCCTGCTCCAGGTACTCCCACTCCACCGTGCCGGGGCGCTCCATCTGGAACTGGTAGAAGAGCGGCTTCGGGTCGTGATCGTTCACCAGCTCGAACGCCTGCCCTGCGGCCAGTTCGTCGAAGGTCTTGAAGAGGAGCGGATGGCGCTCGCGTGGGTGGATGGTCCTGACGTCGACTTGCTTCATTCTCTTTCCTTCCCTTCCAACCACCGGATGGCACCGGTGGGGCATATGGACATGGCTTCGAGGCTCCCCTGCGTCACGGGCACGTAACGGGGGTCGCCCATGATGCCGGGGGCTACCTCCTCGCAGATGCCGCACTCGATGCACGCTTCGGGGTCGACCCACATGGCATCGGGCCTGAGCAGCCGGGCGCCTTCGGCTCCGTCCGTCGCAGCGGTCACGCGCCTCCCCCCTTCAAGCGCCTGGTGCCCAGCACCGTGAAGGTGCCCTCGCCAGCGATGAGCGCCTTGGTGCTGCCAGGCAGCACGTGAACCACGTGGCCGGCGCTTACCTCGTGCCGCTCACCGTTCTCCTGGATGAAACCGGAGCCCTCCAGGACCGTGAAGACCGTCTCCGTCAGGTCGTTCTCCGGCGCTATGAGCTCCTGGCCCTTCTGCAGGCAGAGCAGCATGACCACCATGCCCTCCCCCATGTTGAGGGGCCGCGGCACGGGGCCGCGCTCGGAGTACCGGGCAGCATCCAGCGGCTTGAGTAACGGCACCCTAAGCCGCTCCCTCGTCGATGCCCAGTTCCAGCAACGCGCTGATGAGCTCCTCCTGCTGTGCTTCGTCCTGGCCCCTGATGCGGAAGGCCTGGCCGAGCTTCACCGTGTGCGCCATGGCCAGGCGCGCCACGGGGTTGGCCAGCGGCTCGAAGCCGCCGCGGACGAGGAGCTGCAAGGCGTCCTCGTGTGCGTCCAGGATGCGGGACACGCGCATGTCGAGGAGCCTCTGCCGGCGCCTTTCGAGCTCGGCGGTCACCACTCGGTCGCCGGCGGCGTTCGTTGCTTGCTGACCTACTTGAGAGCCTCTCTGTGCCACGCCGTCAAGCGTGTCAGGCGCGAGGGGGTCGGCACCATGACGCAGGTCATCGCGGCGGCCCGCGCCGCAGCGCGATGCTGCGAGACGAGATGTCCGAGACCTTCCTGGATAACCGCGGCCTTGAGCCGCCCAACCCGATGATCCGCACGCTGGAGGCGCTGGAGGGCATGGCGCCCGGCGAGGTGCTGGTCATCCACAACGACCGCGTGCCCGTATACCTGCTGCCGCAGCTGGCGGACGCCGGCGCCGACTACCAGGTGGAGGAACAGGCCGACGGCAGCGCCAAGGTGCGCATCACCAAAGGCGCTTAGCGCCGTGCGGAACCGCCGAGCTGACGCGACGCTGTTCGCGGGCGCCCGCCCGCTTTCGCTGGTGGCGTCATGATGCCGCGCCTGGGCGAGGGCGGCGCCCCACCCGCCCTGCCCATCGGCACGCTGCTCATGGGCGCGCTGGCGCTGCTGGTGGGCGCGGCCGCGCTGCTGCTGAACACCGACACACTGACCGCTGGGGTCAACTCGCCCACGATGGTGGCGCTGGTCCACACCTTCACGCTGGGCTTCGTGGGGCTCATCTTCGCCGGCACGCTGCAGCAACTGCCGGCCGTCATGTTCGTGACCAAGCTGGCCTGGCCGGGACTGGGTTACGTCACCACCCCCGCCTTGCTGCTCGGCAGCGCCGCGGTGATCGTCGGTTTCGCCAGCGGCTTCCACCCCACCTGGTTGCAGGTGGGCGCCGTGCTCACCAGCCTGGCGTGGATCCTGCTTCTGGCCCAACTGCTGGCGACGGCGCTGAAGCGCCCGCCGAAGGACGCGGGCAGCCAGGCGCTCATCCTGTCGGTGGTGTTCCTCACCTTCACCGTGGTGGCGGGCTTCCTTCTAGCCAGCGCCCGCACCTCGCCCGGGGTGGCGCAGGCGGTGGGCTACCCGGTACGCCTCCACCTGACGCTGGGCATCTTCGGGGCGTTCCTGCTTGGCATCGTGGGCTCCGGTCAGAAGCTCCTGTCCATGTTCGCGCTATCGAAAGGGGGCGCTCAGTGGCGGGTGCGGGCCGCCATGCTGCTCATCACCGCGGCGCTGGTGGTGGAAAGCACCGAAGCCTTCGCCCGCGTCTCGCTGGGCCCCCTGGCGCTGCTGCTCCTGGCGGGCGGCGCGCTCATGCAGTTGCTGGAGGTGGCGGCAATCCACCGGCGGCGGCTGCGCAAGAAGCTCGAGGCCCCCATCCAGCGTTACGTGCTGGCGCACGCCTTCATGCCGCTCGCCGGGCTGCTGGTGCTGCTGGACCAGCCCCGCGCGGCGGCCGCGGCCTTCCTGGTGGGGTTCGTGGGCCTGGCCGTCAGCGGCATGCTGGTGAAGATCACTTCGTTCCTGGTGTGGACGGCGGTGTTCGCCAACGCCCGCTCCGGCGGCGTGTGGGGCGGCGCCCCCCTGCTGCGTGACCTGCTGCGCGACGAGCTGGAGCCGGTCACGACCTGGGCCCTGGCAGGCGGGGCCCTTGGGCTCTGCATCACCTTCGTTACAGGCCTGCCCGCATCGGCCACGCTCACTGTGCTGCTGCTTCTGGTGGGCGCAGCCAGTCAGCTGGCCCAGGTAGCCCACGTGGTGATCACCACCGTGCGGGCCGGCCGGAGTCTGAACCGCCCTGCCCCGGCGGCTCCGGTCAGGAGCGCGGTCATGCCCGAGCTCGGTCCCGAAACCAGCGCTGAGGAGGCGCCATGACGGAAACGACCCTGACGGAGATCCTCCCCGCCCTACCGGCCCGCAACGTCCTCGAGTCGCTGCGCGCGGTCATCGACCCCGAGCTGGGGCTCGACATCGTCAGTCTGGGCATGGTCTACGAGGTGACGGTGGCGGGCGGCAACGTCGTCGTGGAGATGACGCTGACGACGCCCGGCTGCCCGCTGCACGCCAGCATCGAAGCCGACGTGAAGCACGTGCTGGGCCAGGTGCCCGGCGTGGAAGACGTGGGGGTGGAGCTGGTGTGGGACCCGCCCTGGACGCCTGACGCCATGAGCGACGCCGCCAAGAGCGCGCTGGGGTTCTGGTAGGCGGAGGGCGCTTCCCCGTTGGCGTCCGGAGCGCGGCGCTAACGCCGGCCGGCCTCAGCGGCCAGCGCTGTTGGCCATCTCCGCCAGCTGCTCCACGGCCAGGCCCGTGACCTGGCGACCACTCATGCTGATGGCGCCACCGGCGTGCAGCCTGGAGAGGTTGCGGCTCACCAGCTCGGGCACCGTCCCCAGCTGTGCGGCTATGGCCGCGTTGGTGTCCAGCACGTAGGGAAGGCCCGCCTCGCCCTGCTCCAGCAGGTAGCGCGCCAGGCGGTGCACCACCTCCTGGAAGGAGATGGCCTCCACCAGGCCCACCAGGCGGCGCAGCCGGCGGCCGAGCATGCGCATGAGGTGCAGCGCGATGCCCGGGTCGTTGCGTAGGACGTTCTGGAAGCCCTCCTGCTCCAGCACAAGGACCTCGCTGGGCTCGGCGGCCTCGGCGCTGGCGGGGTAGTTGCCGCCGTCCAGCGCCACCAGCTCGGCCACGGTGTTGAACGGGTGCTCCACCGTCAGGACCACCTCGCGTCCGCTGGCGGGCGAGACGATGAAGACCTTGACCTTGCCGCTCACCACCACGTGCATGCCCTCGGCCTCCTCCCCGGCGAAGAAGAGCGCCTCGGACGTCTCGAGCTTGCGGCGGTAGCCCACCGCCGCCAACGCCTCCAGGTCTGCTGCCCCCAGCTCGGCGAAGAGGGGGCAACGGGCGAGCACTTCTGCGTTGGTGAACGGCATGCCCAAGGCTAACCAACGGAAGCTCGTCACAGGTGCGCGCCGGAACGGTAGTAGCATGGCCCGCAGTTGGAAGAGAGCGAGGACAGACCCCGGAGCAGCAGCTGGCGACGCACGCTGGCCGTGATGTTCGTGGCGCAGTTCCTCGCTTCGCTCGGCTTCTCCACCATCTTCCCCTTCCTGCCCAACTACGTCGAGTTCCTCGGTGTGCGCACCGGCGGCTCCACCGTCTTCTGGGTCTCGGCGGTGTTCAGTGTGCAGGCCGTGGCCATGATGATCGCCGCGCCGTTCTGGGGCGCCATGGCCGACCGTTACGGCCGCAAGCTCATGGTGCAGCGCTCGCTCTTCGGTGGCGCCGTGGTCATCCTGCTGATGGCCTTCGCCCGCAGCGCCGAGGAGCTCACGCTGCTGCGCCTGATCCAGGGCCTGATCACCGGTGTCGTCTCCGCCAGCTCGTCCCTGGTGGCGTCGGTCACTCCGCGCGAACGGCTCGGCTACGCCATGGGGCTCATGCAGACCGCCAGCTGGTCCGGCGTCTCCATCGGCCCCATGATCGGCGGGGTGCTCGAGTACTTCTTCGGCTACCGCATTGCCTTCGTGGTCACGGCCGTGCTGCTGCTCATCGGCGGGGTGCTGGTGCTGCTGCGGGTGGAGGAGAACTTCACGAGGGCGAAGAGCGTGCCGCGCGGCTTCAGGGGGGTCTTCAAGTCGTGGTGGCAGGTCCTGAGGGTGCCCGGCGTGCCACTGGCCTACCTGCTGCGCTTCACGGCCTGGCTGGGCCGCACCATGCTGGTGCCGTTCCTGCCGCTCTTCGTGGCGGTCATCGCCGTGCGGCAGGAGTTGGCGGGCATCTACACCGGCCTGGCCATCGGCCTGGCCTCGGCGGCGGGCACCTTCTCGGGCGTGGTGCTGGGCAGGCTCACGGACCGCGTGGGCGAGAAGCCGGTCCTCGTCATCAGCGCACTGGCCACCGCCGTCTTCTACCTGCCCATGACCTTCGTGACCGAGGTCTGGCAGCTCGTCGTGCTGAACACGCTGGTGGGCCTGTCGGTGGGCGGCGTGCTGCCGGCCATCAGCGCCATGCTGGCGCGCCGCACGGACCCCAGCGAAGCGGGCACCGTCTACGGCCTGGACACCTCCATCGGCTCCGCTTCCCGTGCCCTGGCCCCTCTGGTGGCCGGCGCCATAGTGACGCTCACCAGCACCCCGGGCGTGACCGAGTACCGCTACGTCTTCCTGGGCTCGGGCGTACTCTTCCTGATAGTCACTCTCCTCGGCGCCTGGCGCCTGCCGAAGCCGCAGGAGAAGTCTCCTGAGCAGCCCACCCATGAGTAGCCCACCCCC
>Ga0079223_10002430_pt1 | contig 11524 bp, 9 predicted proteins | sample Stecom2011_FD_75072 | JGI IMG/M metagenome (GOLD analysis project Ga0079223, IMG submission 75072) | Agricultural soil microbial communities from Utah to study Nitrogen management - Steer compost 2011 | ecosystem: Environmental > Terrestrial > Soil > Agricultural land | place: USA: Utah...
GATGGATCTCTTTGACATCATGCTGATTATCGCATTGATGGTGGCCATGCTCAAAGCCATGGGGAAAATGGGGGCAGACAATCTTATGGTTGCCCCAACTCGTAGGTTCGTGACTAATCCCCACGTTGCATTCTTTGCCCTGGGGGGCATAATGTATGTCTGTGCCCTGTTTTTCTGGCCCACACCGGCCACTGCTCTTGTAGGTGTTATGTTAGTGCCTGTGGCCATTAAAGCCGGTTTGCCTGCAATGGCGGCGGCTGTGTCAGTCAATATTCTTGGCCACGGAATGGCTCTGTCTGGTGACATGGTCATCCAGGGCGCCAGCGGACTCAGTGAGAGCACCATCGGTTTACCGGGTGGTGCCATGCTTAACGAAGTCGCTATCCTGTCTTTGGTAGTAGGATTGGTCTCGATTACTGTGGCCTATCTGATGATGCGCAAGGACATTAATGCTCAACAGAGCATCGGCGTAAACAAAAGTGAGCTGTTGGCTGCTGCTGATGCCGATATCAACCCCACCCCTAAGGCTAAAGCATTTGCTGCTTTTGTTCCGGTGGTATTTCTTCTAATTATTGTGGTCATGATCATTTCTTCCTTCGAAGGCAATTTTCTTGGCCTAGAAGCTATAAGCGGAGGTGCAGCCACTGCACTGTTGGGTGGAACTGCTACAGCCTTGTTGATTCTGCTCTCCATAGCCAACGATGGTCATAAGGCAATGGAAAGCATTCCTGGACATTTGCGGGAAGGCATGCTTTATGCAATAAAAATCTTTGCCCCTGTTATTCCCATTGCCGGTTTCTTCTTTTTAGGATCCAGCGCAGTTGTGGATATATTGGGTGAAGGTGCTCCAGGATTTCTCTTTGACCTGGGCGGAGCCCTGGCCAATAGTCTGCCTTTGAATAATTTTGCCCTATCCTTTGGCAATCTGTTCGTAGGTATTTTATCCGGCTTAGATGGTTCCGGCTTTTCCGGTCTGCCATTGACTGCCAGCTTGGCTCAAGCTTTGGCACCGGGGAGTGTTGAATCCTTGGCTGCCATTGGTCAAATGGGTTCTATATGGACTGGCGGCGGTACGCTGACGGCCTGGGCCTTTGGCTTGGTGGCCACCGCTGGTGTTGCTGGAGTCAAACCCATGGATTTGGCGCGGAAAAATTTTGTGCCAGTTATCTGTGGATTGATAGTTGCCGGCATTGTGGCCGCACTGTTGATGTAGAATGATTGGCCAGTTCGGGTAGGGAGACCGCCAGCATCTGCTGGCGGTCCTTTTTCCTAATTTCGTCAGATTTTGGGATATGGTATAATTTAAAGAGAGAGACAGGCTGAGGGGGTAAATTATGGCTAGGCCAGAAATTATTTGTCTTTTGACACATATGAATCAATGCCCGGAGCCTGTAGGGTCGGGTAAGGCTTGCGAGATTTTAATCTCCGCCGGAATCCAGGTCAGCGAGGCTACGGTGGGGAGACTCCTGCGGGCTATGGATGCTCAAGGTTTCACCCAGCGGGTGGGATATAGAGGGCGTGAGTTGACGGGAAAAGGGCGCGACTACGTTAATCAGTATATGGAGCGAGAGAGTCGGCGACGGTATTCCAATAAGTTGGCAGAGATTGTGTCCTCCAACAATATGGAGGATTTGCTAGAAACATTAATTGCTCGGCGTGCTATAGAGAGGGAAATTGCTCGTCTGGCCGCTTTAAACCATGGGCCAAAGCAAGCCGCAGATCTGACCAAGATTGTCCGCGATTACGAGCATGCGGAAGGGGATCGCATTGCCCACGGCGATGTGGCCTTTCACCAGACGTTGGCAGAGGCCGCTGACAATAAAGTGTTAAAGGCCGCCTTGGATTTAATTCGCCAGGACGCCCAGCTTTCGCCGGTCTTCGGTCATATCAGGGAACGGGTCCATGGCAGAGTTTTTGCCGACCACAAATCTGTGCTGGACGCAGTGTTGGAACGCGATTCATTGGCCGCTGAGGAGGCCATGGTCAATCACATAGAGAATCTGATTGATGATGTTAAGAAATTCTGGGGCTTGGCCAGCGCTGGCGAATAAAGCCATGTCCCAAATGAGCAAGCTAGAAAGAGAATGTAATAGGAGGCTGAGACATGACACAGGATCTCGATAGGATTGTAGATGCTCTAGATATCGAAACATTTATAGTCTGTCGTGACGAAGAAGAAGGTATGGAAATCATGCGCAGGATTATGGGCAATATGGGCCTAAAGGATATCGACATCGTCTTCTGCCAGCATTTGGGGCCAGGGGCACGGGTCCGGGCTCGAGGCTACATATTCCGCTCTGGTGATCATTACGGTTGGCTGAAGGAGGAAACACAGGCATGAGTGTAGCAAAGAAAGTAGTATTGGCTCCCTTGGATCCTGTCCATGATATTGGGTTAAAAATGATTCGCCGGGGTTTGGATAAGGCAGGTCATAGTACAACCTTATTTCCGCCGGACTACTCTCCCCAAGAAATCGTCAATGGAATCATTGAGCATGAAGCTGATGTGGTGTTGATTAGCCGCACTTTGGGCTACGGGGTAGAGGAGATTTTGGCCAAGTTTGTAGACCTGGTGGATGCCGCCGGCATTCGTGATAGAGTGAAATTGGGCGTAGGTGGCATGGCTATTCGGGCAGAATTGGCAGCTGAGTTGGGATTTGATGAGGGCTTTGGGCCCGGCACTCCCATGGAGGCGGCTGTTGCCTTTGTGGAAGGCAGGGAGTATGTGCCACCCAAGGCAGGTGCCCAGCGCGATAAGTTTGATGTGGTGGGAGCCTCCCCCTATAATTGGAAGAACAATTCCATAAAGGGATTGTTGGACCAAATTGCCCAGCAAATTATATCCTGGAGCGAAGATAAATCCAGCCCCGGAATAGAAAGGGCGAAAATTCGGGAAGAGATAATCCGTCTTGAGGATATGGGTAAGGATGCATCCCAGCTCAAAAAAGAGTATGCTAGCCTCAGTGACGAAGTTATCTCCGATAGTTACTTGAAGGGAACCATTCATCCCCAGACCCGGCGTTTAGAGCAATCAGAGCTTGATTCGCTGAAACAATATGTTGAGCGAACCCAGGCACGAATGAATCCCACCAATGTGCGTCATACTCTGGATAAGCCCGGGGTGTTTTCCCAATACGGCACAGGCTGTCCTTTCATGGATATTGCCCATATCAAGGTTGCTGAAGGGTGGGGGGCCGATGGTGTAATTCATTTTGATCCCTCTTGGGGTGCTCGCACCGAAGGATTTATGGAGGGCTACCTGACCCATCAGCAGGATGGTTCGGTGATAACTCCGCAAAACCTGCAAGCCATCAAGGATGCATTGATGGGTTCAACTCTGTGGCAGGTTAGGGCTCATCGCGGGCTCAACACCCCTGAAACGGTTGTGTTGGCTGGCCATAGTGGAGCAGATTTGACCAAAATCAATATTTGCTATGGTGCCTTGGGTGCAGGGACCGAACCAGCCCGCTTGACGGTGGACGGTGTGGAATCTATTAAGTTGGCGGCAAAGTATAATCTGCCCTTTGATGTGGTGACCAACGAGGAATTGTGCGGCGTGCCGGCACATAAGGCCTTTGCCGGAATGCTGATTGTGGCCAACCTAGGTCTAATCTTGGGGGCCCAGCCAATTTTGCAGCCTCTTTTCTGCTATTCTCCCGAGGTCATGATTAATGAGACCATGGCTGATAATTACATTGACTTTAACGCAGCCAAAATTTTGGCTCTGCGGGAAATCATCGATGCCCCCATCTGGCCAGGAGCTCCCATTGGCTTCTTGACCCAGTCGGAAGAGCGGGTCCAATCCTCGGTCAGTACCGGTCTTCACGCGGCATTGGCAGCCTCCTTGGGAGTCAACGCTATTTCCATCGCCACCTCCGACGAAGCCTATTCCGGTGGCCCCATCGCCGCAGCTTCCCGGGTGGACACTCTGAAAGCGGTAAAAGAGAATTTCCGCTTCTTTGGCCAAGCCAAGATCGAGCCTACTCCCAGGGCTCAACAATGGGCAGCTGAAATGGTTACCCAGATCGAAGAAGTATTGCGCAATGTGGTGGAAATTGGTGACTTTGTTGATGCAATGTATAAAGGCGCCCTGGGCACTAGGGACGAAGGCGCTTATCCTGGTAGGGCTGGCAAGGATACCGTCAGTGGTGTGAAGTAAATGAAGGTGCTGGGTATAGCGGGTACCGCTAAGAATACCGGAAAAACCACCACCACGGTTTCAATTATAAACCTTTGGTCTCGGCATCGAGAGTTGGCCGTGACCAGCATTGGATATGATGGAGAAAGTAGGGACAATGTAACAGGTTTACCCAAGCCCCGGCTGCTGGTGCCAGCCGGGGCACTGGTGGTTACCGCCAGTCGATGTGTTGGCGCTGGTAGCGCTGGTATAGAAGTGTTAACCAAGACAGATATTGGAACGCCTTTGGGTAAGCTGGTCATCGGGCGAGTCCAGAAGGCTGGTCTGGTGGTCATGGCAGGTCCGAATAATGAAAGGGCTTTGAAATACTTCATCCACAAGTTGGAACAAATGGGCATCAGCTTGCTGCTGGTGGATGGTGCCTTGGGCCGTTTGGCCCCCATGTCGGCAACCCAGGGCTTGGTGCTGGCCACTGGAGCCTCCCGGACCACAGATATGGACAGGCTGGCGCGCGAGAGTTCCGCCTTTGCGGCCCTGTTTGCCTTACCTGTGGGCGAAGGCTCCGAACCCCGGCTAAAACAGGGCTCTTTGCTGGTGGAAAAGCAGGGAGAGGTTTTGGCTGCTAAGGCTGCAAATTACAGCACTTTAGAATTCAGCGGTGTGGTGGATGTCAAGCCCTTGGCGGCTCTGATGGCCCAATTGCAACCTCCCCTGGCTGATATCGTTGTGAGGGATCCTGTAAAGCTCTTGTTGTCCCAGGATCTTGTGGCGGCAGCTGATTTATTGCGGGAATACCAGGGCAGGGGGGGGCGGGTGCTGGTGCGCAAGCAATTGCCCCTAAAGGTAATAACTGTGAATCCCTTTTATCCAGACTACAACGAAGCCAATGGGGAGTTTAGCCCGGCCTACTTGGATGCTGTAGAAGTTCACCGGACGATAGCCAATTGTGTTTCCACACCTGTTATTGATGTGGTTCGCCAAGGCGATGCCGAACTGGCAAAAGTTTTGGACTTACAATAGGGGATTGGGGGAGGTTTTATGTCAGTAAAAATTGTCACAGACTCCGCTTGTGATTTGCCTGCTGAGCTAATTGGACAACTGGGTATTGAAATTGTACCCATTCGGATAAACTTGGGGCGGCAAAGTTTTCGCGATGATATTAAGACCAGGGCTCAGCAATTAGCCTCCCCACCATCGCTACCAACCACATCCCAGCCCCCTCCCCGGGAATTTGAGCAGGTGTTCGTGTCTTTGCTGGAACAGGGGCATACAGTACTATGTTTGACGCTATCCTCTGTCCTCAGCGGGACCTACCACAGTGCTTTGATTGCCGCCAATCAGGTCGCCGGGGACATACAAGTGGTTGATACTAAATTGGTATCAGCTGGTCAGGGGTTGTTGGTGTTGCAGGCTGCGCGCAGAGCTATCCAGGGCGAAAAATTGGAGGAAATCTCTGCTTGGGCTGAGGCAAGAAAAGAACTGATTACTACCTATGCGATATTGGATAATATCGAGCCCATTGTGCGGGGAGGACGTCTAACTCTCTTTGCCCGGCATGCCGCTGGCCGACAGGGAATAAAATTGATCTTTACCTTAAAAAACGGCGGAGTCCAGATTTTGCAGAGGATTCAGGGGCGGCGGCCGTCGCTGGATCGTTTGGCGGAGTTGGTTGGTCAAAATTTGGGCACTGAAATTGGCTTGACCCATGTGGATTGTATCGGCGAAGCTCAGCTGGTGGCCGTCCAGGCCAGGGAGCGTGGCGGAGCACAGCCTTTGTTCATCGGCCAGGCGGGCAGCACTGTAAGTACATATGCGGGCCGGGGAGCAATAATTGTCGCCGGCTAATACCCACAGTCAATGTGGGTAATTTTGTATCTGGAGTTTAAATCTTAGTTAGTGGGAGGAAGATATGGAACGTCTTCAAAAGGTGCTGGCTGCAGCCGGCATTGCATCGCGGCGGAAGTGTGAAGAACTGATTCGCGCTGGTCGTGTCAAGGTCAACGGCAAGGTGGTAACTGCCATGGGAGTGAAGGTAGCCTCCGATGACGCTTTGGAAGTGGATGGTCGTCGGGTCGAGCAGCGGAAAACAAAGGTCTACTATCTATTAAACAAACCAGCAGGGTATGTCACCACGGCTTCTGACCCCCAAGGTAGACCCAAGGTGGTGGACTTGGTGCCGCCCTCTCCCCGGGTTTATCCCGTGGGCAGGTTGGATTTAGATACTCGGGGCCTGTTGTTGCTCACCAACGATGGTGAGCTGACCCATGCCCTTTTGCATCCCTCCTCCCAGGTGGACAAAATTTACCGGGTAGTGGTTGCGGGGCAGGTTTCCGATGCCGCTGTGCACAAGCTGACCCACGGGGTTGCCCTGGAGGATGGAATGACCGCGCCGGCCCAGGTCAATTTAAAGAGTAGAGGAAAAAAATCTGTATTGAGTATCATTCTCCATGAGGGGCGCAAGCGTCAGGTCAAGAGAATGCTGCAGGCCGTGGGACATGAGGTTTTGGAATTAAAGAGAATAGGCTTTGCGTCCCTTACCCTTTCTGGAGTTCACGAGGGGAAGTACAGACGACTTACCGCCCAAGAGATAAAAAATCTAAAAAAATTGGCCGGGATATATGGAGTTTTAAAGAATAAATAGTATAATATACTTATGGGTTTGAAACTATTAGTATGTCACATTAGGGGTGAGTACCATTCGTCTAAGTAAACGCCAGACGGAAATTCTTAGGCTGGTCAAGGCTGAGGGTCCCATAACCGGAGACGAAATTGGTCATCACTTTAACCTGTCCAGAGCAACCCTGCGCCCGGATTTGGCAATCCTCACCATGGCTGGTCTGTTGGATGCCCGGCCCAGGGTAGGGTACTTCGACCCGGGGCCCAAGGCCCGGAGTTTCGTAGCGGAACAATTGGATACAATACAGGTGAAGAGTGTCAAGGCCATGCCCATCGTCATCGAATTGGGAAAGTCGGTATACGAAGCGACTGTTACCCTGTTTTTGGAAGATGTCAGCACCCTGTTTATTGTGGACAGCGAGGGCGATTTCCAGGGTATTTTGACCAGCAAGGACCTATTAAAAACTGCTATCGGGAAGAACGAACTAAAGAACATGCCTGTGGAGGTGGTCATGACCCGGTTTCCGCAAGTAATTTGGGTTGAGGAAACCGCTGCTGTGACCGAAGCCTTGGAAAAACTTCAGCAAAGCCAGGTTTCCTGCCTTCCTGTGTTGAAGGATGGGAACCGGCCCACTGGGCGATTTGATTTGGGCATAGTCCTGAAATTATTGGAAGAAATAGCCCAGGGCCGTTTTGAGGAGGGTATTTATGAGTGAAAAGCCGCTGGTATTTATTCTATCTGATTCTGTCGGGGAGACGGCGGAACTGGTGGCCAAGGCCGCTGCTAGTCAATTTAACGGCAATAATATCGATTTTCGCCGTGTTCCCTATGTAAGCGATGAAGTAACTATTGCTGAGGCGGTAAGGGACGCCGTGGAGAGCAAGGGCATTATTGTCTACACGGTGATATCTCCCCAATTGCGCCAATTGATCCGCCAGCACGCCGAGAACGCTGGCGTTCCCCATGTGGATGTCATGGGGCCAGCCATGGATGCGTTTTCCCAGATTATGCCTGGACAGCCCAGGCTGGAGCCGGGCTTGGTGCGCAAATTGGACGCCCAATATTTCCGCCGGGTAGAGGCCATTGAATTTGCGGTTAAATATGACGACGGAAAAGATCCCCGGGGCCTGGGATTGGCGGATTTAGTGTTGGTGGGAGTATCTCGCACATCCAAGACACCCTTGAGTATGTACTTAGCTCACAAACAAATGAAGGTCGCCAACATCCCCCTGGTGCCCGAGGTTCAGCCACCGGAAGAATTGTTTCAGCTGCCCAAGGGAAGGGTGGTGGGACTGACCATTTCTCCTAATCAGCTCTTTGAGATTCGCAAGGAACGCCTGCTGGCTTTGGGCCTGCGCCATCAGTCCAGTTACGCATCCTTGGATAGGATTTTGCTGGAACTGGAATATGCCGAAGGCATTATGAAAAAAATTGGCTGCCCCATCTTTGATGTGACCAGCAAGGCCGTGGAAGAAACGGCAGGAAAATTATTAGAACTCATAAGGAGGACGAAGGGATGAGTAAAGAAGTATTTGTTGCTCCATTTAGTGCCGGAAGTGCTGAAGATAAGGAGCTCCTAGGTGGAAAGGGGGCCAATTTGGCCGAGATGACCCGGTTGGGGCTGCCAGTTCCTTCGGGGTTTACCATCAACACCCGGGCCTGCCGGGAATATTATGAGCATGGTCGGCAACTTTGGGATCAACTACTGGAACAAATAGATTCAGAAGTTACAAATTTAGAAAAGACCACGGGGAAGAGCTTTGGCAGCAGCACTAATCCTCTTCTAGTTTCGGTTCGCTCCGGAGCTCCTGTTTCTATGCCTGGTATGATGGATACCATCCTCAACTTGGGCCTCAATGATGACACCGTACTAGCCCTGGCCAAGGTTACTGACAGTCGTCGCTTTGCCCTGGACTGCTATCGTCGCTTTATCCAGATGTACGGGGATGTGGTTATGGGCATCCCCCATCATGATTTTGAAGCCGCCTTGACCCGACAGAAGGAAAAGTATGGGGCGGAAATCGATACCCAGTTGGAAGCTGACCACTTGCAGGAACTGGTGGAAATATACAAAGATATAGTTCTCAAGCAAGCAAAAAAACCTTTCCCTCAGGAGCCCAGAGAACAACTAATCCTGGCCGTGGAGGCAGTCTTTGGCTCTTGGAACAACAACCGGGCCATCGTTTATCGCAGAATAAATAAAATTCCCGAACACTATGGCACAGCTGTCAATGTTCAGGAGATGGTATTTGGCAATGCTGGCGATGACTCTGGCACCGGAGTGTTATTTACCCGTAACCCCTCCACTGGAGAGAAAGTCCTGTACGGAGAGTTTTTGCTCAATGCCCAGGGCGAGGATGTGGTGGCGGGAATCCGCACCCCCAAGCCGATATCAGAATTGGAAAGTGCTAACCCCCAGGTCTGGCAGGAGTTAAACAAGACCTGCCAGCTGTTGGAAGAGCATTATAAGGATATGCAGGATATAGAGTTTACCATGGAGAAAGGCAAACTATTTATGCTGCAGACCCGCACTGGCAAGCGCACCGCCCGGGCTTCGGTACAAATTGCCGTTGACATGGTGGCAGAAGGGGTAATCGATAAAGAAACTGCCCTCCAGAGGGTGGATGCCAACCAGTTGGGTGCTCTGCTCCACCGGCAAGTTGCTCCCGACGCTCAGATGGATGTCATAGCTACAGGATTGCCTGCCTCGCCGGGGGCAGCCAGTGGCAAAATTATCTTTGATTCCGATGAGGCCGAGGGATTGGGTAGCAAAGGTGAGAAAATAATTTTGGTTCGCCCAGAAACCACTCCCGACGACATTCACGGCATTGTGGAAGCAGTGGGCATTCTCACTTCTCGAGGGGGCATGACCAGTCATGCGGCCGTTGTGGCCCGGGGCATGGGCAAGCCCTGTGTATGTGGATGTGAGGCCCTGAAGATTGATCTCCAGGCGGAAACTGCCCAGGTGGGAGATATAGTTTTGCATAAAGGAGATACAATCTCCATCGACGCTGGAACCGGTCGGGTCATCCTGGGCCATGTTCCCCTGGTGGACCCCCAGCTCAGCCAGGAGTTTAACACTATCCTAGAGTGGGCTGACGATATACGGAGATTGGGAATCCGGGCCAATGCCGACAATCCAGATGACGCCCTCAAGGCCCGGGAATTCGGGGCCCAGGGTATCGGTCTCTGCCGCACTGAACATATGTTCATGGCTCCGGACCGGCTCCCCATTGTCCAGAAAATGATTCTCGCCGACTCCCGGGAAGAGCGGGACCAGGCGCTGGAACAGTTGCTGCCGATACAGCAGCAGGACTTTTATGGCATCTTCAAGGCCATGGATGGGCTACCTGTGACGGTGCGTCTGCTGGATCCGCCGCTGCACGAATTCCTGCCTTCGGCAGAAAAATTGGCTGTGGATATTGCCCTGATGGAAGCTGGTCGTGGTGATACAGTTAAGTTGAATGAGACTAAAAACTTATTGCGCCAAGTCCGTAATCTTGCAGAAGCAAACCCCATGCTGGGCAACCGTGGCTGCCGCTTAGGGTTGCTCTTCCCCGAAATCTATCAGATGCAAGTGGAGGCCATCCTCAACGCTGCTGCCCAGTTGATGGGTGAGGGCGTGGATGTCAAGGCAGAGATAATGATTCCCCTGGTATCTCATATCAATGAGCTGGAGCGCATGCGCGCTTTGGTAAGTCAGATCCGGGACCGGGTGGCGGCGGAAACGGGCAAAAAGCTGGATGTTCTCATCGGGACCATGGTGGAATTACCCAGGGCATGTGTAACTGCCGATGAAATCGCCCAGTATGCTGACTTTTTCTCCTTTGGCACAAATGACCTGACCCAGACCACCTTTGGCTTTAGCCGCGATGATGCCGAAGGTAAGTTCCTGCCTGCCTATTTGGCAGAAAAGGTGCTGCCGGACAATCCCTTTGCAGTCCTGGATCGCCAAGGCGTGGGCAAACTAATGGAAATCGGTGTCAAATTAGGGCGGGGCACCAAGGATCAGCTGAAAATTGGAATTTGCGGGGAACATGGTGGAGAACCCAGCTCCATAGAGTTTTGCCATGGTCTCAATATGAACTATGTCAGCTGTTCACCCTATAGAGTGCCGGTGGCACGCCTGGCCGCAGCCCAGGCCGCAATAAAGCACTAAAGCTTGTCAAATATCAAGGGGCAGCCACAGAATGAGTTGCTGTGCATACTACCTTTTTAAGGCAGTCTTGGAGGTCAGGGCCCTGCCTCCAAGATTGGCTAAACAGGTACATATGACAGGATAGCATTCTGATCTGCCCCTTGATTTATTTTGTCCTACAACCGGGGAGAATAAATAAAATTGGCTATTGTGTTCACCTTACCGGGAAATTATGATATACTAATTCTGAAATATAGGTTGTTTAGTATAACATATATAGGGGGCTAGATAATGAAAACCCGTGTAGCGATTTCTGGCTTTGGGCGGATTGGCCGAATGGTGTTCCGGCAGGCTGTGGAAGACAAGCAGTTGGATGTGGTGGCGATAAACGCCAGCTATCCGCCGGAGACCTTGGCCCATTTGCTAAAATATGATAGCGTGCATGGAAAATTTCACGGCAAGGTGGAGGCAGTTTCCGATGCTTTGCTGGTCAATGACCAACGGATTAACTTGGTCAATTGTCGTGAGCCCCAGCACCTACCCTGGAAAGAGCTGGGTATAGACGTGGTTATCGACGCCACTGGCAAATTTAAGACCCGGGACAGTGCTGGTTTACATTTGCAGGCGGGGGC
>Ga0079223_10002431_pt1 | contig 11520 bp, 11 predicted proteins | sample Stecom2011_FD_75072 | JGI IMG/M metagenome (GOLD analysis project Ga0079223, IMG submission 75072) | Agricultural soil microbial communities from Utah to study Nitrogen management - Steer compost 2011 | ecosystem: Environmental > Terrestrial > Soil > Agricultural land | place: USA: Utah...
ATCCCCGACCAGACCTACGACACATGGCCGGCAACCGGTATCAGCGCTTACAGCGGCGGGCTGTGGCTGGCGGCGCTGGCGGCGATGCGCGAGATAGCGATTATGCAGAGCGAAGAAGACGCCGCAGCCGAACTCGATTACTGGCTGGAGAACGCGCGCAACCGCTACGAGGACGCGCTGTGGAGCGACGAATACTACCGCTATGACGAGACCGACGACGGCATTATGGCAGACCAGCTCGCAGGCGAGTGGTACGCACGCATCAGCGGCTTATCTGTGCTGCCGGATGACCGTGTTGACCGCGCGCTGCGCACCATCTATGACCACAACGTGCTACGCTACGAGGGCGGGCAGATAGGCGCCGTGAATGGGATGTATCCGTCCGGTAAGCTCGTTCGGGGCGAGCAGGCCGAGGAAGTGTGGGTTGGCACAAGCTACATGCTGGCGGCGCATATGCTGTGGCACGGCCTGGACGAGCAGGCGTGGGGCACAGCTTACGGGCTGTACAAGCACGTGTATGAGACGGGCGGGTTATGGTTCCGCACGCCGGAGGCGTGGAACCGGCACGGGTTCCGCGCCAGCATGTACATGCGCCCGCTGGCGATCTGGGCGATGGAGACCGCGCTCAAGCACCGCTAGGCAACGCGCGCCGAACGCGATGCGAGTCACGTTCGGCGCACAGCAAAGAAGCGCGAGAGTGTAGATGCGGTCGCGGCTAGCGCGGCACCACGCAGATCGTCAGCAGATCAGCGACCGCTGCCGGACACGTATAGCGCTGGCCATCCGTCGCGCTGATGATCTCAAAATCCGCTCCCCAGAAGATGAGCGACGGGTCCACGTCCAGGCGCGCGATCACGGTGCAGTCTTCTGGCGGCGCGGCGACGGTAGGGCTGCTGTTGGTGTACAGCAAGCATTGGCCCGGCGCCAGCCGTGTGACATCCGCAACGGTCGGCGGGTTGCCGAACAACTGCGGATCGCCAGCCGCAAATGTCACACCACCCGCGACGGCGACATTCGGGTTCGCATTAACAATGGCGGTCTCGGCCAGTGGCATCCACTGATCGCTCGACTCGTTAATCACCGCCAGGCTGTCAGTCGTGTACGCCAGATAGACATAGGGGGTCGCGTCCTCGCCGCCCACCGCGCCTGGCAGATAAAACGCGCACTGCTTGCGCGGCTCGCCCGGCGCTGCTGCTTCACATACCGCGCGCTCGACGCCATTGTAGACCACGCTAAACTGCGTGACGCCGTTGGCGCCGGTCCAGAAATGCACGCTGGTATTGACCGTGCTCAGCCAGCGCTGCACGCCCTCGACGCACTCCGCCGGACGGTCCGCCGAACCGCGCTGCACCGACCAAAGCTGCGCGCAGTGTCCGTTCGCGTCAAGCACGCCCAGCCAGTTGGTCGCCTGGAAACTGGCCGGGACAAAACCGTCCAGCGCGTTGAACACCAGGCCATTGAGGTTAAGCGGCGCGTTGCCCTGATTGATCAGGGTAACGGACTCCGCGTCATAGAGCAGCAGCACGTTCGGGGATCGCAAAACCGTTACATCCACCGCCGTACCGCGCTCAACCGACGCGCCAGCGGCGGGCAATTGCGCGCTGATCGTGTTCGCGGGCACGCCGGACGCTTCCGCCCACGCCTCGCCGGACTGGCTCCCCAGCGCCAGCCCGCTCTCGTTCAACCGCGCCGCAGCCGCCGGGGCGCTCAACCCGGTTACATCCGGCACGGTCACCGGGTCCCCTTGCGCGCCCGCTGGGGCGGCCACGAGCAGGCCAACCAGCACAAGCCCCACCAGCATAACGCGTTGCACTGCACGATACCCCACCATAAAACACACCCTTCTCACTCTCACTTTACGCTAATCATCCTTATAGCAGGATCGAAACGCCGCCTGCAATAAACGCGCCAGAACGACTTGTGCAGATTCGCCAACGCAGGATCGCTTGACACTGCGCGGGACCTGGCTTATTCTGTTCGATACATTGTCCGAGGCACTCAGACCAGGAATAATCAATGTCGCTCAGCAGCGTGGGTTTGAAGAAAGACAAGAAGGCCAGCGTCCGATAAGACGAGTGGTACTGCCCTGCTGTGCGCACACCGCGCGCGACACACGCAACGCCACTCGAAACGGGTGGCGTTTTTCGTTGGAGGAGAGCCATGACGATGACCCTGAACCTATATCTGTTCGTGAAAAAGGCGAAGAAGCAGACCCGACTCTGGCGGCGATATAGCCGGTAGTGTGCCTGGTGCTGCATCAGCGCCACCCGCGCCTCCCCGGACTATCGCCGGGCGAGGCGCTTTTTGTTTCTGTTGCCCGTTGAAGCGAGTAAAGGAGTGTACGGATGAACGCGGTCGAATGTGTGGAATGTGGTGCGAGCGTGGGCGTCGCGGAAGACGTAATGCGCGGCGAGATCCTGGTCTGCCAGGACTGCGGCGTGGAGCTAGAAGTCCTTGAGCTGTCGCCGCTCACTGTGGATTTGGCGCCGATGGAAATGGAGGACTGGGGCGAATGAGGGTTGGCATCCTGTGCAGCCGCCTGCGCGTCGAAGAGAAGCTGCTGTTCGAGGCGTTCGAGTCGCTGGGCGTCACGGCGGAACAGTGGGACGACCGCTCGCTGCCACTGCGGATCGGGGGCGATGCGCCATCGGTCGACGTGATGCTGGCACGCAGTATCAGCGCGCTTTCTGGGCTGGCGGCGGCGTTGGTGCTCGAAGCCGCGGGCGTCCGCGTGGTCAATGGCTATGGGACCGCCAGCACCTGCGCGGACAAGCTTCGGACATCTGTCGCGCTGGCGGCGGCAGACGTGCCCCAGCCGGTCACGGAGATTGCGCTCAGCCGCGAGGCGGCGCTAGATGCCATCGAGCGTATCGGCTATCCAGCCATCCTCAAGCCCACGTTCGGCTCGTGGGGTCGCCTGCTGGCGCGGGTGAACGATCGCGACGCCGCCGAAGCCATCCTCGAGCACAAAGAGGCGCTCGGCGGCGCGAACCACCAGGTCTTTTACGTCCAGCAGCACGTCGCCAAACCGGGCCGTGACATCCGCGCCTTTGTGGTGGGCACGGAGACGATCGCCGCCATCTACCGCCACGCCGATCACTGGATTACCAACACGACGCGCGGTGGGCGAGCGAGCAATTGCCCGGTCACACCGGAGATCGCCGATCTCTGCGCGCGGGCCGCGCGGGCCGTTAGCGGTGGCGCGGGCGGCGTGCTAGCGGTGGACCTGCTCGAAGACCCGGCGCGTGGTTTGCTGGTAGTCGAGGTGAACCACAGCATGGAGTTTCGCAATAGCATCACAACCACGGGCGTCAACATTCCGCAGTGCATCGCGTCATATGTGCTCCACAACACGCGGGAAATGGTGGGCTGACAATGGCGGAACGTAGCGTGTTAGCGGTTGGGATTGTCGGCGGCTCCGGCTACGTCGGCGGCGAGTTGCTACGCCTGCTGTTGACGCATCCCTGCGTCACGGTGACGCAGGTCACGTCCGAGCGCAACAACGGCGCGCCGCTGCCCCAGGTGCACCCGCACCTGCGCGGCCTGACCGACCTGCGCTTCACCAGCCGCGAGACGCTCGCGCCGTGCGACGTGCTGTTTCTCGCGCTGCCGCACGGCGAGTCGCAGGCGGCGATCGAGCGGTATGCGGGTCTCGCGCCGCGCGTGATCGACCTCAGCGCGGACTTTCGCCTGCGGGATGCGGCGCGATATGAGCAAGCCTACGGACACGCGCACGCCGCGCCGCAGTGGTCGGACCGCTTCATCTACGGGCTGCCCGAGATCAACCGTGCGGCGCTGACCGGAGCCCGCTACGCCAGCGGCGTGGGCTGCAATGCGACCGCTGTGCTGTTGGCGGTGTGGGCGCTGGTGCGTGGCGACTTGCTGGCGCCAGACCAGCCCTTAATTGCAGATGTGAAGGCTGGCAGCAGCGAAGCGGGCAAAGCGCCCAGCGCGGCCTCGCATCATCCCGCGCGCAGCGGCGTGGTGCGGCCCTTCCAACTGACCGGCCACCGCCACGAAGCCGAGGTCACGCAGGCGCTCGGCGATGGGTTCGACGTGCGGCTGGCCGTGACCAGCGTGGAACTGGTGCGCGGTGTGTCAGCGGCGGTCCACGTCACGCTGCGCGCCGGGCTGAGCGAGCGCGACCTGTGGGCGTGCTATCGCGCCGCGTGGGAAGACGAGCCGTTCGTCCGCATCGTTCACGCCCGCAGCGGCCTGCACCGGCACCCCGAGCCGCGTTTGCTGGCGGGCACAAATTACGCTGATGTCGGCTGGGAATATGACCCGGCGACCGGGCGCGCCGTGCTGTTGTGCGCGCTCGACAACCTGGGCAAAGGCGCGGCAGGGACCGCTATCCAATGCATGAACCTGATGTGCGGCTTCGACGAGACGACCGCGCTGACCTTTGGAGGAATTTACCCATGATCGGAGTGTTGAAAATCGGCGGTGGGGCAGGCATCGACGCGGCTCCCGCGCTGGAAAACGTGGCGGAGCGCGTGCGATCTGGTGAGCGCTGGGTGATCGTGCACGGCGCCAGCGCTGCGGCGGATGCGCTGGCTGCGCGCGCAGGCGTGCCAGTCGAAACGCTGGTCGGCGCAGACGGGCATACCAGCCGCTACACGCCGCCCGCCATGATCGACCTCTACTGCGCGGCAGCGGCCTCGGTGAACCAGACGCTGGTCAGCGCGCTGGCGGAGTGTGGCGCGCAGCCTGTCGGGCTGGCCGGGCCGAACGTGATCGCCGCTCGCCGCAAAAGCGCGATCCGCGCCCGGCGCAACGGGCGCCCGGTCGTCGTCCGCGATGACCAGACCGGGACGATCACCGGCGTGGAAGCGGACCTGATCGAGCGGCTGGTCGACGCGGGCTACACGCCGGTCGTCGCGCCGGTCGCGCTCAGCGAGCAGTACGAGCGGCTGAACGTCGATGGCGATCTGGTCGCGGCCACTCTCGCCGCACAGTTGAACGCCGAAACGCTGCTGATCCTCAGCAATGTGCCCGGCCTGCTGCGCGATCTGGATGATCCGCGCTCGCTGATCGGGGCGATCCCGCAGCACGCGCTCGACGCACATGCGACGCTGGCGCGTGGGCGCATGAAGAAGAAGCTGCTCGCCGCGCGTATCGCTCATACGGCACACATCATCCTTGCCACGGCGGACCGAGCGCGCCCGGTTGATGACGCGCTCTCCGGCGGCGGCACGCATATCCTTCCCGAGGAGGTCGCTCATGCTGCGCACGCCGGTTGATACCCTCGCGTTGGAACAGCGCCACACCAGCGGCGCCTATGCCAAGCGCGCGATCGAGATCGTGCGCGGCGAAGGCGCGTACCTCTTTGACGCGGACGGAAACCGCTACATCGACTGTGTGAGCGGAATCGGCGCCGCGAACCTCGGCCACGCGCACCCGGCGGTTGTAGCCGCGATCAGCGCGCAGGCGCGCGAGCTCAGCGTCTGCCCAGAGTTGTTCCACAATCCGGTGCGCGCCCGCTATCAAGCCGCGCTGTGTGACGCGGCGGGGATGCCGCGCGTCTTCCTGTGCAACAGCGGAACGGAAGCCGTCGAAGGTGCGCTGAAGATCGCCCGGCTGGTGACGGGCCGTCCCGGAATCGTGGCTGCGCTGCGCGCCTTCCACGGGAGGACGATGGGCGCGCTGAGCACGACCTGGAAGAAAGCGTATCGCCAGCCCTTCGAGCCGCTGCTGGAGGATGTGCGCCACGTGCCATTTAACAATCTCGACGCGCTGGCGGCGGCGCTGACCGAGCGCGACGCGGCGGTGATACTCGAGGTGGTGCAGGGCGAAGGCGGCATCCACCCGGCGCAGGAGGGCTATCTCGCGGCGGCTGAGGCGCTGTGCCGCGCCAACGGCTCGCTGTTGATCCTTGACGAAGTGCAGACCGGCTTCGGACGCACCGGAAACCTGTTCGCCTTTCAGCGCGAGGGAATCCAGCCGGACCTGGTGTGCCTCGCCAAAAGCATCGGCGGCGGCCTGCCCATGGGGGCCGTGCTGATGGGCGAGCGCGCAGGCTCGCTGCCGCCATCGTCGCATGGCAGCACGCTCGGCGGGAACCCGCTGGCGTGCGCTGCCGGGCTGGCGGTGCTCGACGTGCTGCAAACGTCCGATCTCATCGAGCGCGCGCGGACGCGTGGTGAGGCCGCGCTCGATCACCTGCGCGCGCATCTTGCTGGCGCCGTTGTGCGCGAGGTACGCGGGCGCGGGCTGATGATCGGGATCGAGCTGCGCGGCAAGGTGGCGGATGTGCTACCCGCGCTCCAGGCGCGCGGCGTGCTGGCGCTGCCAGCGGGCGCGACCGTCCTACGCTTGCTGCCCCCGCTGGTTATTTCCGACGACGATTTATGGCAGGCGGTCGAAACCGTCGAGGAGGTCCTCAACCATGCCGCTTGACCGGTACAGCATCATCGACAGCACGCTGCGCGAGGGGGAGCAGTTCAGCACCGCGACGTTCACCACCGCGCAGAAGCTACACATCGCCGGATTGCTGGATGACTTTGGCGTCGAGATGATCGAGATGACCACGCCCTGCGCCTCGCCGCGCAGCGAGGCGGACATCCGCGCAGTGGTCGGCGCGGGGCTGAAGGCGCGCATTCTGACGCACATCCGCTGCCACAAGGACGATGCCCAGCGCGCGCTCGACACCGGCGTGCACGGGCTGGACGTGGTGATCGGGACTTCGGCGCTTCTCATGAAGCACGGGCATGGCAAGTCTATCGAGCAGGTGATCGATGCCGCGCGCGAGGTACTGACGTTTGTGCGGGAGCAAGCGCCGGACGTGATCCTGCGCTTCAGCACGGAAGACTCGTTCCGCAGCCGCGAAGCCGACCTGTTGCGCGTCTATCTCGCGGTGGCGGAGCTGGGCGTGGTGAACCGCCTCGGCGTGGCGGATACAGTCGGCGTGGCGCTGCCCTCGCAAGTGTATGCGCTGGTGCACCAACTGGTGCGCCTGACCGGGCTGGACGTGGAGTTTCACGGGCACAACGACAGCGGCTGCGCCATCGCCAACGCCTGCGCCGCGCTCGAAGCCGGGGCGACACACGTCGATACCTGCGTGCTGGGCATTGGCGAGCGCAACGGCATCACGCCACTAGGCGGGCTGATCGCGCGGCTCTATACGCTCGACCGGCGCTACGTCGAGAAGTATCGCTTGCCGCTGCTGCCGGAGATCGACGCGACCGTGGCCGGGATGATCGGCATCAGCGTGCCGTTCAACAACTACATCACCGGGTCGAGCGCGTTCATCCACAAGGCGGGCATCCACGCCAAAGCCGTCCTGGCCGATCCGTCCACCTACGAGATCATCCAGCCGCAAGACTTCGGCTTGCAGCGCGAGGTCGCCATCGGCCACCGCCTGACCGGGTGGAACGGGGTCCGCGAGCGCTCGCTGGCGCTCGGTCTGCGTCTCGACGAACCAACGCTGCGCGCGATCGCTCGCCAGATCAAAGACCACGCGGACGAGCGGGCGCTCTCCATGCCAGAGGTCGACGCGTTGCTGCTCAGCGCGGCGCAGGAGCGAGCGTGATGGCCGGGCGCACCTTCGCCGAGAAAGCGCTGGCGCGCGCCGCCGGGATGGACGACGCGCGCGCGGGTGACATCGTGGACGTCACGCCGGACCTGATGCTCAGCCATGACAACTCCGCCGCCATCAGCCGCATCTTCCAGCAGACGGGCGCGCCGCGCATCCTGCACCCGGAACGCATCGCCATCACGCTCGATCACGCCGCGCCTGCGCCAACCACACGCCATGCCGAGAACCACGCCGAGGTGCGCGTGTGGGCGCAGGAACACGGCATCACGCATCTGTTTGAGGTCGGGCGCGGCATCTGCCACCAGGTGATCAGCGAAGAAGGGTTGGTTCTGCCCGGCGAGACCGTCCTCGGCGCGGACAGCCACACCACGCACGCGGGCTGGCTCGGCGCGTTTGGCGCAGGCGTGGGCCGGACGGAGATGGCCGCGCTGTGGGCGACCGGGCAGCTTTGGATGCGCGTGCCAGAAGCGATCCGCATCATGCTCAGCGGGCGGCTGGCGCGCGGCGTGACCGCCAAAGACCTCGCGCTGTACTTGCTCGGCATCCTGGGCGCAAACGGCGCGCTGTATCGTTCGGTGGAGTTCGCGGGCGACGGTATCGCCGGGCTGTCGCTCGACGCGCGCGCCGTGCTGCCGAACATGATGGCCGAAGCGGGCGCCAAAAACGCCTACCTGCCGCCTGATGACGCCGTGTTCGACTACCTCACTGCGCGCCGCACACGGGACTACACGCCGCTGTACCCGGACGCAGATGCCTCCTACGCTGCCGAGCATCACGTCGACCTGACTGCCATCCCGCCGCAGATTGCCCTGCCCTCGCGCCCAGATCGTGTCGTCCCGTTGAGCGAAGCGCTCGGCCAACCGGTTCATCAGGCGTTTATCGGCACGTGCACCAACGGGCGGCTCGAAGACCTGCGCGCCGCAGCAGAAGTCCTGCAAAACCAGCGCGTGCGCTGCCGTCTGATCGTGATCCCTGCCAGCGCCGAGGTTCTGCGCGCTGCTGCCCGGGAAGGTATTATTGACACGCTGGTGGGCGCGGGCGCGGCGATTGGCACGCCCGGCTGCGGGCCATGTATGGGCAATCATATGGGGGTCCCGGCGCCAGACGAAGTAACCATCAGCTCCGGCAGCCGGAACTTTCGCGGCAGAATGGGTACGGCGAACGCGCCCGTCTACCTGGCGAGCCCCTATGTGGTGGCTGCCAGCGCGATCGAGGGGCGAATCGCCGACCCGAGGGAGACCATCCAATGAGAAGCGAACACCGCTGCTGGGTCTATGGGGATGACGTGAACACCGACGTCATCTTTCCGGGGCGCTACACGTACACGCTGCGCGAGCCGGACGAGATCGCCGCGCACGCGCTCGAAGACCTCGACCCGGCCTTTGCGCGTGCGGTACAGCCCGGCGATGTGATTGTCGCCGGGGCCAACTGGGGATGCGGTAGCAGCCGCGAGCAAGCCGTCACCGCGCTCAAACACGCGGGCATAGCGCTGATCGTCGCGGCCTCGTTCGGGCGCATCTACTTTCGCAACTGCATCAACCAGGGCTTGCTGCCGGTCACGCTACCGGGGCTAAACACGCGTCTGACGACCGGCGACACGCTGATCTGGGACCGGGACGCGTGGACCATTCGCGCCGCGGGCGAATCATACGCTATCCCGCGCTTGCCCGTCTCCGTGCAGGCCATCCTTGACGCGGGCGGCCTGCTGCCGATGTTACAGCAGCGCTTCAGCCAGGTGATGCCATGACGCACATCATCACGCTTATTCCCGGCGACGGAATCGGGCAGGAAGTCATCCCCGCCGCGCGCGCTGTGCTGGAAACGCTGAATCTGCCGTTACAATTCCGCGAGGCAAAAGCCGGGTTTGGCGTGTTTCAGACCTACGGCACCGCGCTGCCCGACGAGACGCTGGAACAGTGCGCGACCAGCGACGCGATCTTGTTCGGCGCGACGAGCTCGCCCATGACCAAAGTGACCGGCTACTACAGCCCGATCCTCGCGCTGCGCCAGCATTTTGATCTATTCGCCAACCTGCGCCCGGTGCGCGCGGATGCGATCGATGTGCTAACCGTGCGTGAAAACACCGAAGGGCTTTACAGCGGGCGTGAGCGCACAGAGGACGACGGACAGACTGCGATCGCGGAGCGGGTGATCACGGCGCGGGCCAGCGAGCGCATCATGCGCGTGGCGTGCGAGCAAGCGATGCGGCGCCGCCGCTACGTGACAATCGTACACAAAGCGAACGTCCTGAAGGAAACGGACGGTCTGTTCCGCCGCGTGGCGTTTGAGGTTGCCAGAGACTTCCCGGCGCTCACAGTTGACGAGTTGCTGGTGGACGTCGCCGCGCTCAAGCTGGTCGAGGACCCGGCGCGCTTCGACGTGATCGTGACGACAAACGTCTTCGGCGACATCCTGAGCGACGTCGCCGCAGGGCTGACCGGCGGCCTGGGGCTGGCGGCGTCCGCAAACATCGGCGGGCAACCGCCCGCCCTGTTCGAGCCGGTGCACGGCAGCGCGCCAGACATCACCGGCCAGGGCATCGCCGACCCCCGCGCCGCGATCCTCAGCGCCGCGATGATGCTGGACCACCTCGGCTATGCGGCAGAAGCCGCACGCCTGCACCAGATTACCTACCAGACGCCACACACCGGCGACACGCAGTACACCGTCGAGGCGATCTGCGCCCGGTTGGAGAGCGACTCCGATGCCTGATGATGCGAGCCCTCTGTTGATCGAGTTAGTCCGTCGCTACAGCCCATCCGAGCGCGAAGCGGCGGCGGTGCGCTACCTGGTGGACTGGCTGGGCGCGCACGGGTTCGACGCGCGCGAGGACGAAGTCGGGAATGCGGTCGGCGCGCGCGGGCCGGAAGACGCACCGCACACGCTGTTGTTGCTCGGCCATATTGACACCGTGCCGGGCGAAATCCCGGTGCGTGTCGAGAACGGCGCGCTCTATGGGCGGGGGACGGTCGACGCGAAAGGGTCGCTGTGCGCCTTCGCCGAGGCCGCCGCGCAGGCAACGCTGCCCGAGGGCTGGCGCGTGATCATCATCGGCGCGGTGTGCGAGGAAACCGACAGCCGGGGCGCGTACGCCGCGCGCGACCGCTACCAGCCGGACGCATGCATCATTGGAGAGCCAAGCGGGGCCGATCGCATCACGCTTGGCTACAAGGGGCACGTCTGGTTTCGCTACACGCTGCGGCGCCCAATTGTTCACACGTCCCGCCCGGAGCCGAGCGTGGGCGCGCTAGGCGCGGCGTTCTGGCAGGCGATCACCCGCTGGGCCGAAACCGCGAACGAAGGCCGCGCGCGCGTCTTCGACCAGGTGATGCCGCATCTGGGCAGCATCAACACAGAAAGCGACGGGTTCGAGGACACGCTGCGCATGACAATCAGCGTCAGGTTGCCGCCGCACCTGTCGCCGGATGACGCGCACGCAGCGATCGCGCCGCTCACCGAGCCGGACGGACTGCTCGAAGTCGATCGCGGTGTGGCCGCGTACCGCGCAGAAAAGAACAACATGCTGGTGCGGGGCATGGTCACCGCCATCCGGGCGCAGGGCAGCATGCCGGGCTTTGTGCTCAAAGCCGGGACGAGCGATATGAACGTCGTCGGCGCGCGGTGGGCCTGCCCGATCATCGCCTACGGTCCGGGCGACAGCCACCTCGACCACACGCCGGGCGAGCACCTGCTGCTCAGCGAATACGCCGCCGCGGTCGCTACGCTGCGCCACTTCATCGAGCAGCTTGAACCCGCGCCCCGCGCCTTTGTTCGCACAAGCGCGGAGTCGCAAAAGCCCGCCTGACGCCGGTCTAGCCGCCGAGATACGCCTTTTGCACCTCGGGGCTGCTGGCAAGCTCGTCGCTGGGGCCAGAGAGCACCACGCTCCCGGTTTCCAGCACATAGCCCCGGTGCGCCAGCTTGAGCGCCATATGCGCGTTTTGCTCCACCAGCAGGATCGTCGTGCCTGCCGCGTTGATCTC
>Ga0079223_10002432_pt1 | contig 11520 bp, 9 predicted proteins | sample Stecom2011_FD_75072 | JGI IMG/M metagenome (GOLD analysis project Ga0079223, IMG submission 75072) | Agricultural soil microbial communities from Utah to study Nitrogen management - Steer compost 2011 | ecosystem: Environmental > Terrestrial > Soil > Agricultural land | place: USA: Utah...
CGGTAATGCGGCAATGGCAGAGGCCATGCGCCAGATTAACCCCGATGTGGTAGCGGCTTATCCCATCACGCCTGCAACAGAGATTGTGCAGATCTTCTCCGGATATATCGCGGACGGGTTCATAGACACAGAATTTATAACAGTTGAAAGTGAGCACTCGGCAATGAGCGCCTGTGTTGGGGCCTCCACAGCCGGGGCGCGGGTAATGACGGCAACTTCTTCACAGGGGCTAATCCTGATGGCGGAGATTTTGTATATAGCCTCCGGTCTGCGCTGTCCCATTGTTTTGGCGGAAGTAAATAGAGCCCTGTCCGCACCGATCAATATCCACTGTGACCACAGCGACGCCATGGCGGTTCGTGATAGCGGATGGATCCAAATCTATTCGGAAAATGCCCAAGAGGCTTATGATAATCTATTGCAGGCGGTTCGCATTGCGGAGCACTCTGATGTAAGACTGCCGGTGATGGTGACAACCGACGGTTTTATCATCAGCCACGGTCTTGAGGTTGTAGATTTAATCCAAGATGAGCAGGTGCAAGCCTTTGTCGGACCGTATGTAAGAGATTATTCTTTGTTGGATGTGGAGAACCCCATAACCATCGGCGCTTTGGACTTTACGGATTTTTACTTTGAACACAGACGGCAAATTGCCGATGCCATGGAACAGGCTAAAAAGGTTCTTGTGGAAGTGGGTAGAGAGTTTGGGGAGAAGTTCGGTAGAACCTACGGATTGTTCGAAGCATACAATCTGGAGAAGGCAGATATTGCCGTAATGGTGATGGGATCAACTGCAGGCACATTCAAAGCTGTAATCGATCGCCTGAATCAGCAGGGACTCAAAGCAGGTCTGATTAAGTTAAGATCTTTTCGGCCTTTTCCTGGGGATGAATTAGCCCGCGCCTTAAAGGGGTTGAAAGCTATTGCTGTGTTAGACCGGGCGGATACGCTTTCTACGACAGGGGGTCCTTTGTTTCTAGAAGTCTGCGCTGCTTTATATACTTTGCAGAGTCGTCCAGAGATTATTAACTATATTTATGGATTAGGAGGAAGAGATATCTCCCTGCTTGAGCTGGAGCGGATTTTTTATGACCTGCAAGAATTGGTAGGAGGAGCAGACAAAAAAAGATTACAGTATTTGGGGGTTAGGTAGTAGGATTGTTTATTCCCAGAAATATCAGCGGAGGTAACAGGTAATATAGAGGATTACTTGGATTTAATAAGTTCTGAAAGGTTTGATTTTGCTTGGAGTATATTGTATAATTTAATGATGAATCACCGAAGGGAGATCCATTAAATGCTTGATCTAAAATTAATACGTACCAATCCGGACTTGGTTAAAGAGGGACTACGAAAAAGAGGAACCGAAGTTGTTGTTCATGAATTACTGCAATTGGACCAAGAACGTCGCTCTACCCTTGTGAAACTTGAGGCGCTGAAAAACAAGAGAAACACTGTTTCTAAAGAGGTCGGTCGCTTAAAAGCAGCTAAAGAGGATGCGTCTTCTATAATAGAAGAAATGAGACAGGTAAATGAGGAGATTAAAGGACTTGATTATCAGGTCAGAGCGATTGATGACCAGATACAGGCAAAGCTATTGACCATTCCTAATCTACCTGCTCAGGATGTCCCGGAAGGCAAAGATGAAAGCTTCAATCTTGAGGTTCGACGCTGGGGCGCCCCACGGAAGTTTGAGTTTGACCCCAAGCCCCATTGGGAAATTGGCGAAGAACGTGGAATTCTAGACTTTGAACGGGGAGCAAAAATCAGCGGCGCCAGATTTACCGTGTTAAAAGGATTAGGCGCCAGGTTGGAACGGGCGTTGGTCAATTTTATGTTGGATTTACATATTAATAAACACAGTTACACGGAAATTTTTCCACCTTATTTAGTGAATAGAGATTCCATGATTGGTACTGGGCAATTGCCTAAGTTTGAAGAGGATATGTTTAAAGTAGATCCCCAGGGCTACTACTTAATTCCCACAGCAGAGGTACCGGTCACTAATTTACATAGAGAAGAAATTATGAGTCTTGAAGAACTACCCAAAAAGTACGTGGCCTATACCGCTTGTTTCCGCGCGGAAGCCGGCGCCGCCGGAAGGGATACCAGAGGATTAATTAGGCAACACCAGTTCAACAAAGTTGAGCTGGTTAAGTTTACAAAACCAGAAGAGTCCGCGCAGGAACATGAAAAACTAGTTAGTGATGCTGAAGACGTCCTGCAAAAATTGGGTCTTCCTTATAGAGTAGTCTTACTAAGCAGCGGAGATATGGGGTTTGCAGCGGCAAAATGTTATGATCTGGAAGTTTGGTTACCAAGTTTCGGTCTATATCGAGAGATTTCTTCCTGTTCAAATTACCGGGATTTTCAGGCCAGGCGCGCCAATATTCGGTATAGGCCTACTGTGGATGCAAAGCCGGAATTTGTCCATACGTTAAACGGATCTGGAGTGGCAATTGGGCGAACTGTAGCCGCGATTATAGAGAATTATCAAGAAAAGGATGGTTCTGTAAGGATACCAGAGGTTTTAATTCCGTATATGGGTGGAATCGAGAGGATATAAGTCCCTTAAAGTAGTTAATCGTAATTTCGTATTTTTTACTTTCTACAAAAATATAATCATAAAATAAAGTGGTTGCAAAACCACTTTATTTTATTTAGTAGGACAAAAAAACTAATAATGGATATCAAAAAAGGCAATAAACTTCGACTATAGTTGTGTGCTCTCTGCTGAACAGGATAAACAGGAGGCAGAGGCTATACTGGAAAAATAATAAATTAAGATTTTTTAGATGAATAGGAGGAATTTTCAAGGAAACGAAGAAAATAGTAATGACACTTGTAATACAACTAATATCTTATAAATTTATTTAATAAAACAATGATATCCACAGGTGGAAAAAGCAAAGTTAGGGAAGATAGGTGTAAACATAAACTAAAGCTGAATTGAAGAAGGAGTTTCGCAAAGGATAATTCGATTTATCTATGAAAATGGAAAGTAAGAAAGGTAACGATTATTTATGAAAGCCATAAAGAGGAAAAAAGTAGCAAATCTTGTTTTTGACCAGTTGATGGAAGAGATTGCTAAAGGCAGATGGGTGCCAGGGACAAAAATTCCGTCGGAAAATGAACTGACTAAAATTTTTGGTGTCAGCAGGATTACGATTAGAGAGGCTTTACAAAGATTAGGAACCCTTGGCATAATCGAGACTCATCAGGGAGAAGGGACTTTTGTTCGACAGTTATCAGCCGGAGATTTCCTGAATTCTCTCATTCCTATGTTCGTTCTCGATCCTGTTGAATTAAACCAGGTGATGGAGTTTAGAAGAATTATTGAAGTTGAAACAGCAGGTCTTGTTGTGGAAAGAGCTACAGATAAGGAACTGGAAAGACTAGAGGAGATTTTCCAGAGGATGAAGGAGTATAGAAATAATGCCCAGCAGTTTGCTGCTGAAGACTTAAGCTTTCATATTGTGTTGGCGGAATCATCGAAGAATGTGTTGATTATCAAGATTAATCAAATTGTTAAGGACGTTTTAGTGACTTCTATGACTGATATTGTACATGCCTTGGGGTCAAGTTATGGTTTGTATTATCACCAAAAGCTATTGGAGGCCTTAAGGCGAAGGGATAAGCAAAAGGCCATGGAGGTAATGGAGGAGCATATCAATAAAACCATAGAGGTACTGCATCAACACGAAGCCATAAAATAATTTTAAAAAAAGTTAACTTAAAAGCAGGAATTTGTTAAAAAAAAGAGAAATAGTTTTGGCAATGACTTATAATACAACTAACAATTAACATAATAGGCATACCCTTCTAGTACAAGACGTTTTTTCTGGAAATTATGAAGTTGTTCAACGATCGACAGAAAATTTCATGTTTTAAAATTAGCTTCTGTTAAGAGGAAGGATGTTAAGCTAGCTAGAAGCTACCTAATGGGGAATGAATCTTGGCTTACTTGTCATACAACTAACAACATATAGCAATAACATAGTCAGTCAGCTCGGGAGGGATTTTATTGAGTAAAGAGATGAAAAACAGATTATCCAGACATCAGGACTTTTGGGCAGGGAAAGAGTTGAGACGACCGCCGGTGGTCTTTAGAATTGGAGATTACTTTTGGAGCCGCCGTTTTAAAGCAGCTGACCACTTGTTAAAAAAGGGGAAGGAGATCGCCCCCGAGCTTTTGAATGTCGAGGCGTTTTTAGAGGATTACGAACGCATGTATCAGGAGATTTGTCTTCTTGATCAGGATGGTTTCTGGGTGGCGGAGCCATTCACCGGGATTCCATGGATGGAGGCTATGTGGGGATGTAAAGTTTATGCCGGGGAGAGTAGCTTTATTAGTGAACCATGGGCGAAAAAGCTAGATGACACAGAGAAGATTGGATTTGATCCAGAGAATAAGTGGTTTCAAAAATACATTGAGTTTGTTAAAGCGCTAGAGTCCTTATCTCAAGGGAGGTTTCCGGTGGGACAACCGATTATGCGGGGACCATCCGACGTGGCAGGCGCTGTCTTAGGCCAGACCGAACTAGTCTTTGCGATGGCAGAAGAACGGGAAAAAACCGAAGGTTTTCTCTCACGGATAACCGATTTTTTCCTAAGGGTGATTGATGAACAGTATAAAATCGTTTCTTCTTTTCATGGAGGCTATTCCATTGGTTTCTACCATCTCTGGGCGCCGGGCAAGACCGTTTGGTATCAGGAGGACCTTTCAGCTCTACTTTCGCCCCGGTTTTATCAAGAGTTTCTTCAGGAGCAAAATACAAAAATTTGCAGAGCGTATGATTACTCCATGATCCATCTGCATCCAGCATCTTTCTTTATTCTCGATGATTTGCTGCAAATTCCAGAGTTGAAAGTGGTTCAAATCAATAAAGATGTGGGAGGCCCTTCGGTTCGGGAGATGCTTCCCCATTTCCGCCAAGTGTTATCTGGGAAGAAACTGATGATCTGGGGGGATCTTAATCGGGAAGACTTAGAGGTCATCACCTCTGAGTTGCCGGCAAACGGGGTCTTTTTAAATATTGTTGCTCCTACTATCGAGGAGGCCATGGATCTTAGAGAGCTCTTGGAAACCCTCTCGTGATTGGGATGAATCCTTCAACTAGACACGAGGATTCGTGATATTGTTGTTGGGTATTTGCAAAACTTAGTCTATTTTAAAGGAGGCCTTTTTAATGAAAGCGCTGGTTTACAAGGGACCCAAAGAGTTAGAGCTGATGGACTACGCCGTTCCTATCCGGAAAGATGGAGAAGTGTTGATTAAGGTCAAAGCCTGCGGTATTTGCGGTTCTGACTTTGAAGGCTATCTGGGAAAGACCGGACGAAGAATTGCTCCCATGGTCATGGGACACGAATTTGCTGGTGAAGTCGTGGAAACAGCTGAAAGCAGCGATTTCAAGGCAGGCGAAAGAGTAGTGGTGCACCCCAAGTTTTACTGTGGGGAATGTGACTATTGTCGGAACGGACTAACAAACATCTGCCCCTCTGCGGAGTTTTTAGGGGTGATGGATAAAGATGGTGGTTTTGCAGAGTATCTGTCCGCCCCGGAAAGATTTGTCTTTAAATTTGATGATTGTATTGACTACACTGAAGCCAGTATGGTTGAACCGTTAGCCGTTGCCTACCGGGCAACCACTAAAATCGATGAAGAGTTGATTCGCAAAGCCAACCATATTATGGTCATTGGCGCCGGTACCATTGGCGCTCTAGTGCTCCAGGTTCTTAAACTCAAAGGGGCTAAGCATGTCATAGTCAGTGATTTAAGTAATTTCCGTCTGGAAAGGGCTAAAGAAATGGGTGCGGACGAAGTTATAAATCCTGGTACGGTGGAGTTTAAAGCAGAAATTGCTAAAATGACCGGAGGAAAAATGGTGGATTACGCTTTTGAAGCGGTGGGAGTCTCCGCCACCGCCGCACAATCTTTGGAAGCCTTGAAGATTGGTGGCACAGTAGTCTGGGTGGGTAATGCGCAGAAAATAATTGAAACCAATATGCAAAAGATTGTCACTACAGAACTGACAATCAAAGGGACCTATATTTATACGGAAGATGATTTTCTTAAGTGCCTGAAGTTGGTAGAGGAGAAGAAGATAGACTTCGCTCCGTTGATCAGCATAGAAACCGGGCTAGAAAACGGGGTGGATATGTTCAAAAGGCTTACTGAGAACAAGGACGGTAAGCTGATTAAGATCATCCTCAAAAATTAAGAATCAAGTATGGATGATTATTTTAGGAGGTGATGACAGGAAAAAGTTGATGACAAATCCTTACGTTAAATCCAACAACAAAAAAACAGGAGGTCTTCTAGATGAAAAGGAAACACGTGAAGTTTTTAATTTTGGCTGTAGCCGCCTTCGTTTTCTTAGGCGCAAGTAGTTTTAACTCAGATTTGCTGGCGGCAAAAAATTATACTATTAGGTTGGCGCATTCCAATGCCCCGGATCCCTATAAATCCTTAGAACAGATGTGGTCAATCGTCTTTAAGGGTATTGTGGAATCAAAAACCGGCGGGCAGGTTAAAGTGGAGATTTATCCAGCTGGTCAGTTGGGCGGACAACGGGAGATTATCGAGAGCACCCAGATCGGAACTATTGAGATGGGTTCCGCGGCGGACGCTGTTGTTTCCAACTTCAATAAAGACACCATGATCTTCACCATGCCCTTCCTCTTTGAGAATATTGATGATTCTTACAAACTGTGGCAGAGCGCTTGGGGAGAAAAATGGGCAAATTCTTTCCGGAAAGAAACCGGGTTACGTATTGTTGGTGTGGCGGGATATGGTTTCCGTTGCCTAACCAATGATGTGCGCCCGATCCATAGCCCTGCGGATGCCAAAGGCTTGAAGTTCCGTGTCATGGAAAGCCCTGTTCCTTTAGCTATGATTCAAGGCTTAGGCGCCAGCGCGCAACCAATTTCCGCGCCTGAGCTTTACTCCGCCTTACAGCAGGGCGTGGTTGACGGTCAAGAGAACCCCCTCACTTCTATTACCTCTTATAAATACTACGAAGTACAAAAGTATTTGACCTTGGACGAGCATCAATTGGGTACCCAGATTACTACTATCAATGAGCGGTTCTTCCAGAGCCTGCCCAAGGATATTCAACAGATCATAATCGAAGCCGGCCAAGAAGCCTGCTTTGCCCAGATGGGCGGCTGCACCATTATTAATAAAGGTACCGGCATGGAAATTGCCAACAAAGAGATGAAGGTCTATGCCCCCACTGCTAAAGAGCGGGAAGCCTTTAAAGCAGCAATGCAACCGCCGGCTCGAAAAGTGATTGAAAACGCCATCGGTAAGGGAAAAGTGGCGGAGGCGATGAAGGCCATCGAGGAGATTCTTAACAATAAGTAAATAACCTTTTAGACGGGCGGGGAGCTATTCCCCTGCCCGGTCTCCTTATATCAAGGGTTTAGGAGGGAATCTATGGATAAGTTCTTTGACGGTGTCTTAAAAGTTATTGCCGTAATTGACAAGATAGTAAAAACCTTGATTATAGCAGCTATGTCGGTGATTGTTACCGTTTTATTGCTTCAAGTGATTTTAAGGTATATATTTAATTACTCCATACCCTGGGGTTCGGAGCTGGCACGGTATCTGCTAATTTGGACAATTTTCCTGGTGGCCGGGGTCGGTTTCAAAGCTGGTGATCATATGGCAGTGGATATTTTAGTGGATCGTTTGCCGGAAAAGGCCGGGCGAGCTTTGACCTTCTTCACACATTTTGTTGTGCTGGTTTTTGTAGTTTGGATTGCTAAACAAGGATATTTTTTGGTCCCCAGATTATTCAGCCAAACCTCGGCCGCCTTGCAGATCTCTATGTCCTATGCGTACCTTGCGGTGCCGGTTGGTTGTAGTCTGATGGCGATATATATGTTGGAATTGATTATTAGGAAAGACATTCGGCGTGAAGGAGAAGGAGGTAAGGAATAATGTATGTATTACTAATTTTACTGGGTTTGATCTTTATCGGGATTCCCATCTCCTTCTCGATTGGCCTCTCCAGTCTCTTGTTTTTGCTGATTGAAGGGAAAGGTTTTTTCTTAAACAGTATTCCCCAGACCATGTTCAGTGGGTTGGACAGTTTTCCGTATCTATCAATTCCCTGTTTTATTCTGGCCGGGGAGTTAATGAATAGAACCGGGATCACCAATGTCTTAATCGATTTTGTCGATAAAATCGTTGGTCATGTCAGGGGTGGTTTGGCACACGTCAATATTTTGGCTAGTGTCTTGTTTGCCGGAATTACCGGTAATGCCGTTTCTGACACTTCAGCCTTGGGCTCAGTGGAAATCCCCATGATGATCAGGGGCGGATACGACCGGAAGTTCAGTACAGCCGTGACCGCTGCTTCCTCTGTGATCGGGCCGATTATTCCGCCTAGTGTGATTATGGTTATCTATGCAATGGTGGCGATGAATGTCTCGATAGGCGCTATGTTCATGGCGGGAATTGTCCCTGGAATTCTAATGGCCGGTGGGATGATGATTCTCTCATACTTTATTGCCAAAAAACGGGGGTTTCCTGTACGTGAACGTCGGGCTACTATAAAAGAAGTACTCCAAGCGTTTCGGAAGGCAATTATTCCCATGATCATGCCCATTATTATCATCGGAGGGATCCTTGGAGGAGTATTCACTGCAACTGAAGCGGCGGCAACTGCTGTTGGGTATGCCTTAATTGTCGGATTTTTCATTTTAAAAAATTTGAAAATATCCGATCTACCAGAGGCCCTAATAAACAGCGCGCGGACCACGGCTGTGGTAGGATTGCTCATCGCCTTTGCCAAAGTCATGGGCTGGGTTTTGACTACTGCTCAAATTCCGCAGGCCGTAGGCGCATTTTTTACAGCGAACATCACTTCGCCAGTAGCATTTTTGGTAGTTACCACTATCATCTATCTGATTATGGGAATTTTCTTTGATCCCTCAGCGGCTTTGATCGTGATTGTGCCGATCCTACTCCCGACCGCCATGAATTTTGGTATTGATCCTATCCATTTCGGTATTATAACGATTGTAGCCTTAAATATCGGTTTAATCACGCCGCCGGTCGGTGTTTGTCTCTATGTATCCTGTAGTATCGCACAGATCAAATTAGAACAATTAGTCAAAGATATTATGCCTTTTATTATAGTTGAAATTCTCACTTTATTTCTCATTGTTTTCTGGCCACAAGCCGTCCTGTTTATTCCGAAACTATTAGGGTTTTAACTATTGCTAAATCAGCTGATAATTATAATGAATGGAATTCAGTTTATGAAAAGAGGGGATTACTTTGGCATCTGCAGATTTAATCAAGAGTCTGGAAGAAAAAGCCTGGCAGTTAAGGTGGGATATTGTCAATTATTTGATCGGCGTCGGTAAAGTTGGCCACTTGGGAGGGTCCTGTTCCAGCGCAGATCTAGTCGCGGCCTTATACTTTTATAAAATGAAGCTCAATCCGGAAAATCCTAAAGATGAAAACAGAGACCGGTTTTTGTTAAGTAAGGGCCATGCCGCTCTTGTACAGTATGCGGCCTTGGCTGAACTAGGCTTCTTCTCCAAGAAGGAGTTAAAAAAAGTCAAAACCCTCGGTGCTATGCTTCAGGGGCATCCAGATATGACAAAAACTCCGGGAATCGAAGCAAATACAGGCTCGCTGGGACAGGGTCTTTCGGTCGCAAATGGAATGGCCTTAGGTTTACGATTGGACAGAAAAGACAACAAGGTCTATGTGATTATCGGGGATGGAGAATTGGCTGAGGGACAGATCTGGGAAGCGGCGATGGCGGCGGCTAATTTTAAGGTCGATAATTTAGTGGCAATTGTGGATGTAAACAGAGTTCAGGCCACAGGCACGATTGTTGAAAGGTTTGACACCAATCCCTTATCGCCAAAATGGGAGGCTTTTGGCTGGCATGTGCTGGAGATCGACGGCCACAATATGGCGGAGATCGTTGATGCTTTAGACCAAGCGGATACGATTAAAGGAAAGCCTACTGTGATTTTGGCACAAACCGTTAAAGGCAAAGGAGTGTCGTTTGCAGAGAACCAAGCGGCTTTCCACAATGGGCAAATGACTGAGGAGCAATTTGCAATTGCGCAGCAAGATCTGGAAACGGCAAGGGGGACGATGAAATGAATACAAAAAGTCAGAGAGTCGCTTATGGTGAGACTCTAGTGGAACTGGGAAAAGCAGACCCACGGATAGTAGTCTTGGAAGCAGACTTGGGGAAGTCAACCATGAGTATTCTTTTCCAACAAGAGTTCCCGGAGAGATATTTTGAAATGGGTATCGCTGAACAAAACATGGCCTCTACCGCAGCAGGTTTATCCCTGACCGGCAAGATTCCGTTTATAAATTCTTTTGCCGTATTTAGTTCAGGAAGGGCTTTTGACCAGATTAGGCAGACGATTTCGATTGCTAAATTGAACGTGAAAATCTGCGGTTCCAGTTCGGGACTATCGGATTATGGCGACGGATCCACGCACCAAGACGTAGAGGATATGGCTATTATGCGGGCTATACCAAACATGACGGTTTTAGCTCCGGTTGACGCAGTAGAAACCAGAAAAATGGTCAAGGCAATGGTTAAAAAAGAGGGCCCGGTATATATTCGGATCAACCGGAACGAACTTCCTATCATCACCCCGGAAGAAGGAGAGTATGAAATCGGCAAAATATATCAGGTGCGTGCCGGGAAGGATATTGCCCTATTTGCTAACGGTGTAATGGTTTCAAAGGCAATAGAGGCCGCAGAGCTTCTGGAGAAGGAAGGTATCTCTCTGAAGATTATCAACGTCAGTTCAGTAAAACCTTTGGATCGGGAGGGGGTAATCGCTGCCGTTCAGGGATGTAAAGCAGTGGTGACTGCGGAAGAACACAATATCATCGGGGGATTGGGTAGCGCAATTGTAGAGGCCCTAAGAGGAGAGACAAATCTTCCCATCGAGTTTATTGGGATTAAGGATTCCTTTGGAACATCTGCGCAGAATTACGATGTATTGTTGGAACACTACGGTTTAACAGCACAGGCGGTAGTTGACACTGTAAAACAAGTGCTTGCTTTGACCAGTAAGTGATTAAGCATTGCTGATTAATGAATGCTGATCAAGAGAATGAGCAGGTAGAAGTTGATATAATAAAGGGATAAACAAAATTGTAAATCACATCTATATAAGGAGTGAATTTTGTTGAAGATCGGATTTATCGGATTAGGAATTATGGGTAAGCCCATGGCCAAGAATCTACTAAAAGCCGGGTATTCTTTGGTGGTTTACGACCTAAATAGCGAGGCGGTTCAGGAAGTAGTAGCCTCTGGAGCGGAACAAGGAGTATCCTCAAAGGATGTGGCAGCAAAAAGTGAGATTATTATTACCATGCTTCCCAATTCGCCCCATGTTAAAGCCGTGGTCTTAGGAGAAAAAGGGGTTTTGGAGGGCGCCAAATCTGGCTCCATCTTAATTGATATGAGCTCCATTGCTCCTTTGGTTTCCAAAGAAGTAGCGGCCAAGGTAGCGGAGAAG
>Ga0079223_10002434_pt1 | contig 11517 bp, 9 predicted proteins | sample Stecom2011_FD_75072 | JGI IMG/M metagenome (GOLD analysis project Ga0079223, IMG submission 75072) | Agricultural soil microbial communities from Utah to study Nitrogen management - Steer compost 2011 | ecosystem: Environmental > Terrestrial > Soil > Agricultural land | place: USA: Utah...
CGATAACTATCGCGATTTCAAGCATAAAGAGATGGGAAGGTTTTCCTATACACCGCAGGATATCGAGCAGTTTCACTTCTCAGTGGAGAAAGTCGTCTTACCCTTTCTGCGTGAATTGAACGAAGAGCGTAAAGAGAAGCTCGGACTCGAGAAAGTGAGGCCCTGGGATACTGCTGTTGACCTGGATGGTAAAGTCCTGAAACCGTTCGAGACAACAGAGGAGTTTGTTGGTAAAGCAGTTAAGATACTTAACCGGGTTGACAGAGAATTTGCCCTCAACCTCGATAAGATGGATAATACAGGGCTGCTCGACCTCGAGAACCGTAAAGGGAAAGCACCCGGTGGATATAATTATCCCCTGCAGGAAATGGGCTCTTCCTTTATCTTCATGAATGCCGTTGGATTACACCGGGACGTCGTTACTCTCCTGCATGAATCGGGACATGCTATGCATTCTGCTGCAACAAAAGATATTCCGATCGCAACCTATAAACATACACCGAGTGAAGTGGCTGAACTTGCATCAATGGCAATGGAACTGCTCACAATAGATTACTGGGACGAGTATTACGATTCTGAAGAGGATTTCCAGAAGGCGAAGCGTGACCAGTTGCAGGGAACTCTTAAGTTCCTGCCCTGGTGCATGATAGTAGATGCCTTTCAGCAATGGATCTATACTCATCCGGATCATAATAAAGAGGAAAGATATGAGCAGTTCAGCAAACTCGTTAAGCGATTCAATACTGGTGTTGACTGGAGTGGACTGGAAGAGGAGGAGAAATATTCATGGATGTTCCAACTCCATATATTCGAGGTTCCTTTCTATTACATCGAATATGGAATGGCACAACTCGGTGCTTTATCAATCTATAAGAACTACCGGGAGAAAGGAAAGAAAGCGATCGATGATTATAAGAAATTCCTGCAACTCGGGTATACCAGACCGGTTGACCAACTCTATGAAGCTGCCGGTATTAACTTTGACTTCTCGGAGAAGAGGCTTGCTGAACTGGTAGATTTCGTCCGAAACGAACTGAAGGAGATAAAATGAACCCTTACAGACTTATACTGCCACTCGGTTTGCTTACCTTTGCCCTGCTATTGACTACCGTATTAATGGGAGCGAGGATAATAAAGGTTAAGATCAAGGTGCATAAAGTATTCGGTATTCTGACCTTTATATCTGCCGTAACACACGGGTCATTAGCTATTTATCTAAATTACTTTTATTGAATATGAAGAGGTTATGATGAAAAAATGGATTCTGATTACCGGATTGTTATTGTCGCTTGCCCTTGTCCGGGGGCATTCACCTTCAGGGATGGAGATTACATACGATGCCGAAGAAATGGTCCTTACCCTTGTTGTTGATCATCAGGTCGGTAACCCGACCAATCATTATGTCAGAACGGTAAGGATTTACGAAGGAAACAGAGAACTGGTTATACAGGAGATGAATCGGCAGGACGATGCAGGTTCAGTTACTCTGATCTACAGGTTACCGGATGCTGAGACGGGAATGGTTCTGACAGTCGAAGCCGATTGTAACAGAGTCGGGACCATTTCTCAGGAATTTATTATCGAATAATCGGAGATATTATTCGCTCTCTTCTCTCCTGACAGCATCTACAGGACAACCTTCGTAATCTGTCTGATTCCCTTCAAGACAGATACCACAGGAGATGCATTGCTCCTGGTCGATAATAGCTACACCTCTCCGCATGGAGATGGCGTTTACCGGACAGGCAGATATGCAGAAGCGGCAGGAGATACAGCGGCGAGGGTCGATACTGTAAGAAAGAGCGGGATTGGTAGTCAGCATTAATGGGAAATCTGAATCGGACTGGAGTTGCTCTCTTCCATCTGTATCTGATATCATGTGAATCAGATAGCCGTTCTCTGTTGCAAAACCGGAGAATCGATATTCCATGTCACTGGCCTGGCTGACAGTGAAAGTATCAATAAGCTCGGGTGAGATAACACAGAGAGTTATCACCTGATCTTCTGTTGTTATTGTCGCAATATTGTCATTAAGCTCCATCCTGCCGGTCAGAAGTTCTGCCGGTTCATCTGCTATTGCTGCAGCAGCGAAAAGAACCGGAATAAGTAAGAGTATACAAGCTTTTTTAAGCATAGAAACTCCCTGATTTTTTTTGAACTACAGAATTTTAACGGCCAGGTATGTCAATAATTACAGAGTTTCCGGGTTGAAGAACGATATTACTGGCTGATTATTATCTGAGGACGCTTTACCCCTGCCCGGATCTGGGTGAAAGTATCGAGATAGATTACTTTGCCTTCTGATTCTTTGAGGATTTGTGCTATCTTCTGATTCATGGGGAAATTGCCACACCCTTCGGTGAGTATTATCGAGTAAGGGATCGGCTCTTTACCGGTTAGAGCTACACCGATCTCCTTCCCTGTATATTTTACAAGCTCACTGTCGTTTATCGAGGGGATAATCAATCCCTTGATCTCATGCTTCTCCGCCTCACGAAGGAAAGAGAGACCGACCGGAGAGGGTGAGACGACTATCTTGCCACGGCAGGATGAGAGCTGGTCAGGAGAATTGCTCGCCAGATAAGTGAGAGTTCCGTAACTCTCCGGCCCGAACCCGATTATGCCATTGATCGTCGTTCCGGTATACTCTACTGTGACTTCCCGGTTCTTATCTGTCTTACTAACAGTACCACTTACTCCGGAAAACAATTTGATTCCCTTCTTAAGATATTGCAGTGTAATGGTTCCCTCTTCATAGTCGATGTCGATTATCGTCCCGGTAGTAGGAGATGTGTAGAGCGGTATCTTACCGGATAGATTACCCTTATCTTTTCTGTAGATGTTTTTGGCAATGGTTTCGCCCGTTCTGACAAAGTCGTCCTTTCGTTTCTTCAGCACACCTTTGAGTTCTTTCGGGGGTATGCCAAGCTTCCCGGCTACCTTTAACTTCAGCGGTTTGAGTGGATAGTCCTGTATCTCCCTGAGATGGATAGATCCTGAATCGTAATTGATCTTCTCGACTACACCGCCTGTGATTGCATGATAATCTCTGTTACTACCGAGCATCCCCCTCGGAGCAAGATGAAATATCCTCTGGCCAGGCTTGATGATGTCACCTTCTTTTATCTCAATGCCTTCTCTGAATAATCCGGGATCGATATTCAACAGAGTAACAATACTGATGATAAAGAGAATGGGTGGTTCAAATTTGGTTTCACCGAGCAGGGTTGAGGCATTGACTCTTTCTCCCGCCTTGATGAAGAGTTCTCCTTCATATGGTAAACTACGCCGGATTGTCGATCTGCCGACCTTGATCTGCTTGTCGTCCATAAGATTAGAAAAGCTCTGACTGAGGTCCCTCCCACTTCCTGCCAGGTTGTAAAGTCCCAGAGTTTCGTTGGCCAGGTCAAAATCATATCGGTTATTGTGACGAGTATCGATCAGGAGTGGAACCTTACTCCGAATGGTTATCGGATTGTCTTTCAAACCGAGAGAACACCCTTTCAGACATCTGATCTCATATTCTGTCTCCTCTTCCGGTTCCAGAAAGAACAGTGAATCAGACCAGACATCCAGGCTATCTTCTCCTCTGTTATCCTTTATCTGCAGAGTGAGCAGTTTCTTAGGTCTCTTTCCCTCCTTGAAGTCCGGTTTGACTGTAACTGCTAACTTGCGGTAACCGTACTGCAATAAAAGAGTTCCGGCCAGTTCGGGTTCAAGATCACTCAACTTGCCAAGATGGGGTGAGATGAAGTCGATATCATGCCAGAGCTCTGTTACTCCAGCTATATCGAGAGCATCAGAGAGTAAAGAGATAACCTGCTTCTCGTTTCGCGTGCCGGAAAAGATACCACCTGCGCCGATGACTATCTCAAGATCCTGGAGGGTAAAATGCTCGCTGTTGAACTGTTCAGCAGTGTATTTCTCTCTCCTGAAACGGGACTGTCCCCCCTCTATCATGGAAACAAGAAAACCTTTCTGCTGAAGTTGAAAGTTCATGTGGAGATGATGTTCCTTCGACATCCTGATCGCTTCACGGGCTGCTGCATGTTCTATTGCCTGCTGGGACTCGTCTTCGGGAATGAATGTCGGGTAGAGCATCTTATTGACTATATAGTTACGGATATAGTTGTCATCCATCTCGGATGGCAACCATCTTCTGATCCTGTCGAATCCAGCGTCTGCCATGACGTTGGCGATACTGTAACTCATACCGTAATTGGCACTTACGGTTCGGTAGTAATGCCCGAATATATTGGTGAAGATATCGGTGGTAGCGCCACCGATATCAACAGCGATACTATGCTTCTGTTTCTGTGCACTTATGATCTCCAGTGATTTGATAACTCCGGCAGGAGTGGGAATTATATCGTCCATTACGAGCTGCTTTAATCCCGAATAACCGGGAGCCTGTTCCATAACATTCTCCATGAAGAGCCGATGTATCTCATTCCTGGCAGGTTCAAGATTCTCCTCGTCCATCCTCGGCCTGATATTATCTATAAGATGAAGATCGTATTTCTCTTCGAACATGATCTTAATAAAGTCGCGTGCTGCCTTGTTGCCGGCATAAATTAGCGGTATACTGGTAGATACACCAAACTTCGGCTCTGGATTGGCAGCCCTGAGAAGTTCTCCCATCCTGATAACTGAGGCATAAGCTCCTCCGTCAATTCCACCGGAAAAGAGTATGATGTCAGGACGAAGAAGATCGATGAGCTGTATACGTTCTACTGGTAAGCGTTTGTCATCTACTGCGATAGTTTCGAGAATTACTCCACCGGCACCGTTTGCGGCACGTTCGGCACTGCTGGCAGATTCATTGAGAGCCAGCCCTATAACCAGAATCTGTAACCCACCACCGGCACTGCTGGTGGTCAGATAGGCTACATCATTGCAGAACCGGATATCATGCTCTTCAGATACTGGATCAAGAAGCTGGAGACCACTAATCTCCTCGAGTTTTCTGACGACTCGATAAAGGCCTGCTTTCACATCAGCATGTGGAAACTCGACAGTGGTTCCTACCCGGGCAATAGCCCGTAAAAGATAAGAATCATCCTCTCTTGTGAGTATTATCCCCTTGGTGTTCGTGCTTCCTATGTCTGTTATCAGCAGCTTATGAGCTTTCATTATCTCACCGGAACAAGTCATAATCACCTGTCGTTACTGATAATGGAAAAACCTATATCGGTCAGAGCTATCTCACCGGAGGAAGCAATGTTAAATATGAACCTGACTCTATTAATCCTCTCAGGAAGAAAGAGGTTATCTTCTTCCATATAGGCCGAAAGGGGTAGAACATAAGTATTGGGAATAATCTCAGCCGGCTCGAGCAGTGCATTTTCCAGGAACCTGAGTTTGGTAGATCTTAAGATCAATGGTGGAAGAGGATTGCGGAATTTGCTGAGTGGCAGAGAAACTGCCAGGCCGTCTGTTGTCGTCAGTTCGACAGAGAGATCTGGTGTCTCCGGTATTTTCAGATCAGTAGAGGTGAGAGAGAAAAGGAAATTGCTCTCTTCAGTCAGGTTCCAGTCAGAAACCGTATCTGACGGAAGATCAATAGTATAATGAGGTATCTGTCTCGTTCCTTCCGATATCCTCCAGCCGAGAAAGAGTGCTTGAGCACCCTGATCGAGTTTGTTATAGCGTAAGGGAAGAACATCTTCACGCCAGTACTGGAAGCCGGTAGCTGATATACTACCTCCAGGAAGGGCCGTGGTCTTCAGGTCGATATCCTCACTATAATCTGCTATCAATCTGAATGTCGAATCTTCATAACGGTTGAGATAGATCGTATCAGGTAACCATTCGGTATATAGATCACTGTTCTGGAAGAGGGGAATATAATCGTGTTCTTCTCTTAGTGTGGCATCAAGAAAAGCTGAGATAAAGACTTTTGCAATCTGCTGCTGATCAGCTTCCGGCATAATCTGTTTGCGGTTCAATAACCAGCCTGAAGGATAAGACAGGTCGGTTCTGCCCCAGTTACTGTTGAAGTAACCATGATTGGCACGATTGATGTAGATAAGCGACTTGAAACGGAGTTTATCTCTCTCCTCGAAAGTAACGCGGTTGTATTGCCGGGCACCAAGATAAACCATAAGATCTCCGTCTGCAGCACCCTGGAGTTGTAAGTAATTGATATCTTTCAGGGTTAAAGGCTGGCCGGAAGGTTTATAAAATCCTTCGCTCGGTGCGAGGGCAATAACCGTTTTTATCGAGAAATCATAATCGAAGGTTATACGAGAGTTGTCGGGATAATGAGAAAGCCTGTTGAATCTAGCAGCAATCGTTGCCGCCTCTCCCCCGCGTGAATGCCCAATCAGAGCAATATTCTCCAGATCTACACGGTTATAAAATGGGTTATTGGGATTCTTGTCCCATTCGTACCAGAGTTGGAGATGCTCAAGTATCAGCCAGCTGCGGGCAACCAGTTCCTGACGCTTGAACCCTTCACCAAGACGGGAAAAATTGAGAAAGTTCTGATCCACTGAGACAACTATGTATCCCCTGCTTGCCAGTAACCTTCCAAGATATTCGTAACCTTTTTCTGATGAAGAATACATAGAATGATTACCATGCACTATCACAATCAGTGGAGATTTTTCTTCGGTCTGTGGAAACCAGACTACACCATTAAGCGGAATGCGATTTATATCAAATCCCCAGTAACGTTCACGATAACTACGCTGGAATTTCGACGTCTCGGGTAACAAAGGAATAATATTGACCGGTTGGGTAGCTATTGATATGAGACTGCTGTATTCAAAACGTTGCCTGTCCCGACCACTACCGTAGTATATCATCGAAACCGTATGCTCTCCCGGTTCTGAGGGATCAGAAGAGGGAAGAACCCTGCTATAGGGATGAGTAGTTCGCTCATAACGGGAAAGATGTCCCGTGCTCCCTTTGCTGAACAGCCAGAAGAAAAATATGATGTTTATCAGGAATACAATGGCTAAAAAAACTAAATAGGGAACCCGAGATCGATACTTACTCCTCTTGTGGAAATAAAGCCCGATTGAAAAACCAAGAAGGGTCGGTAAGGGAACGATCAAGAGAGAAATCAAAATGCTGAGAGGTAAAAACTTGCCCGTGAATGACAACATGAAGATTATTGTAGCTGTAGCTCCAAGAATATATGAAAGTACGGGAATTGTTATCTGTTTAAAGAGATACATGATCAGACGAAGCAGTATGATAAAGATTATCATTACCAGAAGAGAAATTAAAAGGCCGGGTAGTATGATGCTTGATCCACTATCCTTCCCGAGATTAAGAAAATAGGCTAATAGAAAGAGAAGTGAACTCAGAATTGCACCAGCAGTTGTTCCCAATACTAGCAATGAAATACGGAAGCGGAATCTACTTTCCTTTTCCATAACTACCTCCTTCCTGGATTTCGCTCCAGAAACACCTTAGCTTTTCGTGATAACCAGAAAATGTCAAGAACCATCTTACTGCTAAAAGTGTAAATATCCAGTGAGATAGAAAAAATAATGATCCCTGAAACCTGTAACTGCAAAGGAAACAGCCGAATGAGAGAAAAAAAGCAGAAACTAAAGCTTGACAGGGTGAACCAGTGAAATACCATACTACCAGACAGGAGATAGCGGAATTGGAGGTTATCCATGAGAGTGTTCGACGACCAAACACCCATTTACTTGCAGATGCGGCAGGAGATCGAAAAGGCAATTATCGGTGGCAGGATCAGGGAGGATGAAATGGTTCCCTCCACGAGGATACTGTCTAAAACACACCAGATAAACCAGAAGACTGCTGTAAATGCTTTGAGCGATCTGCTCAATGAGAATATCCTGTATAAGAAACGGGGTATAGGAATCTTTGTCAGTCCTGGTTCCAGAGAAAGGTTGAGACAGAAGAAGTTGAGGGAGTTCAGAGAAGATGAACTGGTATCAACGATCAAGCAGGGCAAGGATCTGGGTGTACTGAAGGACGAGATCGTTAAAGCGGTAGAGAAAATCTATAAGGAAGAAGGAGAGGAGAAATGAAAGCAATCGAGATTTCAAGGGTATCAAAGTATTATGGTAAATTCAGGGCTTTAGAGGATGTAAGTCTTGATATACCGGGAGGCAGGATAATCGGATTGTTCGGAAAGAATGGTGCAGGAAAATCGACTCTGATGAAGTGTTTATTAGGATTCCTGAAATTTCAGGGAGAGGTGAAGGTAATGGACAAACCACTAGAAGACCACAAACATAATCTCTTCAGAGAAATAGCATTTATACCGGATGTAAATGTTATTGATGAGAGACTTACGGTACAGCAAACAATTGAGTACGTTTCTAATGTCCACCCTCGCTGGAATAATCTCCGGGCTGAGAGATTAAGGAAGATTAGTAACCTGCCATCTGATAAGAAAGTAGGAAGACTCTCCAAGGGTATGAAGACAAAACTCTATCTTATGATAACCCTGGCACTAGATGTTAATATATTGCTTCTTGATGAGCCGACTATTGGACTGGATATCGCGTTTAGACGAGAGTTTTTCAATACAATACTCGGCGAGTTCTTTGATGAGACTAAGACTATTATCATCTCCACCCATCAGGTCGAAGAGGTAGAGCATATATTAAATGATATCATCTTTATCGATGAGGGTAAGATCATTCTTTACGACGCAATCGAAGATCTGAAGAACCGCTACACGATAATTACAGTTCCGATGGAGAAAGAAGAGGAGTTTATTAGTCTAAAACCTAAGTTAGTAACACATAAACTGGGTTCTATAAGCGGGTTAGTCAAGAAAGAGGCGACAATAGAAGATGCAGAATACAGAAGGCCATCGCTCACAGATCTCTTTCTTGCTGAGGTAGGAGGTTATTATGAGAACTAATCAGGCATTAATCAAAAAGGAAGTTCAGGTTATAGGAAGAAAGGTACTGTTGCCAGCCTGGATTGTTATGGCAATGTATGGCATGCTGATAATAGGTCTTTTTATTACTTTTATCATCCCAACCGGAGCTTTTTCAGATGCTGAAGGTAGAAAACTAACACTTGAAGAGATCTTTCAGGATATCTTTCCACCAGATTTTGCGAAACATGGTGACCTGCTCAGCTATTTAACCAACTATGTCGCGGCCAATATGGTTTCAGCATTGATCTTCCTTAACTTGCTGATCCTGACACCAAATATTCTCAATGTTAATAAGAAGGAGAATTATGAACTATTTCACAGGACACAACCGGTGTCGATCTGGAAGATGACCGGTGCGAAGATAATTGCCATGTCAGTTAACAATTGGCTTGTATTCCTAGCGATATGTATCTTCAACTACATTGTAATCAACATTCTTTTCAGCATTCTTTTCCGGTCCTACTTCAGTTGGAATTTCGGCTATGGAATAATTGGCTTGCTGCATCTGGCAATACCAGTTCTGGTGATTTTATTTATCGTTAATGCCTTAGCAGCACTATTATCGGCGATTTTTCAGGATGGAGCTATCGGTAAGGGTGTTGGGGCATTTTTAGGGATATCCATTGTCATTTCCATTATTAACCGAGTACAGGGCTTAAGAATACCTCAGCCATATAAGTATTTTGAATCTTTAATAAACATAAGCTGGATTAGGATGCCGGAGACAACCGGGCTTTTTGTTCTCCCGGGCTGGCAGCATCTCTTCAACTGGAACACACTTATTCATATTCTGGTAGGGATCGTCTACTATATCCTGGCTACCTATATTTACAGCAAGAGAGAGATAAGGATGTAATAATGAGGGAGAGAAGAATATGAAACAAAGAGTTAAATCTATCACATTACTGGTGTTAATAGTAATATTGACATCTACCCCACTTTTGGCCAGATCAGGTTCTGTCGCAACAGCGGACGATTTCACTGCTGCAGACTTAAACCCGGCAGCTTTAGGATTCGGGAATGCTTCCGGTTTTGCCTTTCTTGGATTTTATAATAAAGAAGGTATCGAAGATCGTTACCGCATATATCTTAATGGTGAAGGATTTGCCTTCGTCTATGGTAAGGATGGAAACAGAAACAACTACAGAATTGCTTCCAGTCTTCAACCCTTCAGAAATTTTTATATCGGTAGCGATCTTTACTGGATAAACAGTGAAATAAGAGATGCTGACTATAGTGTCTCTACCCTCTTTCGACCACATAATGCTGCCAGTATCGGACTTAATGTCAAGGAGATAAACCGCTCCCGACCGAAATACATTTTCGCCATGGGAGTACGTCCTTTGTGGTGGCACGATGAATGGAGTAACAGGATTACCATTACCGGCGATTTCAACTATACTTCACATCAGCTGGAGAATGAGAGTAAATACCGGTGGGATAAACCGAGCTTAGGTGTTGAAACAGAGATAGTAAATGGTGCCAGACTTGCTGCTAATTATAATCTTGAAATTGAAATGCTAACTCTGAATATCTCTCTCGCCTTCAAGCGACACAAAGGAGGATTTATTACCCAATATGATGATAACATCTCAGGAAGCAGGGGAAACTTCTATATTCATTCAGCAGATAAGATCCATCGCTCATTAGCATCTCTATTATCATTAAGCAGTAGAGATACTCTTTACGAATTCGAGATGAAGAAAGAGATAGTAGATGAAGTCGAAAAGAGGAAAGTCGGGCCTTTTGTGATGATGAAGAATCAGATGACGATGGAAGAATTGATCACCAGGATACGGAAATGAAAGGGTGATGATGAAACCGTAGGGATAATCATCAAGAATCCTGAGTTGAAGACTAACTTTGCCAATTTGCTCGAACTAAGGCGAGAGTTCAGTGATTTCAAAGAGAGTGGCAAAAAGATAATCGTTTATTCAGAGAATTACGGCAACCTTCATTATGCTATGTTTGCTTCCATAGCTGATCAGTTGTATCTCAATCCTAATGGCTCGGTCGGGCTGACAGGAGTATCGATAGCCGTTCCCTATATCGCAGAAACCCTTGATAAGTTGGGAATTGATGTTGTTGATTTACGCAGCCATGACTTTAAGACAGGACTGAACATTTTTACTGAAAGCGAAATGACAGAAGCTGAGAGAATGACCTACAATGATCTGATAGAAGATTATTTTGCCAATCTAACTCTTCTGATAGAAGAAGGTAGAGGGACTAACCTGGCCCTGGACATTGAAGAGATTATCGATAGAGGTCCGTTTATGATTGCTCAAGAAGCGATGGATTACGGTTTAATCGATGGAATTATATACGAAGAGGAACTGGAGAGTGAACTGGAAAAAGCCTTCAATACTCCAGTGATAGCGAAGGGTATGCCAGCCGAGACTATGACCTATAATTGGTCAGAACCGAAGAAAGCAAAGATAGCAGTCATCCAGGCATCAGGAGATATAGTGATGGGTGAAGGCAGCCCGGGAAGAAGGATAGGAGCAAAAACAACGGCTAAACAGATAAAGAAGGCACGGGAAGATAGAAATGTTGCCGGTGTTATTATTCGAATCAATAGTGGGGGCGGATCAGCTTATGCCTCAGATCTCATTGCCCGGGAAGTTAAACTATGC
>Ga0079223_10002436_pt1 | contig 11510 bp, 11 predicted proteins | sample Stecom2011_FD_75072 | JGI IMG/M metagenome (GOLD analysis project Ga0079223, IMG submission 75072) | Agricultural soil microbial communities from Utah to study Nitrogen management - Steer compost 2011 | ecosystem: Environmental > Terrestrial > Soil > Agricultural land | place: USA: Utah...
AATCTCTACTAGCTGAACCATAGTAGCAATGGTTGCAATAAAAAGAATGAATGATAGGAAGCTTAAGTCGTAAGAAGCATATTCTTCTCCTAACCAAATTAAAGCTCCTTCCTTTAATATATATTGATCTAAAAGCCAGTTTATAGGTACAGTAACTGCTAGTACGAAAATAACTGCAGCACCAAGACCAACAGCAGTTGATACTTTTTTAGACACCGCTAAGTAAGAACACATTCCAAGGAACGTGGCGAATACCATGTTGTCTATAAATATCGATTTAAAAAATAACTCTACGTGTTCCATTTGTTCAGTAATTGAGTTTGCAGCTTCAGTTAAAAAATAGGAAAACCTACTACAACCGTCATCTGCCTAGTTTGTTATTCCTCTATTAAGTCTTTGTTTCTTGCGCGTTGTACCCAAATGATTAATCCTACGATAATCAAAGCCATTGGAGACAATAGCATGAATCCATTGTTTTCATATCCTATAGCATAAAGCCCAGTTTTCGTAATTGGATCTCCAAGCACTTGATATCCTAAAAGTGTTCCAGAACCAAGTAACTCTCTAAAGAAACCAACGATTACAAGTATAAGACCATAACCTGCAGCGTTTCCAATACCATCTAAGAATGATCTCCAAGGACCGTTAGCTAATGCAAAGGCCTCAAAACGACCCATGATAATACAGTTAGTAATAATCAAACCAATAAATACAGAAAGTTCTTTACTTAACGAGTAAGCAAAAGCCTTCAATACTTGATCTACAACAATTACCAAAGAGGCAACTACTACCAACTGAACGATAATTCTAATTTTTGAAGGTATTATATTACGCATTAACGATATAACCACGTTACCAATCCCCATAACTGCAAGTACCGAAATGGCCATTACAATTGAAGCTTTAAGTTGGGCTGTAATAGCTAATGCAGAGCAAATTCCTAAAACCTGAATTGTAATAGGGTTATTATCCGCTAGAGGATCTAGAATAAGCTTACTGTCTTTTTTTGATAGCAATCCCATAATTTATTGATTTAAAGATTTTAAATAAGGAAGGTACATTCTCATATCCTTTTTTATCATTGCTGTTACTCCATCACCAGTGATAGTTGCTCCAGCAATAGCATCAACCTTATTGTCGGTTTTATTTTCGTTAACAGGGTCGTTATTACCTTTTGCTACGGTAATTCCTTTAAAAGTATCGCCATCTAAGATGTGTTCACCAGTAAAGTCGTCCATAAAGTAGCGTTGCTTAATCTCAGCTCCAAGACCTGGAGTTTCCCCCGCGTGGTCGAAGAACACACCTTGTATTACTAACGATTTATCAACAGCTACGAAGCCCCAAATTGCATCCCAAAGACCTTTACCCCTCATAGGAATTACATAAAGAGTTTTACCATCTTTCTCTCCTACGAATAAAGGAAGTCTACGCTTGTAGTTTGGGTCTTTAGCTTTAGCTTCTTCTTGTTTAATGTCTATTAAATACGCTTCCGGATCTTCTGTTACTTCTTCACCTTGGATTACTAATTGCTTAGTAATGTATTTTGAAAAAGCTTCTTCAACTTTATCGGTAGAAATAAATGTGATATCACCATCACCTTCATTACCATTAACATCCATAGCGTAAAGAATGTTTTGCATCTTTTCAAAACGCTCATTTAGTGTTATTTTACTTTTTAACCCTTGTGCAACACCGGCTAAAAGTGACCCCACTACAATAACCATAATCACTGCAAAAATTATAGTATATGAGTTTTTATCTGTTTTCTTTGACATGATTACGCTGTTTTAGCTTTTAAACGTTTCATTCTCTTCTTAATATTTCCTTGTACCACGTAATGGTCAATTGTTGGTGCAAATACGTTCATCAACAATATTGCAAGCATTACACCTTCTGGGTAAGCCGGGTTAAACACTCGAATTAGCACCGAAATAAACCCTATAAAGAAACCGTAATACCATTTACCCATATTGGTTTGCGAACCTGTAACTGGATCTGTAGCCATATAAACGATACCGAAAGCTAAACCACCAATCACTAAGTGATGCCAGAATGTTTCGCTCATTAATCCGTAGAAAGTATTTCCTTCTTGAATCCAACCAGCATTTACAACACCGTTAAAGATAAGCCCCATTGCTAAGGCACCAATAACCGCTGAAAGCATAATTCTCCAGCTTCCAATTTTTGTGTAAATTAAAAATGCTGCTCCTAATAGTATTAAGAAAGTAGAAGTTTCTCCTACCGATCCAGGTATAAAGCCCCAGAAACTATCCCATATACTATAAATAGGTTCTTGATTTTGAGCTAAGCTACCTAATATTGTTTCTCCTGAAATAGCATCAGGTTGTCCAGTCATTTCTTTAGCACCGTGTACCCAAACTTTATCTCCACTCATCCAAGTTGGGTAAGCAAAGAATAAGAAAGCACGAATTGTAAGCGCTGGGTTAAGGATATTCATCCCTGTTCCACCAAAAACTTCTTTACCAATTACAACACCAAAAATTACCGCCACAGTAAGCATCCAAAGTGGAATATCAATAGGAACAATAAGTGGCACAAGCATACCCGTTACCAAGTACCCTTCTTCTACCTCATGTTTGTTGATAATTGCAAAAATAAATTCTATTAAAAGACCAACTCCGTATGAAATTATAACCAAAGGCAACACCTTCAAAGCACCTAGAGCAAAGTTGTCCCAAGTAAAGAAGTTAGCAAAAGGATCTAATCGCAAAGTTCCGTCTATAGCAGCATAATGCTGATATCCGGCGTTAAAAATTCCGAAAATTAAACAAGGAACAAGTGCCATAATAACCGTGTTCATTGTTCGCTTTAAATCGTCCACTACTCGAACGTGCGAACCAGAATGTGTGGTTTCATTCGGCGTATACAAGAAGGTATGCAACGCATTAAATGCAGGAGCCATTTTTGTACCTCTGTACTTTTCCTTTAGCTTATGTAAATTCTGTTTCAATCCCATAGCAATTATCCTATTTCTTTATACATTATGTCAAGACCGTTTCTAATGATCTGTTGGTGTGGTTGCTTACTTACGCAAACAAATTCTGTAAGCGCAAAATCTTCTGGCGCTACCTCATACATTCCCATAGCTTCCATTTGATCTAGATCTTTAACCATACAAGCTTTAAGCATTTGTAAAGGATACATATCTAATGGAAAAACTTCTTCATAGATACCTGTCATCACGAAAGCTCTATGCTCTCCGTTAGTATTTGTATCTAGATCGTATACTTTATTTGGCATCAACCAAGAGAATGTTAACGCTCTTGAAGTAGATATTTTATCAAAAACAGGCTTATTCCAACCAAACAATTCGTAGTCATCACCTTCTGGAATTACAGTTACAGTATTGCTGTAATATCCTAAATGACCCTTTGGTGAAATTTTAGCTCCAGTAAGAACATCACCACTAATAACGCGTACGTTCTCACTGTTCAACCCAGAGTCATACAAGAATGTAGAAACCTCTGAACCTATTTTAGTTTTATAATATTTTGGAGCTTTTACTTCTGAACCTGAAAGAGCAACAGTTCTTTCAGCATTAAACTTACCAGTTAACAATAACTCACCAATAATTACAAGATCTTGTGGCGCAACCGTCCAAACAACCTCACCCTTATTTACTGGCTGAATCTTGTTTATTAGCGTACCAACATTACCTGCTGGGTGCGGTCCTGAAACAGTATGCAGTGTAATATCTTTTAAACCTTTAAAAGGAGAACTTCCGCTTTTACCAACACCAACATGCAGCTGTCCTTTAGTAAGTTTACTAAGAGCAGTTACAGCAGCTTGAAGCTCTTTTTCTTTACCATTTAAAGAAAAATCAACATCGTTGGCTAAAGGCGCAGTAGTATTTGCTGAAACATAGATAGCTTCTGGCTCTTGCTCAGTATTGGCAATAACCGCATATGGTCGCTGCATAATAAATGGCCAGCAACCAGATTCTAGCAACCTAGCTTTAATAGCATCAGCACTTGAAGATTCTGGGTTTAAAACACCAAAATCCTTATAAGTATCCTGCGTATCCGCTTCGATTAAAAGGTTAGTAATTACACGTTTTGCACCGCGCTCTATTTTAGAAAGAGTACCACTTACAGGTGAAACAAATTTTATCGATTCGTTACTCTTTGAGTAGAAAATGGTGTCACCAGCTTGAAACTTATCGCCTTCTCTAAGCACCATTTTCGGGATGATAAGATGAAAATCCGACGGTTTTATAGAAAAAGTTCTAGATCTTGGTGCGCTAGAAATTGTCTTTTCCGCTTCACCCTTCAGCTTAATAGTGAGACCTTTTTTAATTTTAATGTCTTTGGACATAATACAGATATTAATAATGCCTTTATATCACCTTAATAAACCCAAAATAATATATCCTCTGAGTTTAAGGGCGTGCAAATTTATAAATTAAAACCACCATTGCACAACAAATGACTATAATTTTATTTCAGAAAAATAAGATTAGGCAAATTAAAAAGGGTTTAAAAGATTGTATAACTTAAAAATTGCTTATTTCACATCAAAAAATAAATTTATCACAAGCTTCTTTATTCTGTCCTTTGATTAAAAAAATATTATCTTCCATCCAATACCATCAGCTACAACCACAAAAAATAATTACTATTGCGCTATAAAAAAATGCAACAAAGTTTATTTTGATTGTTTTATTATAACCGATGGAACTAAATCAAAATAAGCAATCAGAAGTGAGAAGGGTGGAAAATGAAAAAAATTACTGGGCTGCTTGCAATAATTGTAAAGGGCGTGGCCAAACACTTCAAAAACTCAGCATAAAAGCTAGAAAACGCTATCAAAATGAATTAGATGAATTTAAAAATTCAACTACTAAAACCAAAGCCCCCACTCGGCCTAAAGCCTCTTCTAAACCTTGTACAACTTGTGAAGGAACAGGAATAATTCCTTCAAAAAGCCATCCAATCCCCGATAGTGAAACAATGCCACATATAGCAATTATTGGTGGCGGAATAGGTGGCGCAGCTCTTGCCATAGCTTGTTTACATCGCGGCATCCCCTACACTCTTTATGAACGAGACGATAATTTCGACACTCGATCTCAAGGCTACGGACTCACACTTCAACAAGCCAGTAAAGCCATTGCTGCATTAGGAATTCTCTCCTTAAAAGATGGCGTGATATCAAACAGACATCTAGTTCATACTGTAGAGGGAATAATTATTGGAGAATGGGGAATGAGAAAATGGATTAAACCTGATTCAAAAAAGACTTCAAAAAAAACTAATATTCATATCGCAAGGCAATCCCTACGCCTAGCCTTACTTGAGCAACTAGATTCAAAAAACTCAATTCAGTGGGGCCACAAATTAATTGACCTTAAGGAAAGAAAAGATAGTAGCGTTGACTTAAAATTTTTAGAAAACGGGAAAACTAAAACAGCAAGAGCTGATCTCGTTGTAGGTGCAGACGGCATTCGAAGTTCAGTGAGGAAGCTCATAATTGGTGAAACTATTTCCCCATTACGACATCTTGATTGTATTGTAATTCTTGGAGTTTGCTCTTTAGAATCCCTAAATAACATTGATAACTCACTTTTAGATTCTAAAACAGTATTTCAAACCGCAAATGGCAACGAACGTATTTACGTTATGCCTTTCACTTCAGATACTGTTATGTGGCAACTTAGCTTTCCAATGTCGGAAAAACATGCAAAATCATTAAGTGAAAAAGGAGCTAAAGCGTTAAAGGAAGAAGCAATCAAAAGAACTCAGTGGCATTCTCCTATCCCTCAAATTATTAGTGCTACGGAAGAAGCTCAAATTTCTGGATATCCAGTTTACGACCGAGAATTACTCGATCCAAAATTATTAAAGAAATGTGGGGCAATCACCTTAATTGGAGATGCTGCCCACCCCATGAGTCCTTTTAAAGGTCAAGGTGCCAATCAAGCACTATTGGACGCACTTTCCCTGGCAAGAAAAATATCCATAGGTTGCAATGCCTCACCCCAATGGAGAAAAGCAGGAATAAGAGAAAGCGTGTTAAATGATTTCGAAGCTGATATGATAAAGCGAAGTGCTTCAAAAGTAAAAGACTCTGCAGCGGCCGCAAAATTCCTTCATTCTGAAATTGCACTCCATAAAGGAAACGAACCTAGAGGACGAGTTTTAAAAAGAAAAAATAATTCCAATAACGCCAAATAAACCTAATATATTGAATACACAATTTGAGGGAAATATAAAGTATAAATCTTTTATTATTTCACATTAGGAATTTATTTATTTTAGCTATCAATTAAAACTTAGCTTAATCTTTACTGTTGAAAAAGAATCTTCTATTTACATTATTATCGATACTAATTATAGGTTTTTTAATTCCACAAAAATTAAAAATGCCTGTAAAAGACGCCACTAAGTCTGATTATAATGCTGATTCGTTTTGGTATTACCCGTGGGGAAAATCTGTTACACATAAAGGTGTAGATGTATTCGCTAAAAAACGAACTACAATATATTCGGCTACAAATGGACTTGTATTATTTTCAGGAGAAGTGCCTATAGGAGGAAAAATAGTTTTAGTACTTGGACCAAAATGGCGGTTACATTATTACGCTCACCTAAATGATTTAAACACTTCTTTGTTGTCTTTTGTAAGTAAAAAATCTAAGATAGGTACAGTTGGAACCACTGGAAATGCTGCAGGAAAAACACCACATCTCCACTACTCTATTGTTACGATTATTCCGTATTTTTGGAGAATAGATTCCGACAAACAAGGTTGGAAAAAAATGTTTTATTTGAACCCTATTGAGTATTTCGAAAACTGATAAGTGGATATTTACAATTACTTTTTATAGCATTCTAGTATCACTCTAAACTTAGGTTAGCATTTCTTTACTATTTTGATACTTTAATTTGATTGTATATTTGCAAAGTCAATCAAAACGTAAAACCTCACTACAGGAGTTAAAGAAGGCTTCAAAAGTTCAGGAGCCTATTATGTAATTTTAATGGTGTATTAATGTCCAATAATAACGATCAAATAAATAAGAAAATGAAGCTTGCTGAAGGACTTTTGCTAAGAGCAGACTTATTGAAGAAAATTGAACATCTTCAAAATAGAATTAGACCTGTTTTAGTAGTTTCAGACGACAAACTACCTCAAGAAGATCCTGATAAATTGATAGCTCAGTTACGAAAAGCAATTCAAGATTTAGAAACCTTAATTATACGAATTAATAAAACCAACAACGAAACTTTAGTTGAAGGTGAAGGAGTTCTTATGGAAGCACTAGCGAAAAGAGATTCTTTAAAAATGCTTTCTGAAAGACTAAGAAGAATAAGACTTGACGCACAGTTTAACAACAGTGGCGACAGTAATTTAAAAAATACAATTAGCATCAAAAAGCTTCAAAAGGAAATGGATGAGACAGGAAGAGCTTTTAGAAAAATTGACAGCAAGATTCAAGAAATAAATTGGCTCACCGAGCTCAAAGATTAAACCGAAAGGCTAGGATGGTCGGGGCGAGTACCAGCCCCTTTTTGTGGTAGTTTTCGGGGCAAACTGAAAACACTACCAATACAGAAGCTGCTTGGGTTGCGGCAAAACGTACTGTTTAAGACCCATTACCGCTTACAACTTACAAGTGTATAATTTACAACTTACTACCAGGTACTGACCGATCATTCTTTTTATCAATCATTTAATTATTTAAATTATGAGAAGCTTTATAACTTTACTTTTGTTTGTCTTAATCTCCTTTAGCATAAATGCACAAAGTTTAATTGGCGCTTGGGAAAATTATTTAACATCTGAAGATAATGAAGAATTAAAGAATGTAGTGATTTTTACAGATGGCTATTATTCATCCACTACTTTTAATGCCAAAACTGGAGAATTTATTAAAACGCATGGTGGTGCTTGGAAGTTAAATGGAAACATCCTAACACAACATTTAGAGTTTAACTCTACCAATTCATTTTCTGTTGGAAATCAAGAAAACCACAAAATACTGATCACCGAAACTGAAGTTAAATTTCCTTTAAACAACCAACGGTTAAAAAGAATAGATAAGGGTGAGCCTGGAAAACTACAAGGTGCTTGGTTGATGTCTGGACGAGTAAAAGACGGGAAAACTGAATTACGAGATTCCGACGGACCGAGAAAAACGATGAAAATTTTATCTGGAACTCGATTTCAGTGGATTGCTTATAATACCGAAACTAAACAATTTATGGGAACCGGCGGAGGCACTTACACTACCTTAGATGGTAACTACACCGAAAACATTGAATTCTTTTCTAAAGACAATACTAAAGTTGGACTAAACTTGAAATTTAACTATAAGCTAAAAAATGGAGATTGGAACCACTCGGGATTTTCAAGCAAAGGAGACCCCATAAATGAAATATGGACCCTTCGAGAATAGTAGATTATAAAACGCACCAAAAATTTATAAAATAAACCTAAATTAATTTTCTTTTCAGCTTCAAAAGCAACATTCACAAGACAACGGTTGCTTAACATAATAAACAGGCATAAAATTTGTTTATCTTAGCTCCATAAATCAACATTATGCTAAAATCAATCCTACGTATTCTCATAATTATTATTACCGTGCCTCAGGCTTCGGCTCAAATCACTGAAAAAGTAGAACCACCCTACATTCAAACTGTACAATTTAAAGGTGCTACAGAATTAAGCGAATTACCAATAATCAGATTAGGACAATCTCTAGAATTAACGTTCGATGCGTTAAATGGAGATGAAGCAGATTACTTTTATAGAATCACTCACCACAATTTTGATTGGACCCCTTCAGACCTTTCAAAAAGTGAATATTTAGATGGATTTGACGATGTTCGAATTACCGAATATCAAAACTCATTAAACACACTTCAAATATATTCACATTACAAACTAATAATCCCTAACCGCGACACTCGAACAATTAAAAAAAGTGGGAATTATTTACTAAGCATATTTAGTAGTAATGGAGATTTAATTTTTACTAGAAAATTCTTAGTCGTAGAGGATATCGCATCGGTTGGAGTTGAAATTAAGCGTGCACGAGATCTAAATGTTATCGATGAAAAACAAGTAGTTCAATTTACTGTAAACTCACAAAGCCTATTATTGAGAAACCCTAAGCAAAGCGTAAAAACCCTAGTACTTCAAAACAGCAACCTTAAAACCGCTATAACAGACCTTGTTCCACAATACACTATGGGGAATGAGCTTATTTATAAGTATGACAAAGAAGCTGCATTTGGAGGCGGAAATGAATTTTTAGCTTTCGACAATAAGGATGAGCGTTCAGCCTCAAACGGTATAAGGTCGATCGCCGTTACCGATTTATACGAAAATTATTTATTTACAAATATTCCAAGGTACAATAGACCTTACACCTACAACCCCGATATTAACGGTAATTTTGTGGTAAGGAATATTGATGCTAGAAATCAAGATATTGAAGCTGAATACGTTCGTATGCATTTCAACTTACAGTATTATGAAGATTTAGGCGACAAAGAGATTCACGTTTACGGCAACTTCAACAACTGGACCATAGACGGAAGCACGTACTTACGTTATGACAGTGAAAGTGATTCTTACAGAAATACTAGACTTTTCAAACAAGGGTTTTACAACTACAAATATGTGGTAGTAAATAGAGATGGAAGTATAGATGAAGGCGCTATCAGTGGAGATTTCTGGCAAACAGAAAACGATTATACCGTAGTAGTTTACTTCCGAGACCTTGGAGCTAGATACGATAGAATTATAGGAATTGGTCGTGCAAACTCAACCTCAATTACCAATAATTAATTTATAAATTTCACTTAATGACCGAGTGATGAGCAAAAGTAAGCCAAAAGTTCACGGTGGAAGAAAATCAATGCGATACCGCGGAACTAAATGCTTGAACTGTAATCAACCACTCGATAAAAGCGATGTTTACTGTCTATATTGCTCCCAACTTAATAGTAACAAACAACTTTCTGCCAAAGATTTTTTGGCAGAATTCCTTAGTAGTATTCTAGTTTATGACTCTCGAATACGCACAACATTCAAGGATTTACTATTTAGACCTGGTGTAATTACAAAGAACCATGTAAAAGGACAACGTCTTAAATACGCCAATCCCTTTCGCTTTTTTCTAAGTGTTTCTATTATTTATTTTCTTTTAGAAAGTTTTATAGGGTTTGTACAAACCTCAGAAAAGTCTAGGTCATTCAGTCTAAACAATGATGTTGAAAATGGCGTTTCGATGGATTCGCTAATTAATGAACAACCAGAGAATTTCGTTTTAAATAGTTCTACTAATGAAGTTTTAAAAGGTAAAAAACTGGGCATATCACAATATTACTCAGATAAAACTTTAGATAGTTTATCATTTTTTGAAAGCTACAGTAAGCGCGGAAATATCTATTATTCTTATTATTTAAAAACTAAGATCGAAAACCCAATTGCAGCTCTTGATAGTTTAGGTCACATCAACACCTTTAAACACCGATGGCTTTATTCGCGATCTGTTTCGGTTTACAAAATAATTCACAATACAGACGAATTCTTCAACTATTTAAAAGCTAAATTGCCTTTTTTCTTATTCTTTTTCGCTCCAATTTATGCTTTGTTTTTTTGGCTATCCTACTCTCGAAATAAATACAATTTTATTGAACACGTAATTTTTGTATTTCATATTTTCAGTTTTATATTTCTTTATTTGATTATTTTCAGTATTCCTGATATAATCTTTAACTCCACTTTTTTTCAAACCCTTTTATTTGCCATCATTGGCCCATTATATTTTTACTTCGCACTGAAGAAATTTTATGGTCAGGGAAAATGGACAACATTGTTTAAATTTGTATTTTTAAGCATTATATTCTCGCTGAGTTTTATGGTAGCAATAGGATTTTTTATAGCGATAAGTGCAGCTTTATATTAACAAAATGGTACAACAGGTAACACAAGGAATTAAAATTTCAGTACTTACTGAATTTGACGGGACATTTTACAAAAACCGTAAAATGCAATATGCCTTTGCTTATAATATCACCATTGAAAACCAAGGAAAAGACACTGTTCAACTCACTTCGCGAAGATGGGTAATCAAAGACTCATTAAACAACACTGTTATTGTAGAAGGTGAAGGAGTTATTGGGCAAAAACCTATTCTAAAGCCTGGTGAAAGACATTCGTACACTAGTGGCTGCTTATTATTCTCACCTTTTGGCTCGATGAAAGGTCATTTTAACATGATAAATTTTGAATCTAATCGTAAATTTAGTGTTGCAATTCCGCTTTTTAACTTGAGCGCTCCCTTCTCATTGAATTAAAATGCTGTATTACTTACTTTATCAGTTTGCAAATCTTCATACCGCATTGAAATAGCATCATTATTCTTAACAATCTGTGTAATACTTTTAGTTTTTACATATTCCCGATCCATTACTAAACTACTGTTGAAATCTCCATCTCCTGATGTTTTATGAAAATTTAGCAATTCATCTGCT
>Ga0079223_10002439_pt1 | contig 11506 bp, 9 predicted proteins | sample Stecom2011_FD_75072 | JGI IMG/M metagenome (GOLD analysis project Ga0079223, IMG submission 75072) | Agricultural soil microbial communities from Utah to study Nitrogen management - Steer compost 2011 | ecosystem: Environmental > Terrestrial > Soil > Agricultural land | place: USA: Utah...
CCGCCCGCGTCCGAACCTGAATGCACGCCGGTCAGCGCAAAACACGGCACTTCCAGCCCCTTGGCCAGACGACCGAGATATTTTGCCTTCTGCGCTGGCGTGCCGTATTTTTCCAGCAACTCGCCCGGTCCGAGTGAGTTGGGCACCATCACGGTAATACCAGCGGCCACCGAGCGGCTGGAGATCTTGGACACCACCATCGACTGCGCCTGGGCGCCGAAGCCCAGCCCGCCATGCTCCTTGCCGATCAGCATGCCCAAAAAGCCCTTGTCCTTGAAGAACTGCCAGACTTCGGGGCTGAGATCGGCGCGGTTATTGCGGGTGTCCCAATCGTCGATCATGGCGCAGACATCTTCAGTCGGACCATCAAGGAAAGCCTGTTCGTCCGCCGTAAGGGTCAGCGGCCGGATCGCATTCAGCTTGGTCCAGTCCGGGCGCCCGGAAAACAGCTCCGCATCCCAACCCACGGTGCCAGCATCGAGCGCTTCCTGTTCGGTACGGCTGACGCGCGGCAGGATGGACTTGACCGCCCCATAGATCGGGGTCGTCAGCAACGGCTTGCGAATGGTCGCAATGCTGAGCAGCACCAGGATCGCCCCCGGCAACAGCGCCAGCACCCAGCCGATCACGCCCGTCGCCATGACAAGGCCGCCATCATCGATGCCGAACCGCGACAGGATGCCGATGACCAACACCACCAGACCCCAGTCGCGCAGCGAGGATTCGCGCAGCGCCAATACGGCAAAGGCTATAAGTGCAATCAAGATCAGCGCAATGGTCACGGCATGCCCTCCAAGGCGTTGCTGGCGCACGGCACCACGCAACTCAATCCCGAAACGTCAGCCTGCTCGCCGAATCGTTCCGCTGTTACAGGCACGTCGCGCCAGGGATCATAGCGCGGCATGCTCTCATTGTTGAGGGTCAGTCTAGCACGCTTGACGTATACGTCAACCAATCGCCGTTAACGGATATCCAGGTCAGCGCCCGGGGTTACATGCTTTTCACCGAACGCCGTCCTGGCGCCTGTCCAAAACCTCGGACAGTTGTTTGACGCTAACGTAAAGCCGTGGGATATTCATTGCAGCAAGGCGCAAAGCCCAGCCGGTACCCGGCAAACGGAGGAAACGATGGCATCCAAGAGTCCCGCCCCCCATGTGCGTCCCTGGATCGCCAGCTATCCCGAGGGCATTGACTGGGCTGTCGAGCTCGACATTCGCCCGGTACACGAGCAGGTGCTCGCCGCCTGTGCCAAAAACCCGTCCGCTGTCGCACTCGACTTTCTGGGTGGCACAACCAGTTTTGGTGAGCTGGCCAGCAAGATCATCGCCTTTGCCGGTGCCCTGCAACGCGAGTTTGGCGTCAAGAAGGGCAGCCGCGTCGCCCTCATGCTGCCCAACACGCCGTTCTATCCCATTGCCTATTACGCCGTGCTGCGCGCCGGCGGCACGGTGGTCAACTGCAACCCCCTCTACACCGTGCATGAACTCAGCCACATCGCCGAAAACGCCGGCGCCGAGGTCATGGTGACGCTGGACCTGCAGCAGATCTTCGAGAAGGCCGAAAAGCTGGTGCAGGCCGGCCACATCAAGTCGCTGGTGGTCTGCCACTTCCCCGATGCCCTGCCGCTGGTCAAGAAGATCCTGTTCTCGGTGGCCAAGCGCCGGGACCTGGCCCGGCTCAAGGCCTCGCCCATTGCCGACCGGATCAGCCATTTTCACACCATGGTGGAACGCGGCGAGCCGCCCACCGCCGTCGTCATCGACGCCCAGACCGATATTGCCGTCCAGCAATATACCGGCGGCACCACCGGCCTGCCCAAGGGCGCCCAGCTGACGCATGCCAACATCGCCGCCAATATGAGCCAGATCAACCACTGGGGCTGTGGCGTGTTCCTGCCCCCCGCCAAGATTGTGGCGGTGCTGCCGTTTTTTCACATCTTTGCCATGACGGTCTGCATGAACGTGCCGCTCTGCAACGGCACCCAGGTTGTCATGCTGCCGCGTTTTGAGCTCAAGGCGCTGCTCAACCTGCTCACCCGCACCCGCGCCAATGTACTGCCCGCCGTCCCCACCCTGCTCAATGCCGTTGCCCGCGCCGAAGGCGCCACATCCGAGCAATTGGCCAGTATCGAGGTCGCCATTTCCGGCGGCGCCGCCCTGTCCAACGAAATTCGGGCGGCCTTCAGCAAGAAGTCCTCGGCCATCCTCGCCGAAGGATACGGCCTGACAGAGGCCTCTCCCGTAGTCTGCTGCGCCGCCCTGCGCGTGCCCTCCAAGCCCCTGTCCATCGGCCTGCCCTTGCCCGGCACCGACATTCGCTTCGTCAACCTCGAGACCGACACGCCGGTTGGCATCGGTGAAGACGGCGAACTCCAGGTCAAGGGTGCCCAGGTCATGCTCGCCTACTACAACGAGCCGCAGGCCACGGCGGATGCCTTCATGGATGGCTGGCTGCGCACGGGCGACGTCGGCCACATGGACGAGGACGGTTATGCCTTTCTCGTTGATCGCATCAAGGATCTGATCATCAGTTCGGGCTTCAATGTCTATCCGCGCACCATCGAAGAGGCGCTGATGGCCCATGATGCCGTCGAGGAAGCAAATGTGATCGGCGTGCCGGACGACTATCGCGGCGAAGCACCCATCGCCTTCGTCAAACTCTGCGATGGCGCGTCCATCACGGCCGATGAGCTCAAGGTCTTCCTGGCCGAGCGCATCAGCAAGATCGAAATGCCCCGTGAGATCATCTTCAAGGACGCGCTGCCGAAAACCCTGATCGGCAAGCTCAGCAAGAAGGAACTGCGCGAAGAATATGCGCAGTCAACGGCAACCACGTGAGCCCCGCAACAACCGAAAGCCGTGATCTGTTTGCCATTGCTGACCTCGCCAAGGAGTTCGGCATCTCCACCCGCGCCATCCGCTTCTATGAATCCAAGGGTCTGCTCGCCCCCGAGCGGGTCGGCGCCACCCGGGTTTTCCGGCGCCGCGACCGGGCCCGTCTGATCCTGATCCTGCGCGGCAAGCGGCTGGGCTTTTCGCTGCGCGATATCTCGGACTATCTCAGCCTTTATGACGCCAATCGCAGCCAGCAGGTGCATCTGCTCATCGACAAGGTCGACGAACGCCTGGCCTCGCTGGAACGACAGCGCGATGATTTGGAAACCACCATCAACGAACTGCGCGAAATCAAGAAACTCACCAGCGAGCAACCGGCCAGGTCACGCTAGCGCTTGCCCTTCACATTCCGGGTCAGCGGATCCGGCTTTTTCGGCTTCACCCAGCCCTTGGGCGGCTGCCGCACCGGCACCTGCGTGCCCAGCCCCATTGCGCCCGGCGGCGGCTGGCCGACCGTCACCGTATCGGCATCGCCCTCAGTCAGTGGCGCCTCGCCCTTGAGCCGGGCAATCTCGTTGCGCAGCGCCGTTGCCTTCTCAAAATCCATCGCTGCGGCCGCTTCCTCCATCTGCTTGCTCAGCGCCAGCAATCGCTCGTGATTTGATCGTGATGACATCAAAATGCCTCCTAAGTTGCCGCCACAAACACCGCCATATCCGCCAGCGTCGCCGCTTCGGCCGCCGGCTTGTCCCAGCGAATGCGGCTGATACGCGGAAAGCGCAGTGCCACGCCCGATTTGTGTCGCGCACTCTCCTGCGCCGAGTCGAAAGCCACTTCGAACACCAGCTCCTTTTTTACCTCGCGCACCGGCCCGAACGAGCCGATCGTATGGGTGCGGATCCATTTGTCGAGCAGTTTGAGCTCCTCATCCGTGAAGCCGAAATAGGCCTTGCCGATCGGCACGATTTCATTGCCCTTCCACACCCCGAATGTGTAGTCGGAATAAAATGAACTGCGCCGCCCATGCCCGCGCTGCGCATACATCAGCACCGCATCGACCACATTGGGGTCGCGTTTCCATTTATACCAATAGCCCTTCGGGCGCCCCGGCACATAAGGTGCCTGCCTGAGCTTGATCATCACCCCTTCATGGCCGTGTTCATCGGCGCCTTGCCGCCGCTGCCGCGCCAGGTCGTCCCAATCGGCAAACGGCAATACTTCGGAAAGATCCAGCCGGGTCTGCGGATTGGCCGCAAACCACGCTTCCAGTCGCGCCCGCCGCTCGCTCCAGGGCAGCGCCCGCACATCCACGTCACCATCAAACAGCAGGTCATAGACGCGAATGAACGCCGGGCTTTCCCTCAGGTGCCTGGCGCTTGCGACCTTCTTGTTCAGCCGCTGCTGCAGATCGTTGAACGAGCCCGGATCGAAATCCTGGCCCACCAGCAATTCGCCGTCCAGCACCGCCCGTCCCTGCGCGTTGTCAACAATATCGGGGAATGCGTTGGCAATATCATCGCCAGTTCGCGAAAACAGCGACACAGTACCGGCGCCCATGACCAGCTGCACCCGAATGCCATCCCATTTCCACTCCGCGGCGAAATCCTCGGGCACCAACCTGGCCAGATCCCTTTCTTCATCGATCGGATTGCTCAGCATCAACGGATGAAACCGCGCCGACTGATCGATGTCCGGCCGCCCCGTTTTGCCATCAAGCCAGTCGAATAGCGCCCCATAGGGCACTTTGAGACCGTGCCAGACTTCCTCAATGGCCTGCAGCTCCACCCCACTCATTTCCGCCAGTGCCGTCTTGGCCAGTCGCGCCGAAACGCCGACGCGCAACCCGCCCGTTGCCAGCTTTACCAGCGCCCAGCGCTCATTGATTTCAGCCCGCGTCAGCAGCCCGCCGATCAGCTTGGGCAAGTCGCGCTTGGAGGTGGTATTGAACAAGTCGATCAGCTCGGTCAGCGAGGGCAGCTCGCCCGTCCCGCCGTGATGCGGCCAGATCAGCGCAATCGTCTCGCCCAGATCCCCGACATAGTCATAGCTCATGGCAAACAGCGTCGCGTCCACCTCCGCCAGCACCGTCTCCTTGAGCAGCGCCGGCTTCACATTGGCAAAATTCAGCGCGCCGGTAAGCACTGCCAGCCCATAGCCCCGATCGGGGTCCGGCGTGTCGCGGAAATACTGCGTCAACGCCGCCAGCTTGCGGGTGCGCGATGAGGTCAGCGCCAGCACCTCGAGCAATTGGGCAAAGCGCTTCACGCCGCCTCCTCCCCGCCATCATCCTCGAACCTCTGCAAATGCAGCGGCTGGGCTTCGAGGCCCTGCTGCCGGCACCAATAGACCAGCGCATCCTCGCGGCCGTGCGTTACCCACACAGTTGCCGCCTCGGTTTCGTGCACCGTCTGCTGCAACTCACCCCAGTCGCAATGGTCCGAAATCACCAGCGGCAATTCCACCAGCGCCTGCCGTGCGCGCTGCTTGACGCTCATCCAGCCCGAAGCCTGGCACACCATCGGATCGGGAAAGCGTCGGCTCCAGCGGTCTCGAATGGCCGAGGGGGGCGCGATCACGATCTGCCCCGCGAAGTCCGCCCTGGGCACATCCAGCGCCGGACGAAGATCGCCCAGCGTCACCCCCAGTTCTTCATAGAGCCCACAGAGCTTGAGCATCGCACCATGCAGATAGATCGGGGCGTCCCACCCCGCATCGCGCAGCAGCGCAATCACCCGCTGCGCCTTGCCCAGCGCATAGCATCCCACCAGATGGCTGCGCTCGGGATTGTCCCGCACCGATTTCAGCAACCGCGCAATTTCGGTCTGCGGCAGCGGGTGCTGAAACACTGGCAGGCCAAATGTCGCCTCGGTCACCAGCAGGTCGCATCTGACCAGCTCATAGGGCTGCGCGGTGCGGTCGGCGAGGCGCTTATAGTCGCCCGTCACCACCACCCGTTGCCCTTTGTGCTCTACCAGCACCTGCGCCGAGCCCAATATGTGTCCGGCCGGATAGAGAGTGATGGACACATCGTCGATCAGGAGCGGGACGCCGAAATCGAGCGCCTGGAACCGCCCCGCACAATCGACGCCATAGCGCGTCTGCATGATGGCAATAGTGTCCGGGGTCGCCAGCACCGCGCCATGCCCGCTACGCGCATGGTCGGCATGGCCATGGGTGATGATCGCCCGCTCACGTGGCACGCTCGGGTCGATGAAGGTGTCGATGGCACGGATGTGAAGGTTGCGGTCCAGCAGCATCGGTCACACCAGAAGTAAGGCGGCAACGCCAATCATGCCAGTGACCAGCCCGATCCAGGCCAGTGCCACCATTCCGTCCCTTGCGGTCAGCGCCAGCCCGAACAGAGCGATGATCGCGCCAGCGCCGGTCGAGGTGAAGGGAATGAGTTCGAGGAAGGGCATGATCGCACCGACGAGCACGCAGACGACCGCACCTGCGCGGCGTATCGGCTGGGACACCAATGCATGCCAGCGCCGCTTCGACACCGCATCTATGGTGGCTGACACCGGCTTGAGGAAGCTCATCAACCGCTCCGCCTGGCGGGAGGACAGGCAACGCTCTGTCAGCCAGCGCGGCAGCCAGATCTTTTCATGACCCAACACCACCTGGCCAGCAACCAGGATTGTGGTGAGGCCCACAAGGCTCGGCAATCCCGGAATAATGCTGAGCGGCGACACCACGATGAGTGCAGGAAACAGCAGCATCGGTCCGGCCATCCGCTGCCCGGCAACGGCCTGGATCATGCCGATGGAGATTTTTTCGCCGTCTGCGACCCGCTGCTCTACCTTGGCAACAATCTCGCCCAACGCCCCATCCCTGGCATTTCCCATTCACAAAGCGCTCCTTTGCGATAGTAACGCCTGCCGATGCACCGCGTTCCGCACGTGCCGTCGCCGGACGCTACATCACCTTGCTGACTGCGAGCAGCCCCGGTCGCTTCTCGTTTGCTGCAGCGATCGCCGCCTCGCCACCGAGCACCACGACATGTCCGTGCCGGGCCACCGCCTCCACCGCTTCCGCCATGCGCCTGAAGTCCGCGGCGGTCGTGCCAAGAATTTCATCGCGCCGCTGCTGGCGTAGCGCATCGGTCGTACCGGTCAGCTGCCGCCACATCGAAGAATAGCCCTTGGCATCGGGGAATTCATAACCATCGACATCGCCGATCACCCCGATGATCGAGCGCGTCAGATCATTGGCGCCAATCGCCGCGTGCAGCGCCTTGCTCGCCCCGTCATAGGCGTCCAGCGTCTTGAGCAGATTGGGGTCACGATAGCTCAGAAAGCTGAAATTGCCGCTCGTCAGGTCGAACCGGGCCGAGCCGCCATAGGCCCCGCCCTGGACGCGGATCTTGTCCCACAGATAGGTGGTGTTGAGGAACTTCAGCACCACGCTTGAGGCGCCGGTCAGTTCAAACCCCAGCGCTCTGAGATTGGCGCCCTTGCCGACATAATTGACCTGCGCCGGAATGATCAGCCCTTCAGACTTCGGCGCAAAATCCACATTCCAGTCAGCTAAATCATGCTTGGCGTCGGGCAGGGTCTTGAGAAAACCCTCGATCTCGCCCTTGGCCCGGTTCCACAGCGAGCCATCGGCGGTCACATTGACCACCATGCGACCGCGATTCAACAGCGTGTCGCGAATGCGTTTCAGCGCCGCTTCCACGCTATCCCAATCACTGTCAATCCGCGCCACCAGTTCGCGCAGGAACTGCAGATAGCTCACCCCGCCCATCTGTTCGCCAATCCAACTCGCTTCGGTGAGGCTCGACTTCAGCCGCGTATCAACCATTGCATTGCCCGAAGGGATCATCCGCGCTTCAAAGCCGGCCTTCTCCTCCAGCGCCAGCTGCTTGAAGCGGGCGCGATTATCCAGCCGGGCATCGCCCAGCAGGTCGCCCATGATCGCCAGCATTTCCGCGATCTTGTCCGGCACGGCCTTGCCCGACAGGAAGAACCAGGCGGCACTGCCATTGTCGCCCTGGCGCGAAGACAGCCCGCGGTGCTGGGCAATCCCGCCGGTCGAGCGACCAATGCGCTGCGTCAGGCTGACAAAATCTTCCTTGCTGGTGCCGGTCTGCAGCAGCGCCCGGCCGAACAGCGGCAGATAGGGCAGCAGGCCCTTGTCCAGTACATGCAGGTCAAACCCCAGATCGAGATAGACGATCCCCAGCGTCGGCAGGTCATGGTAGAACAATCGGGTATCGGCCAGTGTACCGATATCGATCGGCACGGTGCGGCTCTCGCGCGGCAGGTCGGCCAAAGTCAGCGTCGGTATTTTGGCCAGCAGCGCCGGATCATCCACCGTTTCCTGCAGTGCCTTCAGCCGATCGGTCTCGGCCTTGGTGGCCGCCAGCGCCTCGGCATCAAATCCCTGCCGCACCTTGGCCAGAATGCCTGCTTCATCAGCCGCTTCGCGCCCCCCCTGTTCAGGGTCGGCGCGCAGGGTCACCGTGGTACGGTGGGTATTGTCGAGGAACAGCCGACGGATTTCCCTGGCAAAGTGCCCCTGCCCGGCCTTGTCCTTGAGCGCACTCAGCGCCTCCTCAAAGGCCAGCGGCGCGATCGGGTCGCCCTCATGCAGCCAGCTGCCCAGCGCGTTGAACATGTAGACCATGCCGCGTGGATAGGAGCCGGTATTGTTCTCGCGCAGCGAGAACTCGAACGTATTGGCCGCCGCTTCGAGCTGTTCGGATGAAAAGCCGGTTTCGGCAATCTCTTCGAGGGTGTTGAGGATCAGCGCTTCCACCTTGCCAGCCTCGGTCGGGTCGATCCCCTTCATGCCAAAGCTGGCCATGGGCTGGCGCAGGCCATTGCCAATGCCGCCCCCGGTCATGCCTTCGCCCAGCCCGCTCTCGGTCAGCGCCTTGCGCAGTGGTGCCGCCGGATTGCCGGCCAGCAGATAGCTCAGCATGCCATTGCTCAGCGCCTCGGTGCGGTCGACCGGCGGATCAATCAGCCAGTTCACCGATACCATGCCGTCGCGCGCCTTGCCCACTTCTCTGGTGCCTGCATAGCTGGCCTCGATCTGCCGCGGCGCGTTGAAGCGCGGCTGCAGCTTGACCTCGGCATCCACTGGCGCCCGCTCGAACTGGGAAAAATAAGCATCGAGGATAGCCAGCCGTTCGCCGGCATCGTCGTCCCCGGAAAAGAAGGCCCGCGTATTGGACGGGTGGTAGAATTTGGCGTGAAAATCCCGGAACTGTTTGTAGGTCAGGTCGGGAATGGCCTTGGGATCGCCGCCCGAGCTCTTGCCATAGGTCACGTCGGGATAAAGCGAGCGCTGTGCAATGTCGCGCATCACCGCGTCGGGCGAGGAGAACACGCCCTTCATCTCGTTGAACACCACGCCCTTATAGACGAGCGGCGCACTGGTATCCTCAAGCTCGTAATGCCAGCCTTCCTGCAGAAAGGTCTCTTCGGTCAGCAGCGGAAAAAATACCGCGTCCAGATACACATCCACCAGATTGTAGAAATCTTTCAAATTCTGGCTGGCGACCGGATAGGCGGTCTTGTCCGGGAAGGTCATGGCGTTGAGGAACGTGTTCAGGCTTCCCTTGATCAGCTCCACAAATGGCTTCCTGACCGGATATTTCCGGCTGCCGCACAGCACTGAATGCTCAAGGATATGGGCAATGCCGGTGGAATCGGTCGGCGGCGTCTTGAAGGTGATGCCAAACACCTTGTTCTCGTCGTCATTGATCAGGCTGAGCACCTCCGCCCCGGTCTTTTTGTGGCGGAACAACTGCGCCCGCGAATTGGCCTCCGCGATATGCTCGTCGCGGATCAGTTCGAAGGCTTCGTGATAGCTCATGACAATACTCGGCAGTGTTTTGTTGTTGCGCCCAACGTAGGGACGCGCAGCTGGGTGCGCTAGGGGGCGTTGGGCCTTTTGACAAGTGTACACTTTTAGTGTACACGACACTTGAGGTAACGTGCCTCGTCCGCGACGATTGACATGATTTTACGGAGAAACGGTGATGCGGAGAATCAAGCCAATCGGAGCTCGCTGTGGAATACGAGTGGGACGAGAACAAGCGGCAGACGAATATCGACAAGCATCGCGTCGATTTTCGTATTGCAGCGTTTATCTTTGAGGGCCCTGTGCTCAAAGTTCCCGACACGCGTCGGGATTATGGCGAGCAACGGTATTTGAGCATAGGCCTCGTTGAGGACGAGTATTTTGTCGTGGTTCATACGGAACGCGACAACGTTGTCAGGCTTATTTCTGCGTGGAAAGGTGGTCGCCGTGACCGACGAAAATATCAAGCGGTACACATTGGAAGACCTTCGTCGCATGAAGGATGAAGGTGACTTTTACGACAGTCACAATGCCCCTGATGGCCCCGAACTCGGCCCCGATTTCTGGGCCGACGCTGTCTGGGTGGAACCTCAGGGAACAACCTCAGTCCACCTCAAGCTCGACCCCGAAGTCTTCGCCTACTTCAAGAGTCAGGGAAAAGGCCATATCACCCGTATGCAGGAAGTCCTCAAGGCCTATGTCAAAGCCCATCAGGGCCACGGCAAGTAGCCTCACACCCCGCCGCGGATTTCCGGCTTCACTTCCTTTTTATACCACGCCATCAACTGCCCCATCAGCGCCGGGAACAGGCTGTTCTGCTCGCTGGCGGCGACATTGTCGGCCAGCTGTTCCGGCTTGCTCACCCCGGCAATGACGCTCGACACCTGCGGGTGGTCCAGAATCCAGCGCAGGGCGAACTGGCTCATCGGCATACCGCTCGGCGCCAGCCCCCTGAGCTCGTTCACCAGTTCAATGCCGCGCGCAAACTCGATGCCGCCAAACGTCTCGCCCACCGAAAATGCCTGCCCGTCGGCATTGTAATTGCGATGGTCGGTCGCATCGAAGCGCGTATCCTTGTCGTACTTGCCGCTGAGCAATCCGCTGGCCAGCGGCAGGCGCACGATAATGCCGACATCTTTTTCCGCTGCCATGGGCAGCAGTGCCTCGGCCGCGTCCTGCCGGAACAGGTTGAAAATGATCTGCAGCGTCGCCAACCCGGGCTGCTCCAGGCACAGCAGCCCTTCTTCGATGGTTTCCACACTGGCGCCCCAATGGCGGATCAGCCCTTCGGCCTTCAGCTCATCCATCCAGCCAAAGATGGCGCCATCCTGCAGCACGGCCGTCGGCACGCAATGCAGTTGCGCCAGATCGAGCGCCGTCACACCCAGCCGCTCGGCCGAGCCTTCCAGGCTCCTGCGAATCCCGTCCTTGGAATAGTGATCGGGATAGAGCCCGGAGCCGCGGCCCAATTTGGTCGCCACATGCACGCCAGCGCCCTTGGCGTGGCGGCCGATCCGGCTCTCGCTCAGGCCGTCGCCATAGACGTCCGCCGTGTCCCAGAAGGTCACGCCAGTCGCATTGGCCGCATCCAGAATGGCCGTCGCGGTTTCGTCACCCACCGGCCCGAAATCCCCGCCCAGCTGCCAGCAGCCCAGCCCGATTTCGGAAACCTCAAAGCCCGTCTTGCCCAGTCGCCGCTTCTTCATGCCGTACAATCCTTGTTGCTTGCTGGTCCAGCGCATCGGCCGCGTCGACAGGCGCCTTACGCCCGTCACGCCTGGATAATGTGCAGAATAGCCAACCGATCCGCAGCCAGCCAGATTTCGGCGCAGCGCCTGTGGCCCCATACGACCCGA
>Ga0079223_10002443_pt1 | contig 11499 bp, 11 predicted proteins | sample Stecom2011_FD_75072 | JGI IMG/M metagenome (GOLD analysis project Ga0079223, IMG submission 75072) | Agricultural soil microbial communities from Utah to study Nitrogen management - Steer compost 2011 | ecosystem: Environmental > Terrestrial > Soil > Agricultural land | place: USA: Utah...
AATGGTTTGGCTGCCTGTAAGGGGGATATCATCGCTATGGTGGACGCTGACATGGGCCATGGCGCTGGAGAAATTGGTACCTTGGTGGAGGCGGTGAGGGAGGAAAAATGTGAGATGGCCATCGCTTTGTTTTCTCGTTCCCAGGGGGGTGGGGTGGGCCTGGTGCGCAACCTGGCCCAGTGGGGGATTTTTCTGCTCACGGGAACCCGTCTCACGGCCCCCCTTTCTGGACAGCGGGCTGCAACCCGGCGGTTGTTGGAAGAATGTCTGCCCCATAGGGGCGGATTTGGCTTGGAAACGGAACTGACCCTACGGGCCCTGCGCCGGGGCTACCGTGTGCAGGAGATTCCCACGGGTTTTGTTCATCGGGGTGGGGGCTGGACGGTGGCGGGCTTTTGTCATCGGGGACGACAATTCATCCAGGTGGCCCAAGCCTTGGTGCGGGGAGGAATTCCATGGCGATAGCACTAGCCTTGGTTTTGGCCTGGGCGATTTCTGCCCTATTGGCCCGCCCCATGGCAGCTATGTTGAGAAGCAGCTTGCAGGTGAGAAATTACCGAGGAGAACTTATTCCCACCGCCATGGGCTTGGTCCTCCTCTTTGCTTGTCTGGGGTCTTTAACCATCTTGGCCTTGGCGGGAATTTTAAGCCGCGGCCTGCTGGGTATGTATGCCTTTTGGTTGACCCTGGTTACCTTGGCGGGGCTGGTGGATGATGCGGTGGGCAATCATCGGGTCCGAGGATTCCGGGGACATTTTGCCGCCCTCTTCCGGGGTGAGCTGACCTCGGGCATGATCAAGGTATTCCTGGTCAGCGGCGGGGCCCTGGTACTGGCCAGCCAACCCCTGGATTGGCAGAGTCCGGTAAAATTAGGGGTGCTGATCCTGGCGGTAAATTTGTTCAATCAGTTGGATCTGCGCCCAGGTCGGGCTCTGAAGGCCTTTCTCTTGCTAATTGCTGTTTTCGTCCTTCGGGGTAGTTTGGTGGCTGCAGCTGGTAGCGGAGGCGCTTTGGGCTTGCTCCCCGGGGATATCCGGGCCCGATATATGTTGGGAGACACCGGTGCAAATCTGTTGGGTGCGCTGGTGGGACTGGCTTTGCTCAACTTGCCGGGTTTCAGTTTGTTGGTAGGCTTGGCGGTGTTGGCCTTGGGTAATTTGGTGGGCGAATTACTTTCCTTTAGCCGCCTGATATACAAGACTCGAGCTTTGCACTGGCTGGACAAATTGGGACGCCGGGCAGGAGATTAGCTATCTTTGGAGAATACATTACTATGCAAAAACTTGCAGAGGGGGTTTGGGATGAAGCTGGAAGAGGAGTTCCATCTGGAGGTTATACTGGATGCCATCCATGACGGTCTGCTGGCCGTCGATCGTCGGGGAGAGATATTTCAGTTAAACTCTGCCGCCGAGGAACTGTTGGGCACCGACAAGGAAAGGGCCCTGGGCAGTCCGGTTCAAGAAATTATCCCCAATTCTGGAATGGTACGGGTGCTAAAAACAGGACAAGCTGAAATTAATCAGCAGCAAAATCTCAAGGATAAGACGATTCTCACTTCCCGTATCCCCGTCCGGGATGCTGATGGCACCATCATCGGGGCTGTGGCGGTGTTCCGAAATATTTCGGAAATCAAGAAGCTGGCAGAAGAGGTTACCGACCTCAAGGAAATTCAAAGCCTGTTGGAGGCCATAATCAATGCCACCCAAGATGCAATTTCGGTGGTAAATAGTCGCGGTATGGGAATTTTAATTAACCCGGCCTACAAGCGCATTACCGGGTATACCGAGGCCGATGTCCTGGGAAAACCGGCCACTGTGGACATCGCCAAGGGTGAGAGTGTGCTCATGCGCGCGCTTTCTACCCGCAAGCCCGTCAAGAATGTGCATCTTCAGGTGGGCATTGCCAAGAAGGATGTGCTGGTGGACGGTGCCCCCATAATGGTCAATGATGAACTCAAGGGTAGCGTGGCAGTAATCCATGATATCAGTGAAATAAAGCGCCTCACCGAAGAGCTGGACAAGGCCAAGCAGATTATTCGTACGCTGGAGGCGAAATATAATTTTAAAGATATTATAGCCAAGGACCCGGGGATGTTGCGGGTGGTGGAACAGGCCCGCAGGGCGGCATCTACCCCTGCCACCATCTTGCTCTTGGGGGAAAGTGGCACAGGCAAGGAGCTCTTTGCCCATGCCGTCCATAATTCCAGCAACCGGCGCCATAACCAATTTATTCGGGTAAATTGCGCAGCCCTTACCGATAGCTTGTTGGAAAGTGAATTGTTTGGTTACAGCGATGGTGCCTTTACCGGGGCCCGCCGGGGTGGTAAAAAGGGCTTCTTCGAACAGGCCAGCGGTGGCACAATATTTTTGGACGAGATTGGTGAAATCAGCCCCAATGTCCAGTCCAAATTGCTCCGGGTGTTGCAGGAGAAGGAGGTTGTGCGGGTGGGTGATACCAAACCCATCCACGTCAATGTGCGCATAATTGCCGCAACCAATATAGATTTAGAAGAGGCGGTGGCCACCGGTAAGTTTAGAGAGGATCTCTACTACCGTATTCGCGTCATTCCCGTCTACATCCCACCTTTGCGGGAAAGGAAGGAGGATATTCCTCTCCTGGCCCGGCATTTGCTGCGCAAATTCAACCAGGATTATGGCCGAGTAGTGGATGACATTGCCCCGGAAGTGATTAGCATACTCCAAGAGTATTCCTGGCCCGGCAATGTTCGGGAATTGGAAAATATCATGGGCAGGGCCATCATCAACATGCGTTTTAACGAAACCTGCATCCGTCGGGAACACCTGCCGCCTTTGCCCACCAAAGGGCCGCGCCGGGTGGCGGTTGATTCTGTCGGCAATCTGGCTACAGCTATGGCGCAGTTCGAAGCAGACCATATCAACAGGGTAATGGCAGATAACAATTACAATAAAACTAAAACTGCTCGCCAGTTGGGCATATCCCTCCGGTCCTTATACTATAAGTTAGAAAAGCACGATATTAAATCTTGCAAATAATTGCACGCAAATTTTTGCAAGATTACTTTTTTGCCCCAGGTCGACACTCTGTGTCGGCCTGTTCTTATATGGCATAGTGTTTGCATAATAAATGGATAGGTTCAAATCACAGTCTAGGGAGGTTGGGATATGAAGATTTTTGAGGCTATGGCCAAGGAAGGCCATGAACAGCTGTTTTTCAACCACGATCGCACCACTGGTCTCAAGGCTATTGTCGCCATCCATGACACCAGCTTAGGGCCGGCCCAGGGCGGTTGCCGCATGTGGAATTATGCCAGCGAAGATGATGCCTTGTTGGATGCCCTGCGGTTGTCCAAGGGGATGACGGACAAGTGCGCAGCAGCGGAGTTGGACTACGGCGGCGGTAAGTCAGTGATTTGGGGGGACCCCAAGACTGACAAGAGTGAGGCATTGATGCGTTCCTTTGCTCGCTACATCGAAGTTCTCAAGGGAAGGTATAAGACGGGTACTGATGTCGGTACAACCTATGACGATTTCATCATTGCCCTAAAGGAGACCAAGCATGTGGGTGCCCTGCCCCAAGAATATGGCGGCGGTGGCAATTCGGGCATTATCACCGCCTATGGAATCTGGCATGCCATCAAGGCTGTTGCTAAAGAACTGTATGGCACTGACTCCCTTAAGAACCTAACTATTGCCGTGCAGGGTTTGGGTAAAGTTGGCTACCACCTAGTGGGGCATTTGATGTCCGAGGAAGCCAAGGTTGTGGCCTGTGATATCAATCAGGAAAATGTGGACAGGGCAGTTGAGGAATATGGTATTTCCATTGTGGCTCCCGAGGAAATTCTCTCTTACCCCTGTGACATCCTCTCCCCCAATGCCATGGGAGCTGTACTCAACGACGAAACTCTTCCTAAGTTGCAATGCAAAGGGATTGCCGGAGCGGCGAACAACCAGTTGGCAGAACCTCGCCATGGGGAAGAGTTGGCAAATATGGGAATACTATATGCGCCGGATTTTGTGGCCAATGCCGGTGGCTTGATTCAAGTATGCGATGAGCTGGAGGGCTATAACAAGGAGCGGGCCTTCCGCAAGACGGCCATGATCTATCAGCGACTGTTGGATATCTTTGAGATTGCTAAAAAACATAATATTACCCCCGATGTCGCCGCCAATAAGATTGTGCAAGATAGGCTGGAAACAATAGCCCGGGTCAGACGTAATTATATTGGTCAGTAGATTGGGATCGAAACAATGACTCATTGGATACTGGCTGTCAATCCCGGCTCTACATCTACAAAACTGGGGATATTTGAAGACGAATCCCTATACACCTCGGCGTTGCTACGTCATGACATCAATGAATTGGCTCCGGTAATATATGACCAATTGGATTACCGGACTGAATTGGTAGCCCAGTGGTTAGAGTCCCACGGCATCGAGAATCTGAATGCAGTGGTGGGCCGGGGGGGAATGTTAAAACCTATACCCGGGGGCACATATACCGTCAGCACTGCCATGCGGAAGGATCTGCGACGGGGGGTGCAGGGGCAGCATGCTTCAAACCTGGGTGGGCTCATTGCCCATCGCTTGGCGGAACCCAGGCAAATTCCAGCCTTTATAGTAGACCCGGTTTCGGTGGATGAGTTTACCCCACTGGCCCGGATATCCGGGTTGCCGGAAATACAACGCCGCAGTCCATCCCATGCTTTGAACATCAAGGCCGTGGCCCGCAGGGCCGCTGCCGACCTGGGGCAAGACCTCAGAGACATCAACCTCCTCATGGTTCATTTGGGCGGAGGTATCTCGGTGGCGCCCCTTCAAGGCGGAAGCATTGTAGATGTCAACAATGCCAATGAGATGGGTCCCTATTCTCCGGAACGGAGTGGGACGTTGCCGGTGGGAGATTTGGTGAGTCTGGCCTTTTCCGGTAAGTACAGCCAGGAGGAGCTTTTGACCAAGATTCGCCGGTCCAGCGGCCTGGTGGCATATCTAGGCACCAACGACGGTATGGAAATCGATGAGCGTATAAATGCCGGTGACGAAAAGGCCGAATTAATTGCCAAAGGCATGGCCTATCAAGTTAGCAAGGAAATTGGTGGAATGGCCACAGTTCTGGCCGGCAAGGTGCGGGCCATCGTTCTCACCGGTGGATTGGCCAATTTCGCTCGACTCACCAGCTGGATTAAAGAATATGTGCGCTTTATTGCTCCAGTCTTAATCTACCCCGGCGAAGATGAACTCCTGGCCATGGCACAGGGCTGTTTGCGGGTGCTACGTGGTCAAGAGCGGCCCCGGGAATATGTTTAACACGAGGTGAAGTCCATGTACCAGAGTTTAGAAGATATTATTGCAGCAGCTAAATCTTTACCCCAACGCCAACGTCTAGCGGTAGCTGCCGCTCAGGACTTGGATGTGCTGGAAGCCGTGCGGGATGCGGTGGATTGGGGTGTTGTCAGCGCAATCTTGGTGGGAGATAAAGAAAAAATCAAATCTCTCAGCCAGGAAGCGGGTTTGGATTTGGAAAAATGCACAGTAATTCCCCAGTCTGATCCCATTATTGCTGCCCGTCATGCCGTGGCCCTTGTGGCCGATGGTGAGGCGGACTTGGTGATGAAGGGTAAGATAGGAACCGCAGATATACTGCGGGCGGTGCTGAACAAAGAGAAGGGCCTGCGTACCGGTCGTCTTCTCAGCCATGTCACTGCCCTGGATATCCAGGGCTATGATCGTTTACTCTATATGACCGATGGGGCCATGAACATAGCCCCAGACCTGGCTCAAAAAGCTCAGATTATTCAAAACGCCGTGGATGTGCTTCGGGCCCTGGGCAATGATTTGCCCAAAGTAGCGGCCCTGGCGGCGGTGGAGCTGGTCAACCCCGATATGCCCGCAGCTGTGGAAGCAGCTTTGCTGGCAAAAATGGGGGACCGGGGCCAGATTAAGGGTGCTTTGGTTGACGGTCCTCTGGCTTTAGACAATGCCGTCTCTCTGCATTCCGCAGAGGTCAAGGGCATTGATAGTCCTGTGGCGGGCAATGCTGATATCCTCATGGTTCCAGATATCGAGGCAGGCAATGTCCTGTATAAATCCATAGTGTATTTTGCCAAAGCACGGGTGGCAGGGGTAATCGCCGGGGCCAAAGCACCGGTGGTCCTGACATCCAGGTCCGATACCCACCAGGCAAAACTGGATTCAATAGCCTTTAGTGCGGTATTTGCCGCCGGGCTAAATAAATAACTGGGAGGAGTACTTATGAAGATTTTTAATTACATGGAGAAGTATGGTTACGAGCAACTGGTATTCTGTCATGACAAGACCACGGGCCTTAAGGCCATCATCGCTATCCATGACACCACTTTGGGGCCTGCCCTGGGTGGAACCCGGATGTGGAACTATGATAACGAAGAAGACGCCATTATGGACGTCCTGCGCTTGGCCCGGGGGATGACCTACAAGGCCGCTGCAGCTGGCCTAAACCTGGGTGGTGGCAAGGCTGTCATCATCGGCGATGCCAAGAAGGACAAGAGCGAAGAAATGTGGCGCGCTTTTGGCCGCTTTGTCCAGAGCCTCAACGGCCGTTATATCACTGCGGAAGACGTGGGCACCACTGTTCAGGATATGGATTTTGTCAACCTAGAAACTGATCATGTTACCGGCGTTTCCGCCGCTAGCGGCAGCTCCGGAGACCCCTCGCCCAAGACCGCCTTTGGTACCTATAAAGGCATGCAGGCTGCTGCCCATGAAGTTTGGGGCACCGATGATCTTAAAGGCAAGGTCGTTACTGTGCAGGGCGTGGGCAGTGTGGGATACTACCTGTGCAAGCATTTGCATGAAGATGGCGCCAAGTTAGTCGTAGCTGACATCGACCAAGCTAGTTTGGACCGGGTTGTCAAGGAATTTGGTGCCAAAGTGGTAGAGCCCGATGCCATCTATGATGCAGAGTGCGACATCTTCGCCCCCTGCGCCCTGGGTGCAGTCATCAATGATGACACGGTTAATCGCCTCAAGTGCAAAGTTGTGGCTGGTTCTGCCAACAATGTTTTGGCGGAAGACCGTCACGGTGACATGCTGCAAGAAAAGGGTATCATCTATGCTCCTGACTATGTCATCAATGCCGGCGGCCTGATGAATGTGGCCGATGAGCTCAAGGGATACAACGAAGAGCGGGCTTGGCAGACCGTCAGCACTATTTATGACGCCATCGCACGGGTCATCGAGATTTCCAAGCGGGATAACATCCCAACTTATAAAGCTGCAGACCGCATGGCGGAAGAACGCATCGAAAAAATCGGTCGGGTTCGCGGCAATTTTATTCGCCGGTAAGTGAATTTCCCAGGGGAAGCCGTATTGGCTTCCCCTGCCAAGGAGGTTGAAGCATGTCCCATCGTCTTCTTATAATCAATCCGGGCTCCACATCCACGAAAATTTCAGTGTATGAAGATGAGCGGTCCCTGCTGGAACAGACCCTACGCCATTCTGCACAGGAACTTTCCCAATTTGATAGTGTTATAGACCAGTATCAATTCCGCAAAGACATCATCCTGGAGAGTCTGCATAGCCAGGGAATCAACCTCAACAAACTTTCCGCCGTTGTTGGTCGCGGAGGGTTGCTCAAGCCCATTGCTGGTGGCACATACACCGTCAATGATTTGATGATTGAGGACTTGAAACAAGGTGTCCAGGGTGAGCATGCTTCCAGTCTGGGCGGGCTCATTGCCCGGGAGATTGCCGACCAGTTTAGCATTCCTGCTTACATTGTCGATCCCGTGGTGGTGGATGAGTTGTCCCCCGAGGCTCGGTTGTCGGGTATGCCTGAAATTGAGCGGCGTAGCATTTTCCATGCCCTCAACCAAAAGGCTGTGGCACGGCGTGCTGCTGGAGAAACTGGCAAAGAGTATACCCAGGCCAACTTTATCGTCGTGCACCTGGGGGGAGGGATCTCCGTGGGTGCCCATCGCCGGGGCAAGGTCGTCGATGTTAACAATGCCCTGGATGGGGAGGGGCCATTTTCGCCGGAACGGGCCGGTGGATTGCCCGTGGGTGATTTGGTTAAACTCTGTTACAGTGGAAAGTATAGCCAGCAGGAGCTGAAGAAACAATTGGTGGGTCAGGGAGGTTTGGTGGCCTATTTGGGCACCAATGATGGACGCACCGTTCAGCAACGTATAGAAGCTGGAGACTGCAACGCCCGTCTGATTTACAAGGCCATGGCTTATCAAATTGCCAAGGAAGTGGGTAGCTGTGCCGCTGTCTTACAGGGAGATGTAGACGCCATCGTCCTGTCCGGCGGGTTGGCCCACGACGATACGTACCTTGTGCCCTGGATTAAGGAGCGGGTGGCATTTATTGCACCGGTTAAGGTCTATCCCGGTGAGTTTGAGATGCTGGCCCTGGCTCAGGGCGGACTCAGGGTACTGACAGGGGTCGAGGAAGCTAGAGAATACCAATAGAGGATGGAATGTATGGGCCAAAAAACGATAATTGTGGGGGAATATGGTAGCGGCAAAACTGAGTTTGCCTTGAACCTAGCGGTTAGTTTGGCCACCCGGCAGAAGGTGGTTTTGGTTGACTTGGACATTGTCAATCCCTATTTCCGTTCCAGGGATGCCACTGAAGATCTGGAGCCTCTAGGAATCGAAGTGGTGTATAACCGAGATTTGCGCACAGCCGACCTGCCAGCCCTCAGTCCTAGAGCTGACGCCGTCATCGCAGGTCCTGAGACCGTAGTTATTGATGTGGGTGGCGATGATGGTTCCATTGTCTTGGGTCGTTACAAGGCTCGTCTCAAGACTAAAGGGGCCCAAATGTGGCAGGTGGTCAATTGTCTTCGTCCCTTTACTGCCGATGTTGCGGGAATAATTGCTGCGGCACGACGCATAGAAGCAAAATCTGGCCTTAAGGTTTCGGCCTTGGTTAACAACACGAATTTAGGCCGGGAGACCGAGGCTGAACATGTGCGCCAGGGGGCCAAAATTGTCGCAGACGCAGCTGCCGAAATGGGCGTGCCTGTAGCCTGGCATTGTGCCCGGCCCCGGCTCATACCTGAGCTGGAAAATATCGAGAATCTGTTTGCCATGGAACTGAGTTTGTTCCCGGCAGATATCACCTAAGAGAAGGAGGTTGTCCTTTTGCCCAAAGTTGAATTTGAACGCGAGCGCTGCAAGGGTTGTGAACTATGTGTCAGCGTCTGCCCCACCAAGATCATCTTCATGGATGAGCAAATTAACAAAAAGGGGTACAGAGTTGCCACTGTGAAGGAAATGGATAAATGTATCGGTTGCGCCATGTGCGCCAGGATTTGCCCTGATACGGTCATCAAAGTATATAAGTAGAACAAGGAGGTAAAAGAATGGCCAAAAAACTTATGAAGGGTAATGAGGCCATAGGCGAAGCCGCCATCCAGGCAGGATGCCGTTATTTCTTCGGCTATCCCATTACCCCTCAAAACGAAGTGCCAGAGTATATGTCTAGACGCTTGCCCGAGGTGGGCGGTGTGTTCTTGCAGGCTGAAAGCGAAGTTTCTGCCATCAACATGGTCTACGGTGCCGCTGGTGCCGGTGCCCGGGTAATGACTTCTTCTTCCAGCCCTGGCATCAGCCTCAAGCAGGAAGGTATTTCTTATATTGCAGGTTCTGAATTGCCCTGTGTAATCATTAACATAATCCGGGGAGGTCCAGGTCTGGGTGGAATTCAGCCAGCCCAATCTGACTATTTCCAAGCCACCAAGGGCGGTGGACATGGTGATTACAATCTGTTTGTCTTTGCCCCCGCCAGCGTCCAGGAAATGGTGGAACTGATTATGGAGTCCTTTGATATCGCTGATTACTATCGCAATCCAGTGATGATTCTGGGCGACGGCACCCTGGGCCAGATGATGGAGCCTGTGGAATTTAACCCTGTGAAAAAGCGGGACTTAAAGCCCAAGGATTGGGCCACCACTGGTTGTGCTGGACGAGAGCGCAATATCGTCAACTCTCTGTCCTTGGTGGCCGAAGAGCTGGAAGATCATAACATCAAACTGCAGAAAAAGTATCAAGAGATGAAGGACAATGAGCAGCGCTGGGATCTCTACAAATGTGATGATGCCGAGCTGGTCTTTGTGGCCTACGGCACTACGGCGCGGATTGTAAAGAGTGCTGTCAATCAGTTGCGGGACCAGGGTATCAAAGCTGGTATGTTGAGACCCATCACCATCTTCCCCTTCCCCGAAAAGGCTTTCGCCCAGCTGCCGGACAGCGTCAAGGCGTTCCTAGCAGTGGAAATGAGCGCCGGACAGATGGTGGAAGATGTGCGTCTGACCGTCAACGGCAAGCAGCCTGTCCATTTTTATGGCAGGACCGCTGGCGTTATCCCCACCCCTGCAGAGATCATCAAAGTTGCCAAGGAAATTTTAGGAGGTGAGCGGTAGTGAAGCTTGTATTTGAACGCCCCAAGGCTCTTACAGACAGGCAAACCCACTACTGCCCCGGCTGTACCCATGGCATTATTCACCGCTTGACGGCTGAAGCCATCGATGACCTGGGTGTCCGGGATAAGGCCGTTGGAGTTGCCTCGGTGGGTTGCTCCGTTTTGGCCTACGAATATTTCAACTGTGATATGCAGCAGGCTGCCCACGGTCGGGCTCCCGCTGTCGCCACAGGAATCAAACGGGTTCATCCCGATAATTGTGTCTTCACTTACCAAGGTGATGGAGACTTGGCTTCCATCGGTATGGCTGAAATTGTCCATGCTGCCGCCCGGGGAGAGAAGATCACCACCATCTTTGTCAACAACGCCATTTACGGCATGACCGGTGGACAGATGGCTCCCACAACCTTAGTGGGCCAGAAGACCACAACCTCGCCCTATGGGCGCCAGGCAGAGCATTGCGGCCATCCTATTCGCATTTCTGAACTGCTGGCCACTCTACCGGGAGCGGCATATGTCGCCCGGGTCTCGGTTCACGATGTGCCCAATATCCTCAAAGCCAAGAAGGCCATCAAGAAGGCCTTTGAAGTGCAGATGAGTGGAAAAGGATTTGCCATTGTGGAAGTTCTCTCTACCTGCCCCACCAACTGGGGAATGGCACCCTTGGAATCCCTGAGTTGGGTCAAGGAGAATATGATGGAGTACTATCCCCTGGGCGAATATCGCACTCCCGAGGAGGTGAAGTAGCAATGGCTGAAATGGTTTTTGCTGGCTTCGGCGGTCAGGGCGTCATGTCCATGGGCATGATGTTGGCCTACGCCGGAATGATTGAAGAGAAGAATGTTTCTTGGATTCCTTCCTATGGTCCGGAGATGCGAGGTGGCACCGCCAACTGCGCCGTTGTTGTCACCTCCGATGAAATTGGTTCACCCATAGTCACCGAACCTGATGTTGTGGTGGCCATGAACCTGCCTTCCATGGAAAAATTCGAGTCCACCCTCAAGAAGGACGGCTTGCTGATCTATAACTCCTCACTCATCGAGAGAGAAGGCGGTCGCGACGATATCAATGTGCTGGGTATTCCCGCCAATGAAATCGCTACCGAACTGGGCAA
>Ga0079223_10002444_pt1 | contig 11496 bp, 12 predicted proteins | sample Stecom2011_FD_75072 | JGI IMG/M metagenome (GOLD analysis project Ga0079223, IMG submission 75072) | Agricultural soil microbial communities from Utah to study Nitrogen management - Steer compost 2011 | ecosystem: Environmental > Terrestrial > Soil > Agricultural land | place: USA: Utah...
GCAGCAGGTTAAAACCGGAATGTTCCACAAAGAATACGCGGCAGTTTTTGATGGCGATGCCCAGTGGCAAGCCATCAAAGTATCGAAAGACAAGGTATATAGCTGGTCCAAGGATTCCACCTATATCCAGCATCCGCCGTTCTTTGAGGGAATGACAGAAACCCCCGATCCGATCCATGACATCAAAGATGCACACATTCTTGCCTTGTTGGGCGATTCGGTAACAACTGACCACATATCTCCGGCGGGCTCGTTCAGCCCGGAGAGCCCGGCCGGCCGGTATTTGCTGGAGCGCGGTGTTGAGAAAAATGCCTTTAACTCTTACGGCTCCCGCCGGGGTAATCATGAGATCATGATGCGCGGCACTTTTGCCAACGTACGTATCCGCAATGAAATGCTGAATGACGTCGAGGGCGGGTACACCAAGCACGTGCCCACCGGCGAGTTGATGTATATCTACGATGCCGCCATGAAGTATCAGGAAGAAGGTACGCCGCTGGTGGTTATTGCTGGCAAGGAATACGGTACCGGGTCCAGCCGTGACTGGGCCGCCAAGGGTACTCGCCTGCTAGGAGTAGGCGCTGTCATTGCAGAATCCTATGAGCGGATTCACCGGTCTAACCTGATTGGTATGGGGGTAATGCCCCTGCAGTTCCCGGAAGGAACCGACCGCAAGAGTCTCAAACTCACTGGTGAAGAAACCATCAGTATCGAAGGCTTGTCTGGCGAAATTACCGCCGGCCAGACCCTGAAAATGACGGTGAAGTACAAGGATGGTTCCACCAAAACGTGCGATATGAAGTCGCGGATTGATACAGTCAACGAAGCCGTCTACTTCAAGCACGGTGGTATTCTGCACTACGTTGTGCGGGAAATGCTTAAAACTGCATAACATCGGGTGATAAATCAGCCTGGCGGGAAATCCGCCGGGCTTTTTTATGCCCTTGCCAGCTCAATCCAGAAGTTGGCGCCGTCCCTATAGTAGTAGCCGACCTGCCCGTCCATCAGCGAAGCAAGATCCCGGCAAATAGCTAGACCCAGGCCGGTACCGCTGACTGAGCGGATACTTCCTTCCTCGGCCTGAGCAAAACGGTCAAATAACCTGGGGATAAAGTGCTCAGGAACGCCCTTACCTTCGTCATGGACAATGATCCGGATACGGTTTTGAGTTGCTGGCTCAACGCGAATATGTATTTTCCCCCCGACATTTGAGAGCTTAATGGCATTGCTGATGAAGTTATCCAGTACCTGTCTCAGACGGTGCCCGTCCGCCACAACCACCAGGCTGGCATCGCAGGTGCCTGACAACAGTATGTTGTGTTCGTCCGCTGTGGCCTGGCTGCCTGCCAAAGCTGATTGAATGACCGGCAAAAGCGTGACCTGCTCAAGCGTGACGGTAAATTTTCCTGCTGATAACTTGCTGAGATCCAGCAGATCAGAAATCAGCAACTGCAACCGCTGACCATTACGCAATGCCAGCTTGTTCATTTCTTTGGCTCGCTCTGGTAATGGGCCGGCTGCACCGGAATCCATAAGTTTCAGGGCACCATTAATAGACGTGAGAGGGGTGCGCAGTTCGTGGCTGATATTGGAAACGAAATTCTCCTTCATTTCACTGATGGCATCCCGTTCATCCATAAGCCGGTTAAAGGCCTGGGCGAGATTACGCACTTCTGGTGGCCCCTTAAGCCCCAGTCTGGCGGCTTCTGAAGGGGTGTGTATCATGTTTTCAATTTTCCGGGTTATACGGTCCAGCGGGGCTGTTGCTGAGCGCATGAGTATGAAACTGATCAAGGCGATCAGCGCGGCAATACCCAGACTGACGTTGAAAAATCGCAAAAAGGAGGCTTGGGCAGGAGCAGTTGCCGCCGCATAGGGCACAGCCCGAATGAACAGCCAGCCTAACCGTTGCAGATGACTGGTTGCGTAAATCAGCTCTTTGCCGCTTGCATCCTCAATGCGGCCAAAGGTGATGCCGGATAGTGCTGCGTCAATAAGCGGATCCTCACCAGGATTGGGTAATGGCCTTATACCACTCTCCAGGCGCGTGGCGCTCTCAACATATAAAAAGTTGTGAGTATCAACCACCTCAAAAATGGCATCGTCGGTCTGGATTTCAGTCAATATGTCCGATGGAATCAGACTGGTCTTTCCCAGTGCCAGCGCACCAATGATAAAACCGAGCAAGTCATTATCATCACTCTGAATCGGAGCCACGAAGGAAATCAGAGGAATGTGGGTAGTGCGCCCTACGATTGGCGGGCTAATGATCAGTTGCCGGGTTTCTTTTGCACGCTTGATGTGGGAGCGGTCTGCGTAGTTGGTCCCCAGCCTGTTGGGAACATAGGAGCTCTCAACAATGGCTGTGCCGGTTTCATCAAGTATCACCAAGCCGCCGGGAAACAGTTGTTGCAATTGTTTCTGGCGGTTGATCAGATGTTCTAACTCGTCGTTGTGGTAGAGCTTATGGCCGTCGGTCAGCGTTCCGGCCGCACCAGACAGCACGTTGATACGGGCCTGAAGCTTCTGGTCAACACTCGCTGCAATCCGACTGGTTTCGTATCGCTGCTGGCTGGTGAGCATGTCTTCAAAGTCGTTAACCAGTGCTGAATAGGCAATGTAAAGCACGGCCGCAACGGTTGTGAGGGTGCCGGCAAGAATAATTATAGCGAGACGGGTACCCAGTGAAAATGAACGCAAATTGACTTCCTTCTGGCACTTGCCGTGAAAACTTGCTTTGATGAGTGTTGAGTCTGGCACAACCAACATCTGAAACAAGTAAAACACGAGTTGCCATGTCTGATGAAAAGCAGTCCGAGGTTGCCCAAAAGCTGGAATTGCTGAAACAGCGATTCAGGGAAAAAGCCTCGGCAGATATTGAACAGTTACAGGTTACCGTTGAACAAATCGGAAACGGTGCTGGTGTTGAAGGCGATATTGCCTCGGTGTATCAGTCGCTGCATCGCCTGGCGGGTTCGGCTGGCACCTTTGGCTACACCTCACTGGGCGAGGAGGCGCGCCAGCTTGAACTTACCCTGAAGCAGCTTGCTGAAGGGTCGCCCGGTCGCTCCGAAGCTGCCCGGACCGTCCGGGATGCACCCCGGTTACTCAATGCTGAGTTTTTGTCCCGGGTAATCGGCCTGAAATTGCTTTTGCAGCAGGACTCGGCTCAGCGGGACAAGAGCACGGATGATTCGTTTTACCGGCCGAGAGTATCGGAAATTACCCGAAAGTCGGTTGTTCAAATTGTTGATTCCGATGCCTCCAGGGCAGCAGCGCTAGCTTCAGATCTGGAGCTCCATGGCTTTCAAACCATTGTATCTGCATCACCTGGCGAGGCAGAGCAGCAATCAGTGGCGTATTTATCGGCCATCGTTGTTCGGGCAACCCCGGTGATCAGAGACAACTGGAAACTGGAGACACTCGGTGGCAAGGCTCCGGTTATTTGCATAAGTTCCAGAGACTCATTTGCCAAGCGCTACCAGTTAGCAGAACTTGGGGCCAGCGGATTTTTCTACGATCCTGTTGATGTGCCCGTTCTGGCGGATTATATCGAGCGTCTGATAACGGAACGGGAAGAGGGCGAGTCCGGGCGGGTGATGATTATTGATGATGACCCTGAGCTGCTTGAGCACTACAGCCTGGTGCTGGAGCGCGGTGGCCTTGAGGTGTTCAGGGTAAACGACCCTTCAAAAGTTCTGATGTCTCTGTCTGAATTCCGGCCGGATATTGTGTTGATGGACATACAGATGGGCCGCTTCAATGGCCCTACTCTTGCGCAGATGCTGCGTTTTGATCAGGAGTGGCTGGGCCTACCCATTATCTACCTGTCTTCGGAGGAGGACAAAGAGTTCCAGTTGGAGGCGATGTCTCAGGGCGGTGATGATTTCCTGACCAAGCCGGTATCGGATGCATTTCTCCTGAGAGCCGTTCTGGTTCGCTGTGAGCGGGCCCGACAGCTCGATAAACTGGCGTCCCGGGACAGTCTGACTGGCTTGCTGAAGCATTCACTGGCGAAGTCCGAAGACATGCCCGCAGCCGTCGGGCAAAGCATGAGTCGGTTGTTGCCATGCTCGATCTTGATCACTTTAAACAGGTGAATGATCAGTACGGGCACCGGACCGGTGACCTGGTAATTAAGGGCCTGGCCAACCTGTTGCGGCATCGGTTGCGGGATTCTGATGTGATCGGTCGCTACGGTGGCGAGGAGTTTATTGCGGCCCTGCCGGACTGCTCTGTCAGCGATGCCCGTGCGGTACTGCAGTCAGTCTGTGATCAGTTTTCCAGAATTGTGTTTACCGGAGCCGATCGTGAATTCACGGTTACTCTAAGTGTGGGTATGGCACCACTCAGCCTTTTCCCGACCAGCGATGATGCAATTGAAGCCGCTGATCAGGCGTTATACCAGCGCAAACGATCTGGCCGGAATGGCGTAACCATGCAGGGTGACCCATAGCAATTAATAAAACCGAGCGGGAGGCGTCAACAGATTTATGGATGTCCTGATCGTAGAAGATGATGATTTGATGGCGGATCTGCTCGAAACGGTTGTTGCCGGGCTGTATTCATCAATAGCTGTGCAAAAAGCGACCAGCCTTAAGGGTGCACTGGATTTATGGCACACGGTAAAGCCATGTCTGCTGATTGTTGACTGGAATCTTCCTGATGGTTCCGGTCTGGAGTTTGTCCGGCAGGTCCGGGCCAGTGATACCTCAGTTGCGATTGTGATGATTTCCGGCCGTGCCGATCGTGAGTCCATTCTCAAGGCTGCACATTTCGGTATTAACGGTTACATCAGTAAGCCGTTTAACGTTGAGTCACTGCACGAGCGCCTGAAGAGTATGGTTGGTGGAATACTGCCAGATAAATCACCCGCCTCGCTGGCTGAGATGCTTGCGGGAGGGTTGGATACAGTTATTCAGTTACCCGCCAGAACAGACCCGGCCAGCGTGCTCGCACTGATGGAACATATGAATGAGATTTCTGCGGGGCAGCTTGCTGAACGCTGGCAGAATGACGTTTCACTGTGTCCTCGTTTGCTGGATGTGGCTAACCGGAGTTCTTTCAGGCGTACCGGTGAGCCTGTAAACAGTGTTCGTGATGCAATATTGGTTATGGGTGTTCCCATGGCAATAAATCAGGCTTTGGCGCTTTCTCTGGATATAACGGCGGCATTTTCCACCGATATATTGCGAGAGTATGCTGCGCGGTATCAGCAGCAAGCAGAAGCTGTTGCTATGAGCGCTCAACGGATTGCTCTGGCGCTGAGTAAGCGAGGCCCACAGTTTTACACGGCCGGCCTGCTAAGCCGTATCGGCGAACTGGCAGTACTGAAGGTGATGGATCAGTACCTGAGACAGGGTGGCAGCCTGTCGAAAGAGGAAGTGGCACAGAGCATCAGTGAGTGGGCACAAGGCTATGGCAACCGCTTGAAGGTGCATTGGCTGCTGCCTTTGGCACTGAGGCAGTTGATTGGTGCGGTGCATGTGCTGTCCCGGGAGCCTGTCACCCAGGATCTGCTGGTGATGCGAGCCGGAGCATTGTTGGCGGATAGTACCAATATCGAGAATGTTGAATGTGGTCGATTATTACGCCAACTTGGGCTGGAAGAGTGGCAGAAACAGAATGATAACGATGGAGTTGCCCGTGATGACTAGCTCATCCGCTGCACTACAACGCATTATGCTGATTGACGATGAAGACGATATTCGGGCGGTTGCCGAGCTGGCTTTGGAAGCCGTGGGTGGTTTTACCCTGAAAGCGTGTTCGTCCGGGCAGAGTGCTCTGGCGGCTATAAATGAATTTGATCCCCAGTTGATCCTGCTGGATGTGATGATGCCGGGTATGGATGGTCCGTCAACGTTGCGGGCTATTCGGGAATGTCCGGGATTTGCGCGAACACCTGCCATATTCATGACCGCAAAGGTGCAGCAGGAAGAAATACGAGGCTATCTTTCGCTAGGCGCTGAAGCGGTGATCCCAAAGCCTTTTGACCCGATGACATTATCGGATCAGATTCGGCGAATCTGGAACCGACTGGCAGCATCACCTGATCAGGATTGACGCTGGTTTTTAGTATGACACTGGTGTCACTGCCTCCAAATCAGTTAATCTGTGTTCAGTTTTTATCCGTCATTATTGAGGCCTGATCATGTCTTCTGCATCTTCCGATGATGAGCTGAAAGCCAGGCTTAATCTGGAAACATCCCGTATTCACTGGCAGGACCTGCAAACTTATTTCGCCCGCGGTCAGGTAGTACAGGTTGCCGCAGACCTTGATCTGCTTGATGTTGCTACTGAACTGGTCGCGGATAACAAAAGCCGTTTTGAGCAGTGGATGAGTGCCGGTAAAGTGGGTGATGTCAGTGTCGATTGCGCGCAAGCCTGGTACGACAAAAACACGGAGCTTTGGGCAGTGGTAATTGCCCCCTGGGTACTGGTTCAGGATCGGGCTCATCATGTATTGCACTGAGTGTATTGTATGTCATCCATGAAACTGCATTATTTTCATGGCCGTGGCCCTCTTAAATCGCTGGTAATGATGAGGGGAAAGCACCGCCTTGAACTGTTCATCAGGCCCATTGGTGGAGCTGCCTGGGCGTTGGTTGCGTTGATGGGGCCTGATAAAGGTCAGCCTGAGCGACAGCTTTGCCAGGGCCCCTGGAAAACCCAGGCCAGAGCTGAATCAGTGCTGAGAAGCACAGCGGGCGCTTTGATGGGTAATGGCTATCAGCCATGCCCAACGGATTATGTGGTCTGGTCCGTGGTGGCTCAGCGGCTGGCACGCGGCATAAGAGTTAATCCGGAATCAGGCCCCTGTGCAGGCTCTCGCGAATCTGTACCAGACCCCGACCAGTTCGAACCTCTTGTGTGATTATCCGTTCCCGTTTCTGAGGACAGTAAGTTGACCGGTGCATTTATCATTCTGGCCCCGCTGTTTCTGGGTTTTGCAATACTGCTGAAAAACCGTCGGTTAATGACGACGATCTATTACACCATAGAGAGCCTGGTGTATTTTATTCTGGCCTTGCTGGGACTTGGCCTTGGTCAAATGGAAGGGCTGGCCAGCCAGTTGAGCAGCATGGCTGTGCAGGTCCTGATTCTGGTGACGGCTTTGCTTGTTGCCAATATGGCTGGCTTGTGGCTGTTTCATCGCTGGCGGCCGATGGTTACGGATCAGCCCGGCGCAATAAATGGAAATACGGGAAGCAGCAGGCTGTTTCTCGCTGGCCTGAAGCCCCTGCTCGCAGTGCTCGCCGGTTTGCTTGCCGGATATTTTCTGCTTCCGCCCCTGCCGATGGCTGAGCAGGCAGCAACCTGGGCACTGATGTTTTTGCTGTTTCTCATTGGGCTTCAGCTTCGTAATGCCGGGCTATCTCTGCGCAGGTTGTTGATGAACCGTCAGGGGCTGGGCATTGCTTTAACACTGACCGCCAGCTCGCTGGTGGCAGGCGCTCTACTGATTCCGGTACTGGCGCTGCCCTGGAACGGTGTGCTGGCACTGGCCTCCGGATTTGGCTGGTATTCGCTGTCTGGCATTGTTGTTGGAGACGCACTTGGGCCAGCCTGGGGTGGTGTTGCCTTTTTGAACGACGTATTCCGGGAAATCATCGCTCTGGCCATTATCCCACTCTTGATTACCACCCGCCCTGCAATGGCGATCGGCTATGGGGGTGCGACTTCAATGGTCTTCACACTGCCGGTTATTCGCAGTAGTGGTGGTCTTGCCTGTGTTCCGGTGGCTATTGCATCAGGGTTTTTGCTGTCGTTTCTGTCACCGATTCTGATGGGTGTTTTTCTGTCGCTGGGATAACTGGCGAGCTGATCAGATCATGAATTTACGTACGTCAATTTTGTAGTCTTCCGGATCGACAGCCCTGAGAATCCGGTCCTGAGTTCCCGGTCTGGCCAGATCAATGGTTTCCACCGGAATCGGTAAGCGGAATTTGGTGTGGTACATAACCCGCACCGCGGGCAGACGCTGGTCGTGCCCGTTGGCCTCTACTACGGCACCTAACCGGCCACTCTCCAGCAGCACCAGAGAGCCAACCGGGTAAAGGCCAATACAGCGGATAAACTGCTTCACCAGCGACGCATCCAGGTGATCACCACTCCACTCGAGCAGCTTCTTAAGCCCTTGTGTGGGTGTTATGCCCTTATGGTAAACACGGTCTGAGGTAATGGCATCGTACACATCGGTAATGGCGACCATACGCCCGTAGACCTAAATCTCATCGCCCTTCAGGCCTTCGGGATAGCCACTGCCATCCAGTTTTTCATGGTGCTGGGCGGCGGTTATTATACTCAACTCACCAATGCCCTCAGTGGCCACCAAAATATCCCGGGAGTGGCGGGCATGCAGTTTCATGATTTCGAACTCTTCTGCCGACAGCCGGCCGGGCTTGTGCAGAATCTCATCCGGAGTCATGATCTTGCCAAGATCATGGAGCAGGGCACCAACAATTGTCTGATGCAAAATGTCCGGTGGCAGTGAACGAAAGTGGCCAAATAACGACATCAGAACACTCAGGTTTACCGAGTGTTCGAGCAGATAGTTATCTTTTTCACGAATCCGGCCCAAACAGCTCAGTGCATTGGCGTTCCGCAATACTGAACTCTGAAGTTCATACGCCAGTTGATGAATGGGGGCAGCATCAACCGCGCCACCTATTTTCACATTCTCCATAAATTCACCCACTAATCCTTGCGCCTGGCTGTGGATTTTCTGGGCGATGGTCAATTCTTCAGCTACGGGTACACGGGAGCGTAACCCTGGGGTTTGTGCCCCGGCATCCTGCAATGCAGATTCGTTATGGCGGTCTACCTCAATAGCGGTTTCAGCGTCCTGGCTATCCAGACCTTTGCTGGCGTCTATGTACACATAGGCCACGCCCATACGGCGAATCTTTTCGATAGTCTCCTCTGTTTTTATAACACCCCTCCTGCGCCGGGTGTTATGAGGAATCCAGTCGTTGTTGAGATCGGTGATGTACATACCAATCTTAAGCACTGAAACCGGTATGCGTTTGATCATTATTCCGGGAAGAACGTCCTTAGGCTGTTTTTATAGGTATAGCTCAAAACATCAGCCAGCGGTAACTCCTTCACCTCAGCGATTTTTTCGGCAACGAACGGCAGATAGAAAGGTGCATTTTCACGACCCCGATAAGGCACCGGGGTCAGGAACGGCGAATCGGTCTCAAGAAGAATCTGGGTAATCGGCGACATGCGTACAATGTCGCGCACATTCTCTGCCTTGTTAAAAGTGGTTATGCCGTTAAATCCGAGACACCAACCCTCACCCAGAGCGTATTCGGCCAGGCCTGGCCCCGAGGTAAAGCTGTGAATAACGCCCCTGCGCTTGAGCGAACCCTCAAATTCCTTCAGAATGGCAATGGTGTCTTCATCCGCATCCCGGGTATGGATAACCACTGGCCGGTCGTGTTCGCTGGCAATTTGTAACTGGCGACGGAACACGCTCTGCTGCACGCCGCGATCCGCATGGTCGTAATAGTAGTCCAGCCCTATTTCCCCGATGGCGACTATTTTCTCATCCCTGGCGTGATCGCGGATTTCCTGGTCTACAGCATCTGAATAGCTTTCTGCCTCATGGGGGTGAATTCCCTGGGTGCCATAAACCCAGGGCACAATCTGGCTTAACTCGCGCACGCGGGCCAGGTTGTCCGGAGCAACGGCAATGGTGATCAGCTTTTCAATATTCACCCGTTGGCACTGCTCAAGAGTTTCCTGCAAGGGGCGGTCCTTGAGGTAATCCAGATGGCAGTGGGTTTCAATAATCGGATGATCAAAAACGGGAATTTCGCGGCGTGTTTTGCTCATTGGTTTGGGGTCAACTCCGTCACAGCCTTGTTATAGCTGTTATTCTGATAATTTGGATGCACAAAGTTTATCAGCTTGCCGGGCTGCCGACCTGTTTTATGAAGATACGCACTTTCTCGCATACGGGGTCCAACCATCGGCAATAGCTGCTATTTTGGATCGGATAAGCTCGATTATAACAACCGGGGCAACGGCTTTAAGCAGGCCAATATACGGAGGTACCTATGCACGTAGTAGTAGTGGGTGGCGGGGTTGTGGGTGTAACTACGGCGTATGAACTGAACCGCAGGGGCCACTCAGTAACGGTTCTGGAGCGCCATAGCAACGCCGGAAATGAGACGAGTAAGGGTAATGCCGCCCAGCTCTCTTTTGGTGTTGTCTACCCATGGGCTGATCCGACCATGGTATTCAGAGCGATTCCCTGGCTGGTAAGGCAGGATCGCCCACTGAAAATGCGAGTGCCACCGTCAGTTGCTGCTATCAAATTCATGTTTGCTACTCTGCGTTACGCCTGGTCGCCCGGGCTGTTTGGCCTCAATCGCAGAGCCATGCTGCGCCTGGGCATGCACAGCCGTGAGCGTTTTTTGAAACTGGAAAGCGAGCTTGAGCTGTCCTTTGATAGCGCACACAAAGGGCTCCTTCACCTTGCCAGTACACCGAAAGCGCTGGAAGAGTTTCGTGAGGTTCACCGGGTGCTGGAAGAAATGGGCAGCCCATCGCGCATACTGACTCCGGATCAGGTGCGCGCGCAGGAGCCAGGCATGGTTGGCAATGGCCCACTTTTTGGCGGGCTGAGTTACGACCACGATGCCACAGGCGACTGCCATCTGTTCACAAGGGGTTTGGCAGAAATTTGCGAGCAGAACGGTGTTACCTTCCGATATAACGTGGTGGTAGAAAATCTGGTTGCAGATCAAAGCAAAGTGGAAGCCGTGGCGCTGAAAACCGAAAGTGGTCAGCGCGAGGTGCTTGAGGCTGAGGCGTTTGTGATTTGTGCGGGTTGCTGGTCTGACCCTCTGGTGCGGCCATTGGGCCTGCCGCTGCCAATTTATCCAATCAAAGGTTACAGCATTACAGCGCCACTCAAGAATCCGGACCATGCGCCCACCTCAACCATTCACGATGATAACTACAAGGTAGTTTCCACAAGGCTTGGAAGCCGCCTGCGTGCCACCGGCTTTGTCGAGCTGGCCGATTTTCATCGGGATATTCCCAGTGCTCGCATTGACACTATTCGCAAATCTGTTGAGTCACGCTTTCCTGGCTGTGCAGATCTTGACGCTGCAGAAAGCTGGACGGGCTTTCGCCCTATGACGCCCGATGGACCCGCAATTATTGGCCGTGGCCCAAGGGATAATCTGTATCTGAACACCGGGCATGGAACGTTCGGCTGGACACTGTCTGCCGGTAGCGCCGATGTGATTGCACAGGTTATTGATGGGGAGGAGCCCGCAGTTCCCCTTGATGCCTTCAGACCCGGACGGTTTAGTGAGTAGTAGCCAGCACTGGCAACAGATCAATGAATGGCTGACAAAACATCAGGAATTTTGGCGGCCAGTTCCGTTCAGGGAGCCCAATCCCGAATGGTGTCTGCATTATCCGGAACTGGCCCGTGAAGTTGCCAGACTGAGCAATGATCAGTGTCGCCAACTGGCA
>Ga0079223_10002446_pt1 | contig 11493 bp, 10 predicted proteins | sample Stecom2011_FD_75072 | JGI IMG/M metagenome (GOLD analysis project Ga0079223, IMG submission 75072) | Agricultural soil microbial communities from Utah to study Nitrogen management - Steer compost 2011 | ecosystem: Environmental > Terrestrial > Soil > Agricultural land | place: USA: Utah...
CCAACAAGTACAGGCCCCATTCCGCAACCTGGCGCTGTGAGCGTCATTTGAATATCGACCAAACCGGTTTCTTGGTTTATTTGCACACCATAAATCAGCCCCAATGACACGAGGTTAATAGGTATTTCTGGGTCGTATACGCTTTCTAATGCCTCCCAAACATGGGCTTCATTAATCGTACCGTCTTCTAAAGGTGTAAAGCTTAACACTGTAGGTTTACGACCAATGGCATCGGCGTCAGTACCGTCAATACGCCACATATTTCCTTGCCAAGTAATCGTATAATTTCCGCCTAAATCTTGGGTAATTTTTATAAATTCACCCTTCGGCAGAATTCTTATTTCTCCGGTAGGAACGCGTCGCACTTTACATTCGCGTGTCGTCGTAATTATATTTTCCATACCAACTCTTTGTTATCTCAGTTTACTTGCGCATGACTAACTGCCTACACGCTAAAGCTTTCACCACAACCACAGGCGTCTGTTACGTTCGGGTTATTAAACTTAAGCACACCATTAATACCTTCTTTCACGTAATCTAATTCGGTGCGTTGTAAAATTGGCAACGAGGCCTTTGCTACCGCCACAGTTACTTTATCACTCGCTTGCAGAACCACATCGTCGGCTTCAGCTTTTTCCGCAAAATCAACAACATAAGCAAAGCCAGTACACCCGCTTTCTTTGGTTGATAAGCGAATAAGCTTGCCTGGCGCAGTGGCCAATTTAGACTCAAAATGTTTAATTGCCGTTGGTGTTAAACGAACCACTTCGGCTTGTGGCACAAATGTTTCAACAGACATAATCACTCCTTTAAGCGAGCATTTCCTGAGCTTTTTTCAAGCCTACAAACAACTGCTCTACTTCATCTAAGGTGTTATAAATAGAGAACGATGCGCGTGCAGTACCCGGAACACCCAATCGATTCATTAGTGGTTGCGCACAGTGATCGCCGGTACGAATTGCAATTCCTTGGCGGTCTAAAATAAAGCCCACATCTGCTGGGTGGCCAGCAGCTAACACAAAGCTGTATACACCCACTTTATCGGGTGCGTTACCTACTAAACGTAAGCCATCAAACTCATTACCTAAAGCCACCGCACGAGCCATTAACTCGGCTTCGTGGCCTTGTACATCGGCAATGTTAAATTGTTGAAACCACTCAATACCTGCCGCCATACCAATCGCACCAGCAATATTTGGTGTACCTGCCTCTAAACGACTAGGTAATGGACCCCAAGTAGCACTTTCGTAGGTTACCGTGGCTATCATTTCGCCACCCGTTAACCATACAGGCCAATTTTCAAGTACGCTACGACGGCCCCAAAGTGCACCAATTCCTGTTGGGCCAAATAACTTATGCGCTGAAAATGCATAGAAGTCACAGTCTAATGCTTGTACATCGACAACGCCATGAGCTACGCCCTGTGCGCCGTCAATGAGTACTAATGCCTTTGGTGATAATCTCCGAACATCTGCGATCAGCTGTTTTATTGGGTTTACCGTACCTAAAGCATTCGACACCTGCGGCATAGCCACAAATACGGTATTTGCTGACAATAGCTTTATAAAAGTATCAACATTCAACGCGCCATTATCATCGATCGGCGCTACTTTTAAAGTTGCACCACTGGCAATACACGCTTGTTGCCAAGTTACTAAATTAGCATGGTGTTCAAGTTCGGTTACCAAAACTTCGTTACCAGGCTTAAGCTGCTGCGCCATACCTTTCGAAACTATATTAATACTTTCGGTGGTACCACTGGTCCAAATAAGCTCTTCGCGATGCGCCGCATTAACAAAATTCGCTACCGTATCGCGGGCTGCTTCAAAACGTCGCGTGGCTTCGTCACTTAAAAAGTGAGCGCCACGGTGAACGTTAGAATTACATTGTGTGTAAAACTCAACTAAGGCATCAATAACCGCTTGTGGTTTTTGCGTGGTAGCCGCACTGTCTAAATAAACAAGCGGCTTACCATGCACTTGTCGACTTAAAATCGGGAATTCTTCCCGTATCGCGAATACGTCGAAGCTCATTGCGGCTCCATCATTGCAAAGCGTTCACGTAATAAAGGCTCTAACCAAGCAGCAAGCGCCTTATTAGGCATTTGCCCGACAAGCTCTTGAATAAAGCCAAAGTTCAGCATAATCAATGCTTGGCTCCGCTTAATGCCCCGCGTTTGCAAGTAGTACAAGTCTTCATCAGCAATTTCGGCAATCGTTGCACCATGGGCACACTGCACATCATCGGCGTATATTTCTAATGCCGGTGTGGTGCTAATTTGTGCGCCGCGCGACAACAGTAAATTACGGTTATGTAGCTCTGCTAACGTTTTTTGGGCATTAGGCTGAATAAGAATACGCCCACTAAACACAGCTCGAGCTTTATCACCTACAATACCCCGAGCGTTTTGCTCAGTCGTGCCGTTTGGTTTGGCGTGCTCAATAAGGCTGTGCAAATCAAAATGTTCTTTCGGCGCAAGTAAATAAACACAATTCATCTTTGCAATAGCATGCTCAGCGGCATGAACAACATCTGTGTCAATACGGCTAATTTGGCTACCATAACCCACAATAGTGCTATTCAAGCGCGACGACTCACCCATTTTAAAGTGACTACCACCAATATGAATTGCATCTTGGCCATGTAAAGCAAAGCGATAATGTTCAAGCTTAGCTTCCGTACCCAGCACATACTCCGCAAACGCGGTATTCATGCTGTGACCGTGTCCAGCACCGTGTTCAATAATGGTTACTTGTGCTTTTGCGCCAAGGTTTACTAATACACGATGGTGCGACTCAACGCCGTCGCTGACAAGGTTCACAATACGTATTGGTTGTTCAATGCGCGCGCCTTCTGCAACATCAATAAACACACCTTGCTGAGCTAAAGCGTCGTTTACCATACCAAACAAATGTTCCCCGGGTTTAACCTGGTTAAACACTTTGTTGGCACGCTCTTGCATCGCCGTATCTGTGGTGGTTAATGGGCTAATCGTTACCCCTGCAGGTAGGGTTAGCGCTTTGATATCTGTCGTCGGCTTACCGTCGATAAATATCAAATCAATGCTATTCAAACCGGTTATAACTGGCGCTTCAGCGGTAACACCTGCCGTGCTGCCAGTAAACGTTGAGTTTTCGAGCGCATGCAGTGACGTATAACGCCATGCTTCCGTACGGCGCGTTGGCCACGACGTCTCTTTCAATCGCGTTAAGGCTTCTTGCCGGGCCGGGCTCAGCCAATCGTTAACCGAGTCTGCTCGATCAATGACATTTGCTAACCACTGGCTCATGCATTTGCCTCCTCATGGTCTTCTAACCATGCATAACCGCTTGCTTCTACTTCTTTGGCCAATTCTGGACCGCCGCTTTTTACAATTTTACCGTCGGCAAGAATGTGTACGTAATCAGGCTTAATAAAGTCGAGTAGGCGTTGGTAGTGGGTAATAACAATGAAACTACGTTTTCCGTCACGTTGGCTATTTACGCCATCGGCAACTACTTTTAACGCATCAATGTCTAAGCCTGAGTCCGATTCGTCTAAAATACATAACTTAGGCTCAAGCATAATCATTTGCATGATTTCATTGCGCTTCTTTTCGCCACCGGAAAAGCCTTCGTTTACACCACGCTTCAAAAACTCAAGTGGCAAATTCACTTGCGCACAAGCAGTTTTTGCTTTTTTCAAAAACTCAGCCGCAGTTAACTGATCTTCACCACGTTCTTTACGTTGTGCGTTCACGCTTTCTTTCAAAAACTCCATGTTACTTACACCCGGTATTTCAACAGGGTACTGGAAAGCTAAGAAAAGCCCCGCACGAGCACGCTCATCTATTTCTAAACCTAATAAATCGCGTTCTTCAAATTCAACTTTACCCTCTGTCACTTCATATTCAGTGCGGCCAGAAAGTACGTAGCCTAGGGTACTTTTACCCGCGCCATTGGGGCCCATGATCGCGTGCACTTCACCCGGTTTCACTTCAAAGTCTAAACCTTTTAAAATTTCGTTGTCTTCTATGCTGGCATGCAAATTTTTAATACTTAACATTTTATTACCCCACTGAACCTTCAAGACTAATTTCTAACAACTTGCCCGCTTCTACCGCAAATTCCATTGGTAACTCTCTAAACACTTCTTTACAGAAGCCATTTACAATCATTGAAATTGCTTTTTCAATATCGAGCCCACGCTGCTGGCATAAGAATAATTGGTCGTCGCTTACTTTCGACGTTGTTGCTTCATGCTCAACAATTGCCGAAGGGTTCGCGCTTTCAATATACGGGAAGGTATGTGCTGCACAGGTGTCGCCAATCAGTAACGAGTCACATTCAGTAAAGTTACGTGCGCCGTCTGCATTAGGGCCCATTTTTACTAACCCGCGATATGCGTTGCTACTGTTACCTGCCGAAATACCTTTGGAAATAATGGTCGACCGAGTGTTTTTACCCAGGTGGATCATTTTTGTTCCCGTGTCTGCCTGTTGGCGCGCACGGGTTAAAGCTACAGAATAAAACTCACCCACGCTGTTGTCGCCACGTAGAATACAGCTCGGGTATTTCCAAGTGATAGCCGAACCGGTTTCCACTTGAGTCCACGAGATTTTTGCGTTTTTCTCCGCTACACCTCGTTTGGTTACAAAGTTAAAAATACCACCAACGCCATTTTCATCGCCTGGGTACCAGTTTTGTACTGTGCTGTATTTAATTTCCGAGTCGTCTAAAGCAACCAGCTCTACCACTGCAGCGTGTAATTGGTTTTCGTCTCGCTGCGGCGCAGTACAACCTTCTAAGTAGCTTACATGGCTACCTTCTTCGGCAATAATTAAAGTCCGCTCAAACTGTCCGGTATTGAGTTCGTTAATACGAAAATAGGTACTCAGTTCCATTGGGCAGCGAACACCCTTTGGAATATAAACGAATGAACCGTCAGTAAATACAGCACTGTTAAGTGCAGCAAAAAAATTATCTGTACGAGGCACAACTGTACCTAAGTACTTTTTAACTAACTCAGGATACTCACGAATAGCTTCTGAAATGGGGCAGAAAATAACGCCCGCTTCAGCAAGCTTCTCGCGGAAAGTGGTTACCACCGACACAGAGTCAAACACAACGTCCACGGCAACACCCGCAAGCATTTCTTGCTCGTGTAATGGAATGCCTAGTTTCTCATAGGTACGGAGTAATTCTGGGTCTACTTCCGCAAGCGACTTAGGTCTGTCTTTCATGCTTTTAGGTGCGGAGTAATAAGAGATTTCTTGATAGTCGATAGGTTCATAACCTAAATGAGCCCAGTCTGGCTCGCTCATTTTTTGCCACGAACGGAAGGCTTGTAAACGCCACTCCAACATCCAATCTGGCTCTTGTTTCATTTCGGAAATTCGGCGAATGACATCTTCATCCAAACCGGCAGCGAACGTATCTGATTCAATGTCGGAAACAAAACCTGCTTCATATTTCCGCGAAATCGCCTGTTCGAGTTGTTCACTCATGCTAAAACCTCATGACTAGCTAACTTTATGAACTGATTATACAGTTCCTGACTAAATCACTCAAGTATTATACCTAATTCAATTGAGCCCTTAAGCCTGCTGTTTTTTCAGGCTTTAAAAGGAAGTGTTGTTGATTAACGCTTAGATAAAAAGGTGTATCCGGTAACAAATGCACCTTCTTGATATTTCTTTAGACCCGTGTCGGCAAAGTCGACAGGAATAGGATTACGCTTCAAAATTTCTTTTTGTTCGCTGCTCGACAACACAAAGGTGTCGACTGAGTCGATTAATTGAATCAGGGCTTCTATTTTAAAGCCAACCGCACTACCGGCAAACTTGCCTCTTTGCATACGCTCTTTAATGACAAAGGCTTCTATTTTGTAGTCTTCAACCAATTTTTTAAGCGTAAATTGTAGTTTCTGTAGGTTTTCTGCCTCTTGATCTTTAATCAATTGCAGCCGGTTTTGACGACAATCTGGAATTTGGAACAGGCCGTCCTTTTTCTCGAGCAAACAAAAAAGCATTTCATTACTTTTAATTTCAACGGCGCACACACGCATAGCTACCAACTCCTTTAAACTTCTTTTATATACTTACAATAATCAGTGAATAACAATTAGCTGGCTTTCTGGCCCGAAGGTAAACCGTTCGTTCGCACGAACATTCAACTCCACTTTTTTACCCGTTGGGTTCACCCCAAGCAATACGCCACCTTCCGCCAATATATATTGCTGTAGCTCGGCAATTGCGAGTTCTCTATGTAATTTTTCAGGTAAAAAGCGAACACTTAAATGAGCACCGTTACTCGACAACAAATCGTCGTATACGGAACGCAAATAAGGGTGTAATGCCACTTGCGCTAGTATGTGGGAAATAATGACGGAACTTACCATCACATCATTATTCGAGTGGCGTACGTACACTTCATTACTCTGGTCGTGCAATTCTAACAGAACATGCGGCCGAACACGCCCTTTTGCCACCTTACTTAATAAATAATCCAACATCATAAAAGCTACAATGCTGCGGGCGTCAGCTTCTTCCCCCGTCCCTAATCGGTCACTGCTAAATAGCAGTACCGTATGAAAGCTTTCTGGATTGACCTCTCGCTGTATTGCCTCTTCCGTATAGTCTGCTTGTAAACAATGGGTGCGACCAGGCCAGTCTGGGCCTAAATATTCGCTTAATGCATCTTCACGTTCCGCTACCGACGCCGTTGACACTAAGGTTACATCAAAATAAATATTGGGCTGTTGCGCCAATTCTTCGAGCACCTTAGGTACTCGGCTGTTCCAACCAAAAACAAGTAAGCGGTGGTGAACTTTATGAGCCTTGGTGATCAGTTGTCCCTGCCCCTGTACCGAAATCACTTTTTTTGCTTTGCTAAGGGGTTGCTGCTTATCATCTCGTGACGCCAAAATAATAATTAAGTCTTCGCTCCCTAAAACGTAATCAAGCATCGGAGCGAGCATCGTTTTGCGTTTGCCATCTTGAATTTGAATCACGCCGCAAGGCGTTATTTCATCAAAGTAATGAAATACTTCGCGCCAGCTTTTTCCCACCAAACTTGGGTAATGGCTAGGTATTAATAATGGTTGTTCAGCGTCTACTAACAAGGCATTTAAAGCCATTAACAAACCACGATAAATAATACTACGGGCAATAATACGCGCAATGACAGTATCACCGGGGATGATCTGTAATGGTCCTTTATAAGTATGCAGTGCAACAGGTATTTTGTTCGCATCAAGTAGCTCAGCGACAACGTGGGGACGTTCGCTTAGGTGGGCTGTTTGGGTATAGAGCGATAAAAGCATTTTAATAACATCAGCATCGGGATTGAGTACAGACTCGCTCGTGTTACTCCGCCGCGGTATTAACACACTACTGGCTTGCTCAATAGCCACTCGATGTAGATGTTCAGGATTTAATGTAGAGCCTGAGCGCAACACTACCCGACGTCGCTCCGATCGGCTCCAACGCTCGTTTAATACCTCACTAACTGGTCCGTCTGTAATATCATCAGCTAATACTGCAATACGGCTTTCTGGCCCACGTGTTTGCCCATGTTCAAGTAATTCTCGTAGTACTGGTAAGGTACGCGACGTCCAACCAAGAATAACTCGGTGACCTGCAAAGGTTATAGGCGTGTGCCCTTGCTCTAAATGGCGCATTTGCCGAAATAGCCACTGGGTCATAATGGCCACTAAGGTACCCATAAAAAGAACATAACCGGACATGGTTAATAAAGTAGAAACGATACGGCGCCAAAGACCTTCGTCATCGCCTAAATAACCTGGATCCGTAAGCCTTAAAAACGACCACCACACTTCTTCAGCTATGGCGCCAGCAGGCGCAAACCAATACACCAATAAACCGCCACCCGCAGCAACAATAAGCACAACGGCACCAACAAGTAGTAACTGGCCAAATGGTCCGCCATCAAGCATACGTTCCATCATATATTTAAAGCGATCTATCAGGCGTAAATGAAACATAAAGAACCCATCGTTAAGTATGGCAAGAGACTAAGGGCAAACTATGACAGGCAGGTGAAAAACAAGCAAAGAAAAAGGCAGCCCGTGGGCTGCCTTAAGAAACTTTTAGCTTAAACTATTGCTTATAGAGCAACGATGTTTTCAGCTTGTGGACCTTTTTGGCCCTGAGTTACGGTGAAAGAAACCTTTTGGCCTTCAGCCAAGGTTTTGAAACCGTTACCGGTAATTGCACTGAAGTGTGCGAATACGTCTGGTCCGCCTTCACGCTCGATGAAACCAAAACCTTTAGACTCGTTGAACCACTTCACTGTACCAGTAATTGTATCTGACATAATTTTTAATCCTGAAATTTCTTAATTTGAAAAGCCGCGAGCAACATTGCTCTTTGGCCGGGTTATGCAGGAAAAACAAATTCAAACTTAAGGAACTTCAGAACGTAGACATCTTGCAACGTGATGGAGATTTAAATCGATATTCTTTTTCAAGCACGAGACGTAGATTACACTATATATTTTGAATAGCAAGGGCATTCGTAGGTTAAACTCAAATAAACACTGTATTTAACCTATAATGTCTCATCTAACCTAGCGCCCTGCCGTTTCCACCATTTTCAGGTTGTTCAGCGCTCCTTCATGGCCTTCTGCAGCAGCAGCCGAGAACCAGTGTTTAGCTTCTGTGTCCGACCTTTCTACGCCTAGCCCATTATAATACATTAAGCCTAGGTTATTTTGTGCATTTATATGCCCTGTATCGGCAGCCAAACGATAAAGCCGCAGGGCTTCAGCATAATCCCGCTTAACGCCACGCGCTTGTTCATACAACATTGCTAAATTATATTGCGCACCGCTGTGCCCTTGCTGCGCAGCCTTTTGATACCATTGTGCGGCTTCAGTAGCTGAAGCTTTCACGCCCAAACCATTCTCTAACATAAAGCCAAGGTTCGTTTGTGCGTTCGCATGGCCTTGTTCCGCCGCAGCACGATACCAGTGCAGCGCTTCTTTGTCTGACTGCTTTACACCGTTACCGGTACGATATAAAAGCGCCAAGTTATTCTGTGCTGCAATATAATTTTGCTCCGCAGCTTTAAGGTACCAATAAGCCGCAGTTTTGGTCGACAACTCTACTCCTCGGCCTTCTTCATACAACGAGGCTAAACGCGCTTGTGCCCACATATCGCCTTGTTCTGCCGCCATTAAGTACCAACGAGCAGCTTCCGTGTCATTGGGAGTAACGCCTTCTCCACGTTGGTAAATTTCACCTAAGCTTGCTTGTGCCGCAAGATCACCTTCTTCGGCAGCGCGAACCAGCAATGGAATAGCATCAGCGCCAGTTCGGTCAGAGTCATGCCCTGCTCGTAATAATAAGCCTAAGTTTGTTTGAGCTATTAAATTACCTTGTTTAGCGGCGTCTTCGTATAAGCCAATGGCTTTACTCATGTCTTTTTCAACACCTAGGCCATTTTCATACATATAAGCCAAGCTTACCTGCGCACCTACATGACCTTGTTCAGCAGCAGCGGCATACCAAACTGCAGCGCTAGGTAAAGACATGTCGACACCTTTGCCATGTTGGTAAAGCAATGCAAGGTTATTTTGCGCAGCAGCTAAGCCAGCTTCAGCCGCCTGTTCATACCATTGTTTTGCTTGTTCATTTGATTGGCTAACACCTACGCCCGTTTCATACATCACACCTACTTGGTTCTGTGCATTCGTGTCACCCTGCTCGCCGGCCTCTCTTAACCAACGAAATGCTTCAGTATTTGATTGGGCAACACCACGGCCTTCTTCATACATGTTACCAATCGTACTTTGCGCACCTACATGGCCTTGCTCTGCAGCAAGTAAATACCAATGAGCCGCGTCTTCAGCTGAATATTCAATACCCCGTTCATGCTCAATCATATACGCAAGGTTATTTTGTGCTGGTGCATAGCCTTGTTCTGCAGCTGCTTGATACCAGCGTACGGCCTCTGTATCTGAAACATCGACCCCTCGGCCATAGTCGTACAGTACGGCAAGATTATGCTGAGCCCAGGCATTACCTTGTTCTGCAGCTTGTAAATACCAATGCGCCGCTTGCTCGTCTGATTGCTCTACGCCTCGGCCGCTACGGTATAAATAGCCTAAACCTGCTTGAGCGTCGCTGTCACCTTGTTCGGCTGCAGCTTTATACCAATGCGCGGCTTGGCTATCATCAGGCTCTACACCACGGCCATTTTGGTACATAAATGCAAGTACTGCCTGCGCAGAAACCATACCTTTTTCAGCTGCTATTCGGTAAAAGTACACTGCTTCTGTTGCCGACTGCTCCACACCTAAGCCTTGATCATAAAGAACACCTAAATTGACAGCCGCATATTCATTACCTTGTTCGGCAGCTAGGCGGTAATAGGTTGCAGCTTCGGCATAAGATTGTTCAACCCGGTCGCCATTTTGATACATAGCTGCCATTTGATATTGCGCACTCACATTACCGCTTACGGCTAGTTCTTTTATTTCATCAACAGTCATATCATCCCAAGCAAGTGCGCTACTGCTACACATCAAAGCAATAAGTACAAAGAACGCGCTGAATAGAATTCGAGGGCTGTTGTTATAGTTAAATTTCATATAAACCATCTTAAGAGTACACAATCAGTGTTTACTGGCTATGTTAAAACAAAGGGAGCCTGTCTTAACGCTATATTTACAATGGTACCCTTAAGCTGCTTTCGTTGTAAATCTCATCACTGAATTCAGGTCATAAGGAGAAGCAGGCGCTAAGACATATTAACCCAGCATATCAAACGCATAGCCAACTATTGCAGTCAGTGCCATAGCTAAGGCGCCCCAGAACATAACGCGAATTGCTCCTCGTAATAACGACGCTCCGCCTAGCCGCGCTGCAATCGCCCCCAATACTGCAAGGTAAACCAAGGAGCCACTTGCAATGGCAATAACTTGATGTTTACCACTACATAGCCAAACCAGAATTAAAGGCACCAAAGCACCTAAAGTGAAGGAAACTGCCGAGTAAACGGCGGCTTGTAATGGTTGCGCCGTACTTATTTCAGAAATACCAATATCGTCACGGGCATGAGCCGCTAGCGCGTCATGTTCCATCAGCTCTTTAGCAACTTGCCCAGCAAGTTCTGGTTGTAAGCCACGCTCAATGTAAATATTGGTTAATTCTTGCAACTCACTTTCAGGGTGATCACGTAAAGATTTCTCTTCCATTGCTAAGTCAGCTTGTTCAGTGTCTGCTTGCGAACTCACCGAAACATACTCGCCCGCCGCCATTGACATAGCACCAGCCACCAACCCTGAAACTCCCGCCAACACTATGTTTCCCTGTGTTGCTCCCGCTGCTGCAATACCAATTACGAGGCTTGCTGTGGACACAATCCCGTCGTTTGCGCCTAGTACGGAAGCGCGTAACCACCCCGCTCGATGAGAACGATGCTCTTCAATATGCGTCACTTTAACTACTCCTGCAGTCTGGATACTAAACTAAAGGTAGTTTAACCTTTAC
>Ga0079223_10002447_pt1 | contig 11493 bp, 5 predicted proteins | sample Stecom2011_FD_75072 | JGI IMG/M metagenome (GOLD analysis project Ga0079223, IMG submission 75072) | Agricultural soil microbial communities from Utah to study Nitrogen management - Steer compost 2011 | ecosystem: Environmental > Terrestrial > Soil > Agricultural land | place: USA: Utah...
CCGGTCCGCATGGTGGCGCAGTTTCTCGTCAAACGCCCGCAATTCGACCTCTTGTTTTTGCAGATTCGTCAGCTCCTTTTCGAGGCGTTTGCGCCGCGAGGTGGAGTCGGCGGCGTCGATATCGCCCTGCAGCGTTTCCAGGCGCGCGGCCATCTTGCCCTGCAAGGGGATCACGTATTCGCTGCGCATCCTGGCGAGCGTGCCTTCGTTATAGCGGTGGAGGTAGACGAGGCATTGGAAGGCTTTTTTCTTGCCGCTCGAAAAGAGCCAATAGATGGGGCGTTTTTTATAGGTCTGGCAATGGTCTTTATAGAATTTATCGCAGAGATAACGCCGGATGGTCTCGCGGCTGGTCTCGTTCTTTTTCGGCGAGAGATTCTCGGCCAAAAAGCTTAAATTCTCTTCAAGATGCGCGGGGTCCCAGGCCGCCGCGATGAATTCGACCACGCGCGTGGCCGTGTCGTCGGCGAACCATTCGGCGTCGGTCAGCGGGATGATGCCGTCGGCGTCGGCCGCAAAGGTTTTGTAACGCGCCGGCTCAAAGCCGATATTGCCGCTATTCGCATAGATGAGCCCCGGCTCGTCCAGACTATAGCGCCCCATCATGCAGCCGACCGCATAGGAGACCAGCTCCGCCATCGTATCCTCGCGAAAACGCGTCCACTGCTCCTCTTCGCTCAACTTTCCGCCGTAACGATAGGCCGGATTCACCGTCAGCGTAATCTGATCGATAGGCACGTTTGAAGGAATCGACTTTAATTGTAAATAATCATTAATAGACTTATTTATTGATTTTTCACATCGTTGCACGTCAATAGTTTTATTTTGTGAAATCTCGACTAGTCGGTTAAATGATTGGTTAAGTGTTGCTGATTTATTTTCTAAAATAGCTGCGCAAGAAAAGTCCCAAGACCTCTCATAAAGATTCCAGTCCCACCGAGATAATTCAATAGACTTCTCGGCATGATCGCGAATTTCGTTATCATTTATGCATGGTACAGGAATTTTTGATAACTCTCCTGATGTTACGGACAATGTAGGCGTTAAGACACCAAAAGCAGCATGAGAAAAATTGGACAAAATCGCTGCGAGTATGTTTTCTCGTCGTACTGAATTATTAATAACAAATCCTGAACGACCAGTATCATCAAACACAAACCCTTCATCCATCCATCGTGCAGCAAATCGACCTGATGATATCTTTGTCCACGTAATTCCAGGCAGAAAGTAATAATCTTCGTTTCTTATTGCTGAACCAATCTTGCCAGCCGCATTGCGATATGTACGCATTGCAGTGCCGGAATCTTCCCAATTAACTACTGTCCGATTATTGCCAAACCATTTCCGAAACCTTCCACCACTATTACAGGGCACCCATTTGTTTGGTTGATCCGGATATGAAAATGTTAATTTCCCATACGATATTTCATGCCAATAACGTTGGAATAAATCATTGTTCCCAGTCGACATTCCAGCTTTGAGTGTCATCAAAGAAGATAAAGCAGGTTCTGACTCAAATGCCGGGACGATATCACTCACCCAATAAGCCACCGGACTGCCAGGGATTTTCTTGAATTCATCCTGATCAATTTCAAAAAACCATCCACAGCTATGATCGTGAATCGCCTCTAAAGTCTTTGGTGCTTGATTTTTCGGCCCCCGAAAATCAGATAACCGAATATAACTACCTTTTTGCTTACTTATAAACCCCTTTTGTAATGTGAAGGTGCAAATCGGTACTGTTGCGCCATCAAATCCAGAATATTCAAGCTGTATAAGTGAAGTAATCGTTTCTTCGGAAATCAGTCGCTTTCGCAAATCCTCATAGCTCGAAATGAACATCCAAACGAATGGAGACATAAACCCTAAGTGTCCATGATCTTTACTAAACGCGAGATCGCGATCAATAAATGCTGCAAAGAGATCCTTTCTATAGTCTGTATAATGTTTTTCTAGATACTTTTTCAAAATAGGAACCAGGTATTTACCCCCCATATACGGCGGATTCGCCACCACCGCGTCATATTGCGCGGCGAGCATCTCGGCCTGTCGGACGAGGACGGAGAGGCGTTTGAGGGGTTCGACGGCGAGGACCTGGGGGTTGGGGGCGTCGACGAGGTTTCGCAAGTTGGGGAGTTTTTGGGCGATGGCGTCGGGCACCTGGATGAGTGAGCCAAAGGTGGCGGCGTGGGCGAAGAGTTCTTGGAGGGCGGTGATATCGTCGGGGCTGACGTCGTAGTCGACCAGCGTGATGCCGGCGCTCAAAGTAGCGAGGTCGATGGCTGGGGCGTCCTGGAGAACCATGACGTTCAGGTTGATGTCGCCGTCGAAGAGGCGACGGTCATCGGCGCGGCCTTTCATCATGAGGGCGAAGCTGGTGAGCTGGGCGGCGCGGGGGCAGATATCGAGGCCGAAGAGGTTTTTTTCGAGGATCAGCTTCGGCACGTCGCGTCGGCGATAACCGCGCTCGAGGTAGATCGCTTTGAAGAGCTCGTAGGCTTCGACCAGGATATGCCCGGAGCCGCAGGCCGGGTCGATGAGGGTGAGTTCCTCGGGGTTGAGCGTATCGGGCGTGATAGCTTTGAGCTGGGCTAAAACCTCGTCCGTCTGCTCGGCGGGCTCGATATAATAGTCCATTTCGGCTTTGAGCGGCGACTCGGGGTATGTGGCGAGCCACTGGGCGCCGAGGGAGTTTTGGACCATATATTTGACGATCCAATTGGGCGTAAATAGCTGCGTCGCCGCCGGGATATCGGCGGATTTGACCTTCTTGCCGATGACCTCGTCTTTGCGCTCCGAGATATAGAATTGATAGAGCCAGCCGATGATCTCGATATCATCCCACGCGCTCTCGTCGATGGCCTCGACCAGCTCGCGGATCAGCGAATCGGTATGGAGCAGATTCGCCGGCAAGAGCAGCTCGGACTCGCTTCCGACCAGCTCGAATAAAAACGGCATCGTGGCGTTGAGCGTCTTGCACTGCGCGATAAGCACCATGCGGTAGAGCTCCTCGTCCCGCGTGCCATCGAGCTTGAGCGCCACGACCTTCTCGCGCTCCAACCCCAGCAACTCCACCTCGGCCGCGTGATCGAGAATCTCCGGCATGGACTTGTCGCCCGGATGGCTCAACACCCTGAAGCCGTGGTCGAAATACCCGTGCAGCTCCATATAGCGAATCGCCACGAATCGGTTGAACCACGTATAGGCGATGGCCTCCATCGTCACATCAAACCCATGATCCTTTACTCGCCGCAGCAATTTATCGCGCGCCGCCGCAATCGACGCCGGAAACGCCTGCCCGTCGGCGAGCAGCACGTCGCCCTGGACCTCGGCCGGAGCGACGGAGGCTTTGGTGATGCCGAGGCGCGCGGCCTGGGCGGTGACTGCGGCGATGAAGTCGGTGCGGGCTTTGGGGGCGTATGTTTTGAGTTGGGCGGTATTCATTTTATATCCTTTGAAGCGCGGCTGTCCTCAGCCGCACTGAAAGAGCGTACGAATTGCTGTGCGAGTGAGGACACTCGCGCTCCTAATTATTTAATCTGAACGCGCTCGCCAGCCGCAAGCGCCGCTTCGAGATCCCCGCGCAACTTCTTCAAGAACGTCTCCATCTCCTCCGACGTTTCGATAAACGCACCCGAGCACAGACTCTTCGGCGTAATGACGCGGCGTTTTTTGACCTGAACCTTGAGCGCGGCCTCGACGACTATATCGGCGTCGACCACCATTTCCTGCGCTTGTTGGTTATGCGCACGCTCGATCGCGCCGAATGCGCGGTCGTAGGCGGTGTCGGCGTTTCGGGTAGCCTGGGCGATGTGGGCGAGGCTTTTGGTGGTGTTCGCAGCCTGAATCAATTGAACGAACGGCTCCGTCGCCCGAGCACGCAACGCCTCATCAGCCGAAACCTTATCCAACTCCGCCTTGACCCCGTCGAGCAACTTCCTGATTTGCAATAACGCCGGACCACGCGCGTCGAGGATAAGTTGCGCGTTGATGCGCTCGGCGATGTGAATCAGGTCGGACGCCTTATGTAATTGCCCATAAGGTCGCGGATTCTGCAAAATCGCCTGCATCTCGCGAAATACCGGACCGGCCTCGGAGTGGGCTTCGATCTCCATCTGATTCTGCGACAATTCGCTCACCGCGTCGGCCAATTTCTCCCAACTATGCTTCTGGTTGACATAAAAACCTTGCAAGTCGGCGTAATCCTCCGCGATTTCGCTCAGCTCGCCTTCATTCTCGACGAACCACTTCAGAAAACGCAGCGACTGCGACTCCTCGACGAACTTCCGCAGACCCGCAAGGCTCGCCTCGATATCGCTTTTACCCGGATATTTGCCGGTTTGCGCAAGCGGCAAATAACCGCTGAGATCCGAATTCCATTTGACGAGTTTCTTCATCAGAAAATGAAATAATGCATCCTCGCCGCTTGGCCCCGCCTGGGCGAAAAGCTCCCTGGCAAGCGCCTGCGCCTTATTGATAAGCCCCGCGTCGGCCGTCTCGCGATTGCGAATAATGACCTTTCGCTGCTTCGAGGTCTTGGTCAGATGCTCATAGGCGTCGTCGAGCGCGAGTGGCGCGGCGTTGACGATCAGGTCGATCTCCTTGAGCACCGCCAGGCGCGCCACCAGGAGCACGACTTCAAGCTCCGGCCATCCATACGGTCGATGCCCGTAGCGCTTTTCGATCAAATCGCTGAGCACGACTTGCTGACTCGCCTGCGCCGCAAGCCGGAAATACTCGCGCATATCATCAAGCGCTTTTTTATTGGCCTCGACCGTATTATTCAGCGCCATCGCCACCTGCTCGACGTCATTGGCGCGCAAGGTGCTCTGAATCTCCTGCGGCGGATTCGGATGCAGATATTCGATATAGCTCATCTTGGGATAAGCGTTCTCGATAAGATATTCGAGCGCGTCACCTAGGGCGTCTTTGGGGTCCGAAACGGAGATATCGAGCCGAGTACCGCTGGCGAAATAGGCGGCGTCGGCCAACATCGAGCGGACGATAATAATGAGGCGTTTTCGACGATCCCGATTCTCGTCCACCCGATCGCGAATAATTCTTTTGGTGGTCTCCGGCGCAAGATCCGTGCTCTTCGAGGTCACATAAGCGTTGGTCTGCGAATAAATGCGCAGCTCGCGCCCGAGCTCCGGATTATCCGGAAGGCGAATCAACACCCGCCCCTGCTCGTGAGCGGTATACATCACGCAGCGCTCATCCTTGCTGAAATCACCGTAGGCATCGCCAAGCGGCGTGACGAAAGCGACCTCAAGCTCGCCTTCGATCTTACTGCCGACCAGGTGATCGTCGCAGATCCTCGCAAACCCGAAATCCCGCCCGGTGAGGCGATAGGTATGCTTGCGGATATCGCCCAGAATCTCCTTGAAGATAAGATTCCCCAATTCACGCTCGTCAGACCCGGGTGAGACCGACGTATTTTTGATCTCGCGGCCAATATCGCGTTCTTCGTTGGTCAAAAAGAAATAGAGGTCCCCGTTTCGGGCGATAAGCGTCTCAGATTCGAGCCTGGCTAGCGACGCCTCGACGGTTTTGCGCAGGGCGAGTTTGTCGGTGTCGATTTCGTTGATGCAGAGCGTGACGAGGTTGTCGACGCTTCCCGATAACTCGTCGATATAGCGAATCAAAAAGAGCACCTTGAGCACAGTCGCGTCGAAGGGTTCGAGCGCGTGATTATCTGCGGCGTGGTCGATGGTGCGTTTGACCGCGGTGTCCAAAAAGCCTTCCACCGCTGGATAAAAGCTATAGAAGGGAACGAGCGCGCCGATTTCCTTATCGCCGATCGCTTTGACCGCCCCCTGAAACGCATCCAAGGTCGAGCGCTCGCCATGCGAAAGATGAAGCCCGGTAGCGCCAGCCTTGCGAATCGACTCAAAGACCTTTTGCACCAATTCGAATTGATAGGCTGGGAAGGGATAGCAGGCGGCGAAATGCGTGTTGTCGGCGAATTTCTGAAAGGACATGCCAGCGTTTACGAACGAGAGCTGATTGCGCAGGATATCGTGTTTGCCCTCGTAGGCCGCGACCAGCGGCTCGGCTGCCTGCTCGTTTTTGGCGAGCAGGCGCTGCTGGATGACCTCGTCGACGTTGCCGCTGGAGAGCGACAGTCGGGTTTTGAAACGCCCCTGAATCTTCGAGAAATCGTATTGTTTATCGTGCTTCAAATCGCCCAGCACGGCGTCGAGATCTTCCTGAGAGGTCACGACCACCCAGGCGCGCCCGTGGCAAATGGTGCCGAGCTGCTCGGTGATCGTCTGAAGATTCAGCATCAAATGGGTATCGTTACCGATGAATTGACCGACCTCGTCGACCAGAAACATGATCCGCTGGTCCGGCCCTTTGCCATCGAGATATTGCTTCACCCATTTCGCAAAATTCTCGACCGTGAGGCTGAAATAATCGGCGCTATTATCCACCCATTTTTGCAGCGATTCTTCGCTCTGGCCGAGCGTCTTATGAAGCGCTTCGACCACCTCGTCGCGATGAAATTCCCAGGCGTCCCGCTCCTGAATCCACGGCTCGCCGGACGCGCTCTCAAACGCCGCATGGAAATCCGCAAGCCGCCCCTTCTCGTCGAGATAGCGCTCCAGATGCGCGATATGAGGATGGTCCCCGCTATAGCCCTGCTTTTCGTTCAGGACTTTTAGAAATACCTGCAAAAGCGCGTCGCGACCCGTGCGATGATCCGCTTTGCTGTCGATATTGAAGAGAATGGTGTCCGTCGTGGCGGCCACGATTTTCTTGAGGTCGGCGAATAAAAGCGCGTCGCCGATCTTGTCCGCAAAAAACTCGACCGCATGCCGGCGCTCGCCGTTGAATTCGTGCTCCTGATTCTCTAGTAGATACGAAAGCACCTTGATAAAATGCGATTTTCCGCAGCCGAAGAACCCCGAGACCCAGATGCCGTTTTTGTCGACCGCATTCGCCTCCGACTCCATCGTCGACAGCAGCACCCCGACCAGGTCACTGATATGCGCGTTCAATTCCCGCGTGACAACGAATTCATCAAGCTCCTGCCACACCGACGACTTGTCGAGTTGGTCGGCCTTCACCACTCCGTTGATGGGACGGTGAATATCGCGTTCGAATAGGTCTTTGATTTTCATGATTTCATTCACGATTAGGATCCCCCAGGTACAAGAATGAAGGCTCGGTAATAGGGTTTGGTACCCGGCCCAGGCGAAGCGGTGTTGAGGCGGCCGAAGAGACGAAGCGTCGTGCCGTCGAAGGTGCCCGGATAGAACATCACCATCGGTGTATGGCCCATCACCGTATGCAGACAATTGAGTAGGCTATGGGCGCGCAGCATCGGCCAAACGCTGCCGACGCCGGAAAATAGGACGAGGTCATGCTCCGTTGGCCTATGCTCGGCAGCGATGAAGTCGCGTATTTTCTCGGCCGCCAGCGGCCCTTTGAGCGCCCGCAGCAACGCCGCGTCGCCCTTCTGCTGCATCATCAGCGTTTTGGCCAGAAGATTGCGGCTCTCCAGATAGGCCAGAACGACCTCGAAAAGATTCAGATGCAAGACGCGAAGCGCGCCATGATGGCTGGAGAATCGCGCCAACATCCAGTCGATATACTCGCGAACTCGCAACTCGTCCCGAGCCGAATAATCGAAGATATAGCACGCGATTTCGTTGCCAATGCCCTCGCTGGAGAGGAAATCATCGGTCGTGATGCGGGGTAGAATCTGGTCGAGTCGCTTTAACAGAGTGCTGTTAGTTTGATCGCCGCTCATTGCGTCAACTCCATGCAGCGAAGGACATAGGTTTCGCCGCGGCTTTGCAGATACGCGACGAGCGCGTCCTCCAAGAAAACGTTTTGAAGAAGCAGACTGCGGGTATCCTTGAGATAACCTGCCTCGGCCAACATTGAGAAGACCGCCGATCGAAGCCGCGCAATCGTCGAGTCACTCCACTGTGGCATATGCGGGTCACGGCCACGACACCCCGCGATATAATCGCCCCACAAGGAAGGTTCGAGCTTGTCAGCAAAGAGCGCGCGCTGCTCGCGCATCGTGATATCCATAAAATCACCCAATAGCCGGCTATGTTTGACCGCGCCGGCAAAAGCCGCCTGACTCGCAATCTCCCGCCCCCCGTCGCGAACCATCCGCCACAGCCCCTCACCCATCGGCTCAAGCCGGGCCCGCACCAAATTCGACACCCGTCTCATCGACTCCCGACTGCCCATCTGCAAAATATTTTGCTCCAGAATCGCATCCTTCCACTGCGCACCGCCGATATCGCGCAATAATAAATCCGCGATGATACGACTCTCGCGCAAACGCAACGAAGCGCTGGTGATGGTGGCTGTATAGGTCATCGGTCCCTCTTCAACTACTTATGGGTCTCACTACGGCCATCGCCCGGACCCATTTTGCGAGGGTTCTCACTTGAGAAAGACCCTAAGACGCAGTGGGAAAATTAACAAGGATGGCGGTTGTAGTCATTGATCGTTATGCAGGGTTTCAGATCCGCGCGCGCCTTGGCGCGCGAATCACTGGCTGCTTATAGTATTTTTGAGGCTGGGAGCGAAGGTGAGAAAGCGCTGGGACGGCGCACCCCTTCACAATTAACCACTCCTTCGAGATTTCACAATGAGGCTACTTAAATTAATCCAGGCGTGGTAATTTCGTTACGCCTAGCACTTTAAGCGTTATCAATCAGCGGGTCCTGACTAAATCCTTTTCCTCGGTGAATCTGCGGAGGTATTACTTTTTTGATCTATTTCAAATAATAAAGTCATTTCTACGACCCTGTCATAATGCAAACGCCAATGACAACATCAAAAAACACTCAACGCTGCCGACCTCATAATCAGACACTCCGATTTAAAATTAAATGCTTAATTAGCCTGATACAATCATTAAAAATATTCTGCCAATATTTCACACAGAACGACAGTCCGAATTGCGATGATTTCGCACCGACATACAATAATAATTCAAGGAATAACCCAGTGGAATCAAACATGCATATTGTTGAGTACCTACATTATTTTGTCTCAACGCAACTCCCGCCAAGCCAAGCTGTCCTGATCGAAGGTCCTTGGGGGTGCGGAAAAACCCACTTCATAAAAGCTCAAATGGAGGCGTGGGAAGAAGAGAAAATCGTTGATAATGGTGTGTTGTACGTCAGTATGTTCGGCGTTGATGATGTGTCACAGGTTGCAAGCCAACTGTTCAGCCAGTTGCATCCAACTTTGGCATCTCCAGCTGGCCGATTTACCGGTATGGTTTTCAAGGGCCTGTTGCGAGGGGCACTGAAAATCGATCTTACTGATAACGTCAGTGGCTCGATGAATGCAGATGCAGGTGGCGCAGCAAAGGAAGCTATCTCGTGGCTTGGTAGTGTGTCAGGTCGAGTTATCGTATTTGATGATTTGGAGCGTTCTAAGCTAGGAAGCCAGGAGCTCTGGGGTTATATCAATGGCCTAGTTGAACACAGCGACTGCCGAGTCATTCTCGTGGCGAATGAAGAGAAGCTCGCGGACCAACCCCTCAATGAATTACCATCTTCGTCTCCCTCTCATAGGGAAATCAAAGAAAAAATCGTTGGCCGCCAGTTTCGGATTGAGCCCAATTCATCTCTTGCACTCCGTACCTTTCTTGAAGATGCAGGTGATTTCGCCGAAAAGTTTCTCCAACCCCGACAAAAACTAATCCTTGAAGTTCATAGCCGTGGCGGTGCCCAAAACCTCCGTCATTTACGTAGTTTTGTTGAGGATGTGCAATGGCTACTCTCGACCCTTCCGCCTGAGCTCTGTCATAAGCTACTTAAAGCCAAAGAAGACACAATTATTGATCAGTTTTCTCGAGACTTTATCCATGAGTTCATTGCATATCACCATACCTTTCGCGCAGGCGTGCCTCTTGCGGACTTGCCACACCTACACGGACGAGTACAAGCCCGCATTATGGCCAAAATTGCACCTCAGACAAGTACTGAAATCGGGCAAACTCATCAACATGACGAAGAATCACACATTAAAAAGGATCCCGCCGATATCTTTTTTCAGTTCTTTGGGTTCGATTCGATGTGGTATTCTCCACAGGCGATTCCGGGTGCGCTTTGGAAGCGAATATTAGAGGGACGTCCCGATCTAGATGCAATTGACAAGCATCTGGACGAATACATTGCCAGCCGTCAAAAACCGGAACCCTGGCAAAAACTTGGCCAATGGTGGAGACTGACAGATGAAGAATATGAGGCAGCTTGGAACGATATCCGCCCAACACTTGATAACTTGACCGAAACACGACTTAACGTACTCCTCAACATTTTCCACATACAGAGCACGTTGGCAAGTTCTAACCTGTGGGATGAGGATGTTCCGACTGTCATCAAGAATGCCAAAGACCATCTTCGTACTCTCCAACAAACTGATAAACTTGAGATTCAACAAGAATGGGTAGAGGCATCGTGGCAAATCAGTGATAGCTTCGAATCCTCAACTGTTCCTGACTTCAAGGATGTCATTTCAGTTGCTCAACAAATTGCTGAAGAACAGCGACGTACCATCCAGAAAAATGATATTCTTGACGACTTCACGGATCATATGGACGATAGTGACTGGCTTCACGAAAATGTTGTCAGAACAGGCAATGCGGGATATCCCATTTTCGCTTATACAGTCATAGATGAGACTTTAAAGGCTTTCGAGACGCTTAAACGGCCGGTGCAAAGGCTTAAAGTAGCCCAAGCATTCGTCGAGCGATATCGCGCCTGTACACACTCATCAACAACCCTAGCTTCTCTGATTGATGAGCGCCCTCTTTTGGATGCGTTTTTGAGGTCACTGGTTGCTCTTCAGGACACGGGGAAAGCTCCATCTCGGCACGCGCATACGCTTGCCGTCGGTTGCTTAAAAGAGGCGATTGCCTTGCTAGATGATGCAATGATGCAAGATGCAAGTACGAAGGTAAATGAATCATCCTAAATTAAGAGTAATAAGGCAAGTGAGGGTCGTTATTAAGATTAGCCTAAAAATCTTCTGCACGACCGAAACGTCACTGTTTACGTCGGCCAGGCATTCGACCAACCCATCGCCAAACGCCTCTATGACCACACGACCGATCGTCTCGGCGGACGCTGGGATAGGTTTTCGTGGTTCGGCCTGATGGGCGTAGAAAATTCCGGGGAACTCCGGGCAACCGACCTCGACCGTCGCGTCGATTTGAAATTAGCCATCAATGATCTCGAAGGCGTGCTCATGGAAGCCGTCGAAGCGCCCATGAACCGCCGAGGCGGCGACGGATTCAAAGCCATCGAATATCACCAGGTCAAAGACGAACACCTCGAAAAGCAGCAACTACGCGCTATGCTGCGTGAGATTGAGAAACAGCTTTGACGCCGGCTTTTGTCGCCAACCCGACCACCACCCCAGGGGACAAGCCCTGGGGCTCTAGCAAGGATCCTGGCCCCTCATCACGCCAAGGCGTGGGGGCCGTTTTTCTGATCGCCTACGCAACAA
>Ga0079223_10002448_pt1 | contig 11491 bp, 10 predicted proteins | sample Stecom2011_FD_75072 | JGI IMG/M metagenome (GOLD analysis project Ga0079223, IMG submission 75072) | Agricultural soil microbial communities from Utah to study Nitrogen management - Steer compost 2011 | ecosystem: Environmental > Terrestrial > Soil > Agricultural land | place: USA: Utah...
GCCGAAGCTCCCCGGGGGAGGGAGGGGAGTTTCTACAGTATTGATATGTAATAATAGTATAATTGCTTGATCTTTATGCAATTGGGGGTTGGATTCTTCTCTGAATAGAGTTGTCTTTCTTTTGTACGAAAACACGTTATTTGATTTAGTTATCTATAATAACAAACACCCAGGACGGTTAGTTAGCATAATTGGTAATGCATCGGTCTGCAAAACTTAAGATTGTATGTTCGAATCATACACTAACCTATATATTTAAGAACCCCCGGGTTCCCCGGGGTTCGACCAGAATATTGCAAAAAATTGAGAACCCCTCCCCCTCTCCCCCGCATGCTTGCGGGGTACTCCCTCCGGTGCGAAGCGCCCGAAGGGTGCTATTTAATGTCTCTTTATTAGCATTGCTATCACTTTTTAATATTAATAATTTTCTTAAATTATAAGGACCTCCCCCTTTTTAGGGAATAAAAATAAGTGACCAAAAAAAATTTTCGCCGGTAAAGAATAAACAACAGATAAATTTGATTAAAGGATAGTTTAATATTTAATGCTTTTATTAACATAAAATCATTCGAATAGCTAGTCCAATTCTTTTGTCTGAATACTACAATTTCACGCCCAGTTTTTTTATCTTTATTTGTCAATTATTTTATGGCTTAGCTTTGTATTTAATTATACGCTATAATATTTGCCGCATTTACTATAAAAAGCCCCGTGAAGACCTATCCCTTAAGGTAAATTTAGGGATTGATTTGCCAATAGCGAGTTTGTCTAGGTAAAGATTAAAATCTGTAATCAAAAAACATAAGTGTAAAATTACTATGATATAAAGAAAATATCTATCCGTATTGAGGGTAAAATTTTTTAAAGGGGTCCCCCCCCCTTTAGTGCGAAGAAATTTCGGCCCCCTTAGTAAAATTCTTTATTTAAATCAGCTCTCCTCTCTCTCTCGAGGGGCAGGTCCGCTGTTATTTTGGGATTTATATTAATTATAATATGATAAAAAAAAACATTCAAGCTCATCCATTTCATTTAGTAGAACCTTCACCATGGCCCTTAACGTCTTCATTAGCATTATTGACTACAACCCTGAGTGGTGTTATGTATTTTAATAATTATGCTAATGGGGGTCTATTATTAACATTAGGTTTAATTTCTACTATATTCTCAATGTCATTATGGTTTAGAGATATAATTATAGAAGGTAAAGGAATTTATGTGCCTTCGCTAAACTTAACTATATGCTGGAAACTCCCTTAGAACTTTAAGTACTGATCTAATTTATAATTCGATAGTAAAAATCTTAAAGATTGGACAATCAGCAGGAAACCAACAAGATATCTCTAGTAGGATCCTCAGAGACTATACGTTAAGCATTGATAAATTTACATGTAACAAAGAACCCCCGGGTCCCCCGGGGGTTCGACCAGAGGTTATAATTAATAATAATGTTTTATATTTATTGGGAACCTATTTAGGGTTAATTACTTTATATGCTTAGGTGACCCTAGTACTATTGACTCCTTAGTTAGTTTAAGCCTACTTCCTGCTTTTACAAATAGAAAGGATAATAGTTCTAATATCTCAAATGATCAACCTGAAGAATTCCTCCACAAGCCAGTTTTAGTCTACTCTAATGCTTATACCGATAGATCGAAGATTCTGTCGGGTAACAAAGGGAAAACGGGAATTTACCAATGGCTACACAAAGAATCAGGTAAAAAGTATATAGGGTCTGCCCCGCCCAAGGGGCGGAACCCTCTCCCCCCCCGCGGGCTTGCGGGGGGTAGGTTCTGCCGTTGATTTATCTAAACGGTAAAGTTATTATTATACTCCTTCTGAGTTTAACCGAATAGATATCTAAAAAAAAATCTAAACATATTAAAAATACATAAATTTATCAATGAAGATATAGTCCGATCCATTATGGAAATAATGGTTAACATTGTTGACTCTTTACAGTATAAAAGAACTTACGTCGTGCTCCTAATCAAAAATCTTTTTATAATTCAAATAATGTTGAATCTTTATAATCAAGTAAGAATATTGCATTATTAAAATCTTCTATCCCCCGCGAACTTCGGGCCTTTCGGCCCGATGCATTTTTTAAAGAGCTTCGAGGCTCCATCTGGAGCCTCGATGCAACCCCAGGAAACCAGGGGTAGCTTCCAGGGGGATGCATTTACCCCGAAGGGGTTTGGTCCCCGCCTTTCGGCGGGAGACTACCCGCCAGGGGCCGGGTGGTCCCCGGTTCCCAAGGGGAATCGGAGACTAAACCCTCAAAGGGGGTTTGGTCGTCCCCCTCCGGGGGAAGACTAAACCGCGAAGCGGTTTGGTCCCCCACCTTCGGTGGGAGACTAAAGAACATTTAACAGATACGGGAAGAGAAAAATCAAGTTAATTGCTGCAGGACCCCCCGGTCCCGGGGGAGGTCCAAACAGGTATGTATAAAAATCGGTAATAATCCTTTATTTATTATCCCGTTTTACTTGTTTATTTCTATGTTTTTATTTATTTGCATTCTTTTTTATTGTCGTTCTTATATTATACTATAAAATGTCAACATCCGACATACCAAGGATCTCATACATCTAAAGTACAACAAGGGTTAACATTAGGATTTATTCTATTCGTTATCTCTGAAGTATTCTTCTTTATTTCTATCGGTTGGGCTTTCTTCCACTCAGCCTTAAGCCCTACAGTAGAATTAGGCTGTATGTGGCCTCCAGCCGGTATAGAGCCATTAAACCCTTAAAGGATTATCCAGGGGCGTATATTTGAAAGAATATAATGATGATAAGGCTATATGCTAGGAGTTCCTTAAGGCTTTAAGTACCAATAATCTAATTATTGGTAAAAATCTTAAAGATTGGATAATTAGCAGAAAACCAACAAAATAAATTTATTTATTTTTAGTAGGATTCTCAGAGACTATACGCCTTACATCCTTCATGTTAATGAGGGATGATGATATAGTCCGAACAATCATGAAAATGATTGAAATAACATATTTTTGTTATTATTTAGTTTATTAGTATTTTCTCCTACAAAAGTTTTAAATATTAACGTAGCAAGTAGATTATTGAATAATTTACCTGTATCTGATGATTTATTTAAAATTATAGTAGGGTTAGTTTTAGGAGATGTTCATATTTATCGGAATAAAACAGAAAATGCTAGTTTGCACATAGAACAGTCTTTGAAGAAAGAGGAATATCTAAATCATTTATACGATCTACTTAAAAATTTCTGTGAATCTCAACCTGTAATTAGAACTAAGACAATTAAGAGATCCGGTACTACTCATCAATCTATTAGGTTTACAACTAGACAATTAGTTTGTTTTACTGAATTGCATAATCTTTTTTATTTTAACGGTACTAAAATTGTACCTTTAAACATTGAAAGTTATATAGCTCCAGTGAGTTTAGCTTATTGGGCTATGGATGATGGTAGTAAAGCTGGGGAAGGGTTCCATTTTAATACACATGGGTTTACATTAGAGGGAGTAAATATGCTTTCAAGTATATTATTAAATAAGTTTAATTTAATAAATACTATTCATTCACAAGAAAGAGGGTATAGATTGTATATCACTAGTAAATCAATGGATTTATTTAGATTCTTAGTAAAACCTCATTTTCATGACTCTATGCTGTATAAATTAGACTAAACCCCCAAAGGGGGTTTGGTCGTCCCCTCCGGGGGAAGACTAAATATAATTAACAGAACCCCCGGGTCCCCCGGGGGTTCGACCAGTGTTTAACAACTAAAAATTTTGTGGGAAATTCCTTTATTGAATACTGTACTTCTTTTAGCCTCTGGGGCCACAGTAACTGTGACACACCACGGGTTAATTCAAGGTAACCGGAAATATGCTATTACTGGTCTTTTCGCTACTATAGCATTAGCATTATTTTTCACGGGATTCCAAGTTTTTGAATATATAAATGCACCTTTCACTATCGCGGATAGTGTTTTTGGGTCTATATTTTTCTTTGGTACAGGGTTTCATGGTCTACATATTTTAATTGGTACTATCTTTATATCTGTAGGATTGTATAGATTAATAAATTACCATTTCACAGACTTCCATCATGTTGGGTAAAATTTAGCCCCTTAAAATAGTAATGTTTTAATGTAAATAGGGGGAATTGCAAGGATACCCTTTTGTATAAAGGGCAATTTGCAGCGGAGCTTATTTCGGTAAAATTGGTTTACCAATTTGAAGTATGAACGTTCAACGACTAACGAGTGAGTTTTACCAACAATAATCTTGACACGAGCACCCTACAACCATTTACTATTGGGTAAATTGGTTGAAGACATAGTCTAAGCCCAGTCGTAAGTTTGGGAAAATAAAGATAAACACTTTATTATAAATTATCTGTAGAAGCTGCTATTATTTACTGGCATTTTGTAGATATTGTTTGGTTATTGTTATTCATATTCTTTTATTACTGGGGTTCTTAATAATTATATTATTAACACCTTTTTAGTAATAAGGTTCCTTATTGTAGCACAACTACGATTAACACCCACTCTCCTTTAAATGCCGTAGACCTAATAAAATTAGGGCCGACGAGTTTATGAACAAGCCAAAATAGTTAAAAGGACCGCCCGGGCCGGGCGGCCCGAACAGCATTTTTATAAATTATTTTTTAAAATAACAATGTAGTCAAATTTTCAGGACCGCCCGGTCCCCGGGCGGTCCGAACAGGATTTGGAAATTTTTATTTTTCTGGTCGAACCCCCGGGGGGGGGGGGACCCGGGGGTTCTTTGTTGCTTAGATTTATCTAGAGTTCTCCCCCGCAGGGGGTGAACCCCGCCTCCGGCGGAGTTCTTAAAAGGAGTACTTTTTTTATGAATTTTTATCTTAAATTAAGCACTTGTAACTTAACTGGAAAAGTATGAGTCTTCGAAACTTAGCAATAATGGTTCAAATCCATTCAAGTGTTTTTATACTTTTCACGTTTTTTTATTTATAAAAAAAAATAAAATCCTACTCCCCCGGCAAGCTTCGGGCCTTTCGGCCGATGCATTTTTAAAATTCTAAAAAAAGCTTCCCGGGGGATGCATCCGCCGGCAGGCCGGAAGCCCCGGGTAAACCCCGGGATGCACCCCCCTCCCCCATAGGGGACCCAGGGGGAGCTCCCCGGGGGGGGGGGGTTAAAAGTAGACTTAACTAATTTTTTTTTTTATCTTTAGCCTAGACCCAAGGGGGTCTCAGCCCGCTGGGGTCGAGAACCGCTCGCGGGCCTAGAATAATATCTTTTTTACTCAAATTTATTCTCAATTTTAGAACCCCCCCCGGTCCCCGGGGGGTTCGAACAGATATCATAAATGTATTTTCTTTTACTAGATTATCGAGTGGCCTATAAAATTATTATCTTTATTAAAATATATAAGCAGTTATAGGTAAATGGTATACCAGTGCTCTTCCAAAGCGATATTCCTTTTTCGACTAAAGGTGACTGCATAACCCCCGGGTAAGTTAAATTTTGGCGGCGGCTTGTTCACCCGGCTTTACCGACTAAATATAATGAAAAGTAAGGTCTCTAAAAAAGTTTCCCGGGCGGGGGGGGGTAAAAGGAAACAGAGATAAAGAATTAATAATTCTTAAATATGCAAAACAACAACAATGGATCTTTCGTACCGGCTATTATATACAATAACATTGATATAAATCAATCACAAAATTTCTCTGATAATAAAGGTAAAGCCGGGATTCATGCACCCAGAAAGAGTCTGGTAAAATTTACATCGGTAGTACCTTAGGTATATCTAGACGGATGAAGGAGTACTATTCTCATTATAATAAAAAAAATGTGACAATTATATCCCCAGAGCTTCCCCGAAGGGGATGCATTTGCCCCGAAGGGGGGAAAAGCTTCGCCCCGGAGGGGCGATGCATTTTTTTAATTTTAAAAAAGCTTCGAGGCTCCAGATGGAGCCTCGATGCACCAGCTCCGCTGGAGCTTCCCCCGGAGGGGGATGCATTAATTATTTTTAATAATTAAAGCTTCGGGGGCGTAGCCCGATGCATCTCCCTACGGGAGAGGCTTCGCCCCGGAGATGCATAAAAAATTTGTAAACGCCCCCCTTCCTTCTCACGTCGGCCCAAATATTATAAAACAAAGGTATTCCAGTACTCAAGCAAAGTGAAATTTTGTCTTTTCTGTCTGTAGTAATTTTAGTATTTTAAGGACCGCCCGGTCCCCGGGCGGTCCGAACAGGTTTATTAAGAGAAACTTCCTCCGGGGTTCCCGCCGCCCCGCCTGGGGGTGGGGGCAGAAACTTTTACTTTTATTATATGCGCATGTATATAAGCAGTTATAGGTAAATGGTGAACCAGCGCTCTCCCAAATCGGTATTCATTTTTTTTCTCTTAATTAAAGGTAACAGCGTCATCTTGGTTAGCTAATTAAGGTTTATCCCCCCCTCAGCCCAGGATTTTATTAATGATAAGTAAGATCTCTAAAAAATATAGTTTTTAAAGATCCCCCGGGTCCCCCGGGGGATCAACCAGGGGTAAGAAACTTAAACAGAGATAAAGGATTATATGATAAATAAATGGTAATTTCATTATTAGAAGCATTAATTGTAATAGGACCTTTGTTAGGTTCTATAGCATATGTAACAATAGCCGAACGTAAAATAATGGGAAGTATGCAGCGAAGAGTTGGGCCCAATAAAGTTGGTCTACCGTATTCTATGAGACTTTATCAAATTAATAGATTTATCATGGATCATCCATAACGTATAACAATAATAATAATAATAATAATAATAAACTCCCTACCACTACTTTTTTATCGGTAATTACTTATAACAATGCGGATATAGACTAATTACAAATTTTAAGTGACAATAAGGGGAAAGCGGGTATTTACTTGTGGACTCATAAAAAATCAGATAACAAATATGTAGGTTCTGCAATAGATTTATCACATCGATTAAGAAAATATTTTTAATTTCAGCATTAAAACGAGTTGATAATTATATTCGCAGGGCTTCGGGGCTTTGTCCCCCCCCCCCCCGATGCATCCCCGGGGAACCCGGGGTAGCTTCGCCCCGGAGGGGCGATGCATTAATTATTTTAATAATTAAGGCTTCCCCTCTTCGAGGCGATGCCCCCTTCGGGTCCCCGAGGGTGGCTTTGTTTCTAAAAACAATGCATTCCCTGCAACGCAGGGAAAGCTTCCCCCAAAGGGGGATGCATCGGGCCTCTCGGCCGATGCTTCCGGCCGCTAGCGGCCGGATGCATCCCCCGGGAAGCTTGCGGGGGGTTAGAAAGATTGTTAAGATTTTTAAATTTCAAACCTATTCGGACCGCCCGGGGACCGGGCGGTCCTTTATTTTTAATGATGTTTAGTCTCCCGCCCTTCGGGCGGGGACCAAACCCCCTCCGGGGGTTTAGTCTTGTGAGTATAACTATTATTCAAAGTTACCAAGGCTTATAGAGAATAGAAAAGATTAGGCCTTTAAGACAATTTTTACTAAAAATCATTTAGCCTAACTAGTTAAAGCACAGTTACCATTATTATAAGACACATGCATGGATTTGAACCATTATTATAAAACACTCGAACGGATTCGAACCATTATTGCTAAGCTTAGAAGGCCTATACTTTTCCAGTTAAGTTACAAGTGCTTATTATTTTTTATCTTTTTTTAAATCTTATAGGGCCTGAACATTATTTATAGTAAAACTAAAGTTTAAGATAAAGCACTCCTAACATGGGTCGACGGCCAGGGGGTGTTTGATTATTTAGGATTATAACCCTAAATAAAATAACGTATTTATGTTAATTCTTCAATACAAAATAATAAAGTTAGTAAAAAAAGTAAAATTTTATCAAGCATCCCCTATTGACCACGATAATATTACAACCTATTGATAATATCTAAATGTTTTTTAACCTCGGAGGCCCAAAAAAGTGAGAAATTAATTCTGGTCGAACCCCCGAGACCCGGGGGTTCTTCTATTATAAGAAGATTCTATTAAAACTTACATCAGGTCTCCGGTCCCCTTGGGGACCGGGACCAGCCCCTCCGGGCTGGTCTCCGGCCCGGGGCCCGGGGACCACCCGCCTCGGGCGGGAGGTCTCCAACAAATTTATGGAGAAGAATTCATTGTCATATTAGAACTGCTAATAACGTACACTTATGCCTCTTTATTATACAGAAGGCCCGACGGGACGGGCCGAAGCTCGCGGGGCTGGATAGAGATAGGAAATGCTGAATAAGTGTGAGAAATTAGAGCTTCGGGGGCCTCCCGGCCCGATACATCCCCCCTTTGGGAAGCTTTACAAATATGCATGTTTTTATCACGAGTTAAAAAACTTTTTCTATAATAATTTTTTAAATCGTTTTGATAGATCAAAAGCAGAACCTCCCCGCAGGGGGGGACCCCCCCCCCGGGCATAACCTAGATATGTTTACCAGATTCTTTATGAGTCCATGAGTAAATTCCGGGCTTACCGCCCCGGGCCGGGGGTAGATTTCTTATTCTAAAGGTTTTCAACAAATCATCCCTCCGGGGAAGATCCGCCCGCTGAAGCAGGGCGGATCCCCGGCGGAAGCAGGGGAGGGGGAGGGGTCTGCCACCCCGCGGGCAGATCTTCCCCCTTCGGGGACGATCGACCCTGCTGAAGCAGGGTTGATCGGGCCCGAAGGGGCCCCGAGGATGATCAAATTATGAATTTATAATAATTAGATCTCTCCACGGAGGGATGATCAGCCCTGCTGTAGGAAGGCGGATCCCGCCGGAGGCGGTGATCACTCCTTCGGGAAGATCCCCCCTCAGCTTCGGACGTAGCCGATGCTTTCCCCCGAAGGGGAAAAAGCTCCCCGGGGGATGCATTTGGCTTCGCCAAAAGCCTCGGGCATAGCCTGATGCATTGATTATTATAATAATCAAGGCTTCCGCTGGAGGCGGGGATCAGCCCGCTCTGCGGGCAGATCTTCTTTTTTAAAAGATCCCCTCCGGGGACCCAACAAGATATTCTTTTTTTTGAATGACTCTTTAAACCTTTCTGCGGGTTTGGGCGAAAACAAGGGTTCGAACCTTGGTATATAAATTCACAGTTTACCGTTCTACCAATTGAACTATAATCGCCTTAATTATTATTAAAGTTAATGGTCATCCTTAATTAAAAAAGAAATATTACTGTTCGGACCGCCCGGGGGCCGGGCGGTCCTTTAAAAATATATTTAGTAAAGTCCCTGGGAAGAAAGGAGGAGGGGGAGTTTTGTTCAATTGGATTTTAATTACTTTTATAAGCTTCCGGCCGCTAGCGGCCGGATGCATCCCCCTCCGGGGGATGCATTTCCCCCGAAGGGGGAAAAGCTTCAAAAAAAGCTTCCCGGACCCCCCCCCCCGGATCCCGGGGGTCCTAAAATTTTATGAAAAATAAAGTTTTTCTGAGAAAGGCTTAGTTAATAAAATTAAGCTAATTTATAAACGGAAGAAGAGGGATTCGAACCCACAAAGAGGAATCTCTAAGGATTTAGCAAATACTTTGTCTTGCCTATGACGATTTTTCCTATATATATTTAAAAAAATAAAATACTGTTCGGACCGCCCGGCCCCCGGCGGTCCTTATTTTAAAAAAAGTACTATTTGATAAAAGGGGGGTGTTAAGACAAGTATTCTTCACTAGTGCTAACGATTAAAAATTACCAACAGGCTCCAACACGAAGCTATATGCCTGATAGTATATAACCCTACTATTATTCCTTAGTCTCCCACCGAAGGTGGGGGACCAAACCGCTTCGCGGTTTAGTATTCCCCCCGGAGGGGGACGACCAAACCCCCTTTGGGGGTTTAGTCTTCGGCGCCCTGGGGCCGGGGACCCCGCCTCCGGCGGAGTCTTTAAGAATGTTGATAAGATCCATTGTTTTTTATAGAATATATTTTTATCTAAATGTCTTGACATTGTTCGTCTAGAATATTTAAAATATAAAGCCGCTTCTAAAGAATTATTAAATGATTTATAAAATGCTGTCTCGCCGGAGGCGGGATCAAAAGAATAAACATAAACTTTTTTAAATTTTCCAAAATTATGATTTTTTTTTCACCTGATCTAGCTTCGGGCCCTCGGCCCGATGCAACCCCCGGGGATCCGGGGAGGCTTTGTTTGTAAAAACAATGCACCCCCCCCTTCGGGGGAGCTTTTATCCCCTCGGGATGAGAACGTCCGAACATTGGGTTATTTTCACCTTTATTCATTTCACTAAGTTTTGTTTTAGTTTCTTCAGAATGATAAAAACCTAGTGGAGAACCCGCAGTTTTTAGTAGATTATACTCAGGTCCTAGAGTATCTATATATAATTGTTCACGTTCTAAAATTCATTTTCTTGCTTCATCTTTAGATAATTGAGAAATATCAATATATTCATAAATTGTAAGAGAGAATGCTAAATACCCGTAAGCAAGTAAAGCATTATTTATATACATGTTTTTATTACGACTTATAAAACTTTTATTGAAATAATCTGGAGGAACCCCCTCCTCCCCCCCCGCAAGCATACGGGGGCGGGGGGTTCTCTTAATCGAAAAGATAGACCAACTGCTGAACCTACATATCTTTTACCTGATTCATTATGAGTCCACATGTAAACCCCAGCTTCCCTTTTATTGCCAGGTAAAATCTTAGATTTCTCAGTTTCAGCATTATGATATATCATTACTGGAACAAAAGCAGATAAAACAAATTCAGAGGATAATGAAGAAATCCCGAAAAATAGTGAAAAAATAAGAGATAACCCTACTATTATTACTAAATAGCTCATTTGAGCCCCGCGGTAGGGGGGTGTTAAATTTTTCGATCTAACGTAATTATTATCGGACCGATCATAGCAAGTAATAATATGAATGAGCAAAGTATTAAATACAATCCATATGAAGAATACATAATATTCCCTATAGCTTGAATTTGTTCGTAATTCACAAAGATATTAGAATATATAGTGTTAAACCCTACATTAATATAAGGACTTGAATAATTAACACCTAAAGTCCAGAAATTGAATTTATCAAATAAAGCCGTAATTAGATAAACGTTATCTAATCTAGATGTAATAGCATTTGATGATATTAAATAACTTAAGACAGATGAGATAATTATAGCTAATGGGATATTTCTACTGTATTGAGCCCCTACTTGAGTGATCTCAGTTAAACGTACATTTAACATCATTATCACAAATAAGAATAGAATAGCTATGGCTCCAATGTAAACCATTATATACGATAATGCTATAAAGTTAATCCCTAATAAGATTAAATAACCTGCTAAATTAACAAATACAGCTATTAAAAAAAGCACAGATATGATTGGGCTAGTCGCAGTGATAACCAGAATTGCTGATAATACAGAAAGAAAAGTCAATAAATCTAATAATATATTATTCATTTTTTTTTTTATTAGAGCTCCCTTTTAAGGGTATTGGTGAATTGATTATTAAATCAATAACCAAAATATATAA
>Ga0079223_10002449_pt1 | contig 11490 bp, 7 predicted proteins | sample Stecom2011_FD_75072 | JGI IMG/M metagenome (GOLD analysis project Ga0079223, IMG submission 75072) | Agricultural soil microbial communities from Utah to study Nitrogen management - Steer compost 2011 | ecosystem: Environmental > Terrestrial > Soil > Agricultural land | place: USA: Utah...
AAAGGATAATTTTTTGTACATATATAATTGTAAAAATAACCGCAGTAAAAGTTACAAATATAATGTCTTTGATGATCGAAAAGTTCTTTACTTTATCCCAATCATCAATAAATCTTGCCAATAATGTATCAGAAAGGATAATCCATACTATTCCAAGAGCTAAATAAGTCAAACAAAATTTGAATGCCTCCTTTTTAGGATTCACTATTTTTATTTCCTGTTCCATTAATTAAGTTCCCCTTAGTTAAATATTTTCAAAGCTACTGGGCAGTGATCACTGCCATGGATATCCGTATAAATTAGGCTATCAATTAGCTCTTCGCGTAATCTTTTTGAAATTACAAAATAATCAATCCGCCAACCAACATTGTTTTGGCGAGCATTAAACATATATGACCACCATGAGTATTTTACTTCTTCTGAATAAAGGAATCTAAAAGTATCAATAAAACCACTTGCTAATAATTTTGAGAATTTATTTCTTTCTTCGATGGTAAAACCAGCATTTTTTGTATTTGTATCAGGATTCTTTAAATCAATCTCCTTATGAGCGACATTTAAATCACCACAAAGGATAACCGGCTTTTCTTGATCTAGCTTATTTAAATACTCTCTTAAGTCATCTTCATATTCCATCCGGTAATCAATGCGGGTTAATCCCCTTTGTGAATTAGGTGAATATACATTCACAAAATAAAATTTATCAAATTCTAAGGTGATTACTCTGCCTTCATCATTATATTTTTCGCCATCAATGCCATAAATAACATTGAGAGGCTTTTTCTTCGTATATACCAAAGTACCAGAATAGCCTTTTTTCTCCGCGCTATTCCAATATTCATAGTACCCATCAAAATTAAAGTCTTTCTGGTCTTCCTGCATTTTTGTTTCTTGGATTGCAAAGATATCGGCATTAGCTTTTTTAAAAAAGTCATCAAAGCCTTTTCGGCGACACGCTCTTAATCCATTTACATTCCACGATACAAGTTTCATCTAGCACTCCTTCTTTATTTAATATTTCAATTTGATTTTATTATAACATATTTTAACAAAAATAAAAGCATTTTTTAAAAAAAACTCATAAAATGTATCATATTTACAAAATATACCACAATTTTACAAAATAAACAAAAAAAAGTTATAAAATCTGAGTTTTATAACTATTTTTGATAAACTATTTGCCCTCCTACTATCGTATATCTCACTTTCGTGTGTAATAAGTCATTTTTATCAATATTAAATATATCTTTATCTAGGACGGTTATATCAGCCAAGTAGCCCGGTTTTAACAATCCCTTATATTCTTCCGTAAACGATGCATAACTTGATCCATAAGTGTAATTAAATACCGCTTCTTCAAGCGAAATTACTTCGTTTGGATTATAAATAGGATTACCATCTAAATCTTTGCCTGATGTCGCTAGGTAGAGATTTTTAATTGGATCTAAGGTTTCCACTGGTGAATCCGTTCCCAGACCAATTTTAATCCCTTTATCTAACAGCGTCTTTAATCGATAAGATGTACTTGCAAGCTTAGTTCCAACCCTTTTTTCAACAATCTTATGATCATAGTCTAAAAAGATTGGCTGCACTAATGCAAGCGTATGTAAAGCTTTTAGTCTTGCGATAATTTCTTCATCAGTAATCTGCAAATGAATAATGCTATGGCGAGCACCTTGATAATCTAGTTTTGCTATTTGGTCTAAAGCTTGCTTAATTGCCCGATCACCAATTCCATGAATAGCTATTTGCATGCCATGCTTTGCAGCATAGGTTATAATTTCATTTAAAACATCGTCAGTATAGGTTAAAATACCTTTTGTTTCTGGCTTATCATTATAAGGAATACTTAAAGCAGCTGTATGGGCACCTAAAGATCCATCTAATAATAATTTTAATGGTCCAATTTTAAAATAATCATCACCAACACCAGTTTTATATCCATCGTGAATAAAGGCTTTTAGACTATTTATATCTGGTAGTAAGCTTTGCTCGTAAACTCTTAAAGTAAGCTCTCCTGCTTGCTTTAATTCTTGATAAGCCGATAGTACTTTTTTATAATCACCAAAGTCATCGGATTGAACAGAAGTTAAACCAAGCTTATTAGCATGAGAAATACCCCTTCTTAAGTTGTCTTTAATTGTTTCAACGGTTACTTCTGGCATTAATCCCGATAAAAGCTCAAGCGCATTTTCATAAAAAATGCCTTTTTCATAATCAATATTGCCGCCAGCTATTTTTAGATTGGGATTTATTTGTTTTAGAACATATGAGTTTACAACAGCAATATGGCCACATACACGATAAAGAATAATTCCTTTATCGGTTGCAATTTCATCAAGGTCAGTTTTATTTAATAATCGTTTTTCAGCTAAATTGTCTTGGTTCCAGCCACGGCCAAAGACTATTTCTCCAGTTTTTTTTGTTTTTGCTTTTTCGCCAACAACTTCTTTAATTTCTTTAATTGACTTAGTCTTGCTTAGGTTAATATTTTCCAAATATAAACCAGTACCACTTAAATGTATATGACTATCATTAAAGCCGGGAATTGCCAGACTTCCTTTTAAATCAACTAAAGCTGTTTTATTAGTTTTTAATTTTAAAATTTCCTCATTAGATCCTAAATTATGAATACATTCACCTTTAATCGCAATTGCCTCTGCTTTTTTGGTTTTATCTTGAGTGTAGATTGTTCCATTATATAGTATTAAGTCCATTTTATCTCCTCTGTTTTACCCAAGAAATAATATCATCAGCTGGTATTGGTTTTGCTAGATAATAACCTTGGGCCTCGTCACATTCTAATTCTTCTAAAATCTCAAGTGTTTCTTTATCTTCTACTCCTTCAGCTAAAGCCTTACAATTAAGCCTATGTGCTAGGCTAATCGTCGCCGAAACAATATGACGAGATGACTCATCAAATTTTAATCGTTCAATAAATGAGCGATCTAATTTTATTTTACTAATTGGTAATCTACTAATATATGAAAGCGAAGAATATCCACGGCCAAAATCATCTAAAGAAATTTTAAACCCATTGGATTCGAACCGGTGCAATACCATTGCACATTCTTCAGGATTAATCATCATTTCTCTTTCTGTAATTTCAAATTCTATTAATCCCGGATCAATTTTTTCCATTTCAATAATTTTATTTACTTGCTCATAAAAATCTCCATTAAGCAAATTTTTAACGGAGATATTGATTGCAATATGAAAATCAATGTCCTCCCTTAAAAACTCTTTGAGTTTAATAATTACTTTTTTCAAAACCCATATCGTTAAAGGATGAATTAATTGTGTTTTTTCAACTATCGGAATAAATTCACCCGGCATAATTTTACCACGCTCAGGGTGGCGCCAACGAATTAAAGCTTCGGCACCAACAATCCTACCAGACTTGATATCAAATTTAGGTTGATATGATAAATATGTCTGATCTTCAGCTAAAGCCGTTAAAAATACACCTAATAGAGCTAAACCTTCTTTATTTTTATAACCAATTCGATCAAATATCGCATATTCTAAATTATGCTTTTTCGCATAACGAGCTGCAATATCAGAATTTCTAAACGAGTTTATGTCTAATTTATTTACTGCTTTTACATCAATACCTAAAGAAAACTCGACATATAAAGGCACACCTTTAACATCAAAAGGTTGTTTTAAAACAAACAAGACTTTATATATATCTGAATATGTTTCGCCATGTTCATTAACTAGCCATAATTTATTTATGTCTGCTTGAACAACATAAATTCTCTTTAAATCACGGTTTAAATATTGATAAATTTTTTCCAATACACCATTATAGACATCAATTCCTAACAGCTCAATTATTTGCACATAGTTATTAACTAAAATTGTAACTTTATTACCACGTTTGTATCTAGTTTTAATTTTCTTTAAATAATAAGTATTAGGAATTCCCGTCTGATGATTATGAGAGTATAATCTTTGAATCGTATTTACGTTATTTTTAAGTACATCAGCTAAATATCCACTTAACCCGCCGATTGCAGTAAAGATAAGTAAGCGGAAAAACCAATTAATAAATATCTGTGAGATGTCATTAGCTGTATCAAGTGGCATCAATGGTCCCAATAAAATTCCCGCAATAAGGCCGGTTATGGTCCCTTCAAGCGTTCCTAATGAAAAGCCAGCAAATAAAATACATATATACATCAAATGCGAATATGAATACTTTATTCCACCAGTAATGTAAACAATAAAATAGACAACTAAAAGCATGATTGCAACGATAAGGTACTTCCATCCTTTTTTCATCTTTAAAAGTTTGGACGTTATTCGTTGATAAAAAGGTTCGTGCATATTCCCCTCTCCTTTATATGGGATTATATAAAAATATAAGTTTAGCTTGTTTATTTTTTGGGTGTCATTTTTTCCTTTATATAAAATTTATTTTTTATTTCTAACAAATACTGTCAATCCATCTTTTTCAAAATCAAATTTTTTCGTATCTTCAAAAAATTTCAATGCCTTAGCTTTAACTCCATAGTTACGGGGATTAAAACCGGGATATTTCTTTTGAAAAAGATCAGATACTAGTGACCAATAAGCCCAACCATTGTCCTCTGCATTATCATAAATGATTCTTTTTAAATCATTGATAATTTTATTAAGTGGTGTTATGCTACTTTCGCCATTTTTAGCACTATTTTTAATATCTTGATTGATGTTCTGAACTTTATCTAAATAGATAAATGATTCACAAGAGTTTACTAAAGATATTGGGGTTTTACTTTCACCCATACCAAATACATACATATTGTCTTCTTTAAGGCGCGTTACAAGTTTTGTAAAGTCACTATCACTTGAGACGATACAAAAGCTGTCAACTTTATTACCATAAAGAATATCCATTGCATCAATGATTAAAGTAAAATCCGATGCATTTTTGCCATAAGCATAAGAATATTGTTGGACTGGTGTTAAACCATATTCAAAACTTTTCTTCTTCCATGGATTTAACTGGTCTGTTGTCCAATCGCCATAAACTCTTCTAAAATTTAATTTACCATATTTATTAGCTTCATCAATAATAAAATCAATATAATCAGCAGAGATATTTTCCGCATCGATTAACAAGGCGATATTTCGATCCATATGTCCTCCTTTCTAGTTATATTCCGCTTTTATTATATCATATATTAAAAAATAATAAAAATATTATTTTTTATGCCAAAAAAAAGCCCCTTAAGGGCTAGTGCTTATAATTTATTCCATTTAGCATATAAAGTTTTACTTGCATAACGGTCATCAGTGATTGCTTCAATTGGCTCTCCGGTTCCTTCAGAGTCTTCAAACCAACCTACAAATTCATAGCCTTCACGAGTAAATGTTGGGAAAGGAACTTTCTCATTAACTAGGTATCTAACATTTTTAATATTAGAGTTTGTAGAATCAGCTATTTGTTCTTTTATTCCTGTACCACTATAATCTGACGTCCTTGGCCATGTAAGGTGGAATCGACTAACAAATAGGGAGTTAAGTTCCCAGCGTACTTGTGCTGATAAAACAAATTCACCATTTTCAAAACGTAAGTAATTTAATGACGGGTCGCCTTCTTTTTTAACCGATCTAATATATTCAATTAACCACCACCATTTATCGTGGTATTCTTTAATTGAAAAGAATTGATTAATACTATTTTCAAAGCGATAACTTACTTTACAAAAATCTGATACTGGACCATGTTCTTTAGTTCTTTCAACATCTTTAGTAACTACTTCGCCAACTACTTTAGAAAAGTCACTTAAGAAATCTGAGTATAATTGATCAAATGTTGCATATCCATCATTGGAGTGAAAAAATGTATTTGTTGACCATAGAGCATAGTATGTAAGATCTTTTTTCGCTTTATTTGGTACGTAATTAACTCGTTGACCTTTAAAATTAGGATTGTCATACCAACCTTCAAATTTATAGCCTTTTCTTCTTGGTTTAGCTAGTCTTTGTTCTTTATCTGGATCAACTTCTACTGGCGGTTCATAAGTTCCTGGACAATTATTTAACATATCCAAAATACCTTCAACTCTTACAGTAGGTGATTCTGGACTATTTTCTAAATCTTCAATTGTTGTATATTTGAAAAATTTTGCTGTGTCTACTAATGAGGCCCATGCACTGGCGAAAAAGTCATCTGCATGTTCTTCCATACATCCTTCCGTAATCCTCCATAGTGCGAAAAATTCAATTAAATGCGGAATTAGGAAAGTATATTTATTGTTATGATAACAGTAACCAATAAAGTGCGTTTCTGGCTGGTCTTCTAGTTTGCTACCCGGCTCTTCCTTTAAATAATATTTCCCAACTAAATTGCCAATAATATATGGCTCCGCTTCAATAAATTCTACTAAAGGCATCTTTCTTAAATCAGTTTCATAATTTTGATTTACGAAATGATATAAGTCAGTATAAAAAGATTCTTTTACTTCATCTTTTGGTGCCCAATGTCCTCCGTTTAATACATAGTTAATTTTTGTTGGCATTAAATTCTCTCCTTTACTATTTTTTCATCTATATCATTATAACATTTTAAAATTGTAAAAACAATGCTAAATTTACAATTTTCGTAAAAAAAGAAAGCTTAATATATTATATTTATTCATAAAAGCCGTTTTTTCTTAATTTATTTTGAAAAAGATACCAGAATATGTTAAAATATAACTGCAAGCGCTTTTAGTGCAACAATAATGAAAAGGGAGAGACAAAATTGAGAAAAAATTTAAAATCTTTCGCAATTACTATTTTCATAATAGTTCTTGCCTTGTCCTTAGTCGGTTGTAATCGTGACGTTAGTGAGGTAGTTAGCTTAGCTGATCAAAACATTGAGTTAACTATTGGACAAGAAAGAACGATTACTACAACTATTGAAGAAACTAAGTTACAATGGAATACAAGTGACCCTGGTGTTGCTACTGTAGAAAATGGACTTATTACAGGGGTTAATTTTGGTGAGGCGACCATTACTATTAGAATGGATGGCGAAGACCTTGCAAAAATTTTCGTAACTGTTGTAAAACCGGATCCAATGAGTATTGAAGTCTTTGGTGAAGATAAGATGTATATTGGCCAATCAATAAGCTTAATCGCTAAAGTTAATCCAGCTGAAGCTGATTATTCTGTTAGCTGGCGTTCTGGCGATGAAGAAATTGCTGAAGTTTCCGAAGATGGCGTCGTTACTAGCAAGACTTTCGGTACTGTTAGAATTTATGCAGAAGCCCACAACTTATCTGCTTATAAAGAAATTACGGTTTTAAAAGATGATCCAACTGCAATTGTAATTAATGGGCCGGTCCAAGTTCCTTTAGACGAAACTTACACATACACAATCACACCTACTCATCTAGATGCAAGTGATGAGGTAATCTGGACTACAAGTGATGAAGAAGTTGCAACAATTACTGTTGATGGCACTTTGCATCCACATAAGGAAGGCACAATCACTTTAACGGCAGTAAGCGTAAGATCAGATGAAGTTAAGGATAGCATAAAAGTTGAAATTTATGGAAAAGTAGCTAGTATTGAATACACTATTCCTGATGAATTTGTTGTCGGGGGCTTTACTACTTTACAATCTACTTTAATTCCTGAAGATGAAGATTTAGAACTTAATCAAGAAAATGTAATCTATGAATCTAGTAATCCAGAGATAATTACTATCGATGAAGAGGGAAATATTATCGGAGTTAGCCCAGGAGAAGCAACAATTACCGCTTTTGCTAAGTTTAATCCCGAGATAAAATTAGAAACTGTCGTTACTGTTTTTGAAACTGTTAGCACAGAAAGTGTAATTATTCTTTCAGATTATGAGGAAAATGAATCATTCATTTATAATGAAGCAAGTTACGTTAAAGGCCATAATGCTTTTACGAGTATCCAAGATGCAATTAATAAAATTGATGGTGGAAGCACAATAAGTTTAACTTCTGCAACTTATAATGAAGACTTATTAATTAGTAAAGATAATATTACCATTACTGCTAGTGATGAAGCATTCTTTACTGGAAAAATCCTAGTTGATGCGGATAATTTCACTATTGAAAATATTAACTTTATTGATGCAGCGCATATTTTAAATAATGATGCTGTAAAAGGCTTTAGTTTTGTAAATAACGAGGTTAATATTAAAAGCGAAAGCGAATTTGCGATTAGCTTTATTGATTTTTATTCAAGCAATAATAATAATGTCGATTTTGTAATTGAAGACAATATGTTCATTGGCGAAAACATTAATAGTTTTATTTCGGTTATGAATGCAGAAAACTTATCTATAGTTAATAATAGTTTTACAAGCATGACAGGTAAAGCAGTGTTTCTAAGAGGCTCAACTGGTTCTAATAGCTCAGGAGCGGGAGCAAATGGTGATATTAACATTCATGATAATGTATTTGATGATTTTGAAGATGGCGCTCTTGTAATAACTAGATACTCTGATGCTAATATTGATATTAATAATAATACCTTTACAAATATCAATGGCCAACCTTTATATTTTGAAGTAGGCGCAGGCGAATTTACAAATCTAAATATTTATAATAATGAACTTAATGAAATTACTGCTGAAATTGGAATTGAATTTATTTATAGCGCTGTCCCAACAGATGCTTTAGATATTAAAATTCACTATAATCGCTTCCTAAGCTTTACTCATGAAGAGTTTACATATATTGATTTTGCTAGCGAAACTAATTTAATTGGCTATGCAGAGTATAATTACTTTGATGTACCTGCTGATGAAAATAATACCAATAATGCAAACTATGAAAATCAATATGAAACTATCGAAGCTTTAGAAGCTGGGATTGAAGAATTTGAAGAAAATTTAGATGAATAAGTATAATTTAAGCTCACCTGCGGGTGAGCTTTTTATTTGCTAATTTATTTATCATCTTATGATCAATATTATATTTATCTTTTAATTCATCTAAGGTTTGTTTTAACTGGACCTTTTCTTTTTCTAAGTTACCCATTATCTTAAAAACCTTCGCCATAATTAAATCTAAGTCTTCGATGACGCTTTTATAGTTAAATCGATACGCTTCTTTATTAATTAACTTAAAGAATGCTTCAATTTTTTGTTGCCAGGATAGACCAATAAAAGGAACAAACTGCGTTGAGGCAATTATCATCGCATGCATTCTTGTGCCGATGATAAAACTTATCTTACTATATAAATTAAATACATCTTGACTATTTGTAATATTTTCTATAAAAATATTTTCTTTATTACTTAACTTATTATAAATAGCATTTATTGCTGGGTAATCTTTTAGATCAGTAGAAAATAAATAAATTCTTAAATTAAGCTTTTTTACTCTTTCAATTAATTTAAGATAATTATTATTTACTTTTTCATATTCAGCTATACTTTCTTCTATTAGTAAGTTATTGATAATATTTATTCCTATTCCATGATTGGATATATCTAGTAGCTTATAATCTAAAAAGAAAACCGGATCAATTGATAAATAAGCCTGAGGCTTATTTATATATTTATTATAAATACTTAAGGATTTTGGGTCACGAAAACTAATATAATCACAGTTTGCAATTAAATTAACTGCCTTTGCTTCTTGGATGCTACTTACAAAAGGCGCAATACCTAAGGAAATTGCCCATACTTTTTTTCTGCTTTTAATCGCGATTTTAGTAAATTTATCAAACTTATAAATTAACTTTGAATATTTATCATGAGAAAAAAGCATGTTTCCACCACCAATAAAAACTAAATCTACCTTTTTTACAAGTCTTCTATATTCTTTAATTTTAAGATTAAATTTAATTTTATATAATAAATAGCGAAAAAGACTAAGTTTTCGTTTGGGATTAGTTTTGTTAGGAACATCTGAATTTGTTTTAGGTATTAAGTTTTCAGAAAAGTCTAAACATTTTAAATCAAAACCTTCACTAATCATCTTTGGTAACTCTTGTGATATTAGTTGATCACCAATATTATTGCTGTTAAAAAAACTGATTAAGATAGCTTTCATCATTTACCTCTACTAAAGACTTTTTTAATTGGCCCTATTACCGTATTCTTTTCATATTCATTAAAACTAATAATCCAATATGAAGCAGAAAAGATAACAAAATAAATCGCAATATTTATTAATAGACGCCACCAGCCAGTAATGATAATTACTTCTTTTATAAATAATCCTAATATCATAGGAATAATTAATCCTAGTGACATTAAGATAATATTTTTCCAAAAAGCTTTGATATCTAACTTTAGCTTTTTTTTATAATAAATATTCATGATAATTCCATTAGCAATTAATAAAGCTATACCTGTTCCTAATGCGGCACCAATACCACCATATAGCTTGATTAAAGGAATACTGATAATAATATTTATAATACTTACACCTAAATATAATAGTGATCGGAACTTATGAAGATTTTTTGCCCGTAAAATTGTCAGCGCTATAGTTTGAATTAAGGGTATCGTTACGGGAGCAATTAAAATTATTGCAATATAATAAGACTCTTCATAATTTGCGCCTGCCCACATCCTCACAAAAGGCCTACCGTAAATAATAAAACCACTTAAGACTAATGATAAAACAATCCACTGAATTCTCCCAACTTTAATAAAACGGTCAGATAATAACTTTGTACTTTCTCCTCTTTCAACCATACCTGTAATCTCGGCCAAAAAGACTCCCGATATCGCTGAAGCAATTAACCGGTAGTTAGTATTAATATTACTAGCTATCGCATATCTTGATACATTTGCAGGTCCTTTGATAATTCCTAATAGTAATTGATCAGTTGACCAATTAATCCTATCAACTATTAAATCTAAAAAGATAAAAAACGAATATACACTGATTTCTTTTAACACTTTAAAGTTTATTGCAAATCTAATTCTTACTTTAATCCTAGTAAAAAAATATATTGCTTCCACAATTAAAAAAACAATATTCAAAACCAAAAAGCCAATCATCATCCCAATTGACCGGTATCCATTAATTAAAATAATCACCATTAATAATGGATTTAAAATATGTTTTACAAGCTGCGCTATTTTAGAAAAGATAAACTTTTGATGCGCTTGAATGGAAGCATTAAAAATTCTAAAGATAAACGATAAGGCGATATTCACTGTCGCTATTTGCATTAATACTTTTGTAAGTCTTAATTCACCCTCTGTAAAGTTCCGGTTAAAGATGATTCCAATATTAGCTGATAAAACAAATCCTAATATTAACACAATAAACCCTAAGATAGCATAGATAAGAAAAAACATTCCGAGGAGTTTTCCTTCTTTAGCTTTGTCTTTTTTTTCAATGTATTTTGCGGAAAAGCGAATAATCGCATTGCCAAAACCAAAATCCATTAAGGTAAAATAAGCAACAACCGAATTGACTAAAGCAAAAAGTCCATGTTCGCTTTCTCCAAGCACACGGAGCATATAGGGGGTATAGACTAAAGATATACCGGCACTAACAAAAATCGATA
>Ga0079223_10002450_pt1 | contig 11490 bp, 8 predicted proteins | sample Stecom2011_FD_75072 | JGI IMG/M metagenome (GOLD analysis project Ga0079223, IMG submission 75072) | Agricultural soil microbial communities from Utah to study Nitrogen management - Steer compost 2011 | ecosystem: Environmental > Terrestrial > Soil > Agricultural land | place: USA: Utah...
GACGCCGTGTTGATGGTTGAGTCCGAGGCCAAAGAATTGCCCGAAGATATCATGCTGGGCGCAGTATTATTTGCTCATCAGGAAATGCAGGTTGTTGTACAGGCTTGTGCTGAACTTGCCCGCGATGCCGGCAAACCAAGATGGGACTGGCAGGCTCCTGCTATCAATGCAGAATTGAAAGCTGCTGTAGAACAGAATTTCGCTGAGTCCATTGGTATTGCTTACCGTATTACTGATAAAGCCAAGCGTTATGCACGTTTAACAGAGTTGCGCACTCAAGCGACCGCAGAACTGGTTAACGAAGAAGCAGGCATTTCTGCTGATGATGTTAAAGACATGTTTGGTCGTGTTGAATCAAACCTCGTGCGTTCACGCATCGTCGCGGGTGAGCCACGTATCGACGGTCGCGATAACAAAACTGTGCGTCCTATCGAAGTGGAAGTTGGCGTTCTGCCGAAAGCACACGGTTCCGCACTGTTTACTCGCGGTGAAACCCAGGCATTGGTTATCGCGACTTTGGGTAACGCGCGCGATGCACAAATTATTGATTCGCTCGAAGGTGAGCGCAAAGATAATTTTATGCTGCACTACAACTTCCCTCCCTACTCAGTAGGTGAGTGTGGTCGTATGGGCGCTACCGGTCGTCGTGAAATTGGTCACGGACGTCTGGCTCGTCGTGGCGTTGGCGCTATGCTGCCGAAAGAAGAAGACTTCCCGTACACCATGCGCGTCGTGAGCGAAATTACTGAATCCAACGGTTCAAGCTCAATGGCTTCCGTGTGTGGTTCGAGTCTGGCTTTGATGGACGCCGGCGTACCTATGAAGGCACCTGTTGCCGGTATTGCTATGGGTCTGGTTAAAGAGGCCAACGGCTTTGCTGTATTGACCGACATTCTCGGTGATGAAGATCACTTGGGCGATATGGATTTCAAAGTGGCCGGAACCAGCAGCGGTGTTACAGCATTGCAGATGGATATCAAAATCGAAGGTATCACTGAAGAGATTATGGAAATCGCGCTGGAGCAAGCACTTCACGCCCGTCTGCATATTCTCGCCGAGATGAACAAAGTCATTTCAACTGCACGCTCTACCATCAACGATAATGCGCCGCGTTTTGAAACCATGAAAGTGCATCCGGATAAAATCCGTGACATTATCGGTAAAGGCGGTGCAACTATCCGTGCGATTACTGAAGAGACTAACTCATCTATCGACATCGATGATAACGGTAACGTTAAAATTTACGCTGACAACAATGAAAATCTGCAAGCTGCAATTTTGCGTGTAGAGAGCATTGTTGCCGAAGCGGAAATCGGTGCGATTTATGAAGGCACTGTTGTTCGCATTGTCGATTTTGGTGCGTTCGTTAACTTCCTTCCAGGTAAAGATGGTTTGGTGCATATTTCACAAATCGCTGATGAACGCGTGAATAGCGTGAGCGATTACCTGAAAGAAGGCCAGGTCGTTAAAGTGAAATGTCTGGACGTGGATCAACGCGGCCGCATTAAGCTCTCGATCAAGGAAGCTCAGGCAGAATCAAATGGTACTTCTGCGCCTGCTGCTGACGTGCCAGAGGAGCCAGCTGAATAAGCGGTTTTTCTCGTAATACCGAAGCGCCCGCATAACTTGCGGGCGTTTTTATTTACGCATGAAAAAATATACCTTGTCGTCTACATTGAAAGCAGTAGTCGTTAATCTAATAATAAAATCTAACCGTCGTACCGAATCCACAGGAAGCTTATAAAAGCTAAAGGAAGATGTTTGTGTGAGTGCGGTCGTGCATTTGCCAACATTTATTTGGGATGAATTCACAATGAAAAATATCATTCTGATGGTGTTGCTAGTCGTGCTTGGTGCGTGTGGCAATAAGAGTTCAGAGCAATTATCAACAGGAACAAATAACCTTCTCACGTTATGCCCAGGGTTTTCAGAAGCTGGTAAGCCACCTATCGTACAAGGTGCGCAATGTGGATCTTTGGCTGTACATGAAAATCCTGAGGACAGCGCCAGTCCAAAAATCAGCTTAAATATATTACGCTTGCCCGCCGTTAATCCCACTGCGCAACCTGATCCACTTTTTGTGATCGCGGGCGGCCCCGGGCAGTCTGCGGTAAATGTTGCCGAAGGTATTGCCTACGTTTTTGACGATATCCGCAAGAATCGCGATATTGTTTTTGTTGACCAGCGTGGTACGGGAGGTTCAGCTCCTTTAGATTGTCTTTCTCTCGAAGACCAAGACAATCTCTGGTCGCTGGCTAAGCAGCAACAAAAACTGGTGCAAGCCTTGCGCGAATGTATCGCACAACACGAGGATCGCTGGGCTTTTTATACGACACCTTACGCGGTCCAAGATCTCGAATCGGTACGTAAGGCTCTCGGTTATCAGCAGATTAATTTGTGGAGTGTGTCTTACGGTACGCGTGTTGCTCTTGAATATATGCGCAGCCATCCCGAGGCGATTCGCACCAGCACTTTGGATGGTGTGGCTCCGGTATCAATGGCATTGCCTTGGCACAGCGAAGAAGATGCCTGGGCGTCGCTCACGCAACTTAACGAGCAATGCACCTCAATCGATCAATGCAAAAAGCGCTTTGGGAACCTGTTGGATAAAGCCAATGCTATTGCACAGCGTCTTGATGCGGCACCCATCAATATACTGGTTACCCATCCGCGTACTCAGGCGCAGACCTCGGTAGAGGTCGACAATAAAACGTTTGTGGTGTTGATCCGCATGGCGCTTTACGGGCGCGATCTTTCGACTCTTGTGCCTTTGGTTATCAGCAGAAGTTATGACGGCGATTATCAATTGTTAGCATCATTGGTGACGCTCATTGCTGAGCAGAGTGAGCTGGCAGATATCAGTTATGGGATGCACTACAACATTTTGTGTAATGAAGATTATCCGCAGTATCGTGGGCGCAATAGTGCTGACTCTCATTATTTTCTGAAAAGTAAGCTCGTCGATTTGTTTAGCGATATTTGTGCGATCTGGCCTCAGACAGCGTTAGACGAAAATTATTTCTCTCCAGTAGTCGCCGATATTCCTACGTTGTTACTGTCGGGGCAGCGAGACCCGGTGACACCACCGCGCTGGGCGGATCTGGTAATGCAGCATCTCTCCCATGCCAAACATCTTGTTGCGCCTGGCGGACATCATTCTATTACGCGAGACGGTTGCGTCTCGCAGTTAATTACGCTGTTCGTACATCGCGGTAATACAGAAAGCCTTGATACCAGTTGCGTAAAAAATATCGATCCGTTTGCCCCTTATCTCGGCTTTGATCCACATCCAAACGAGGTTATCAACACACAGCAGCAACAGGATTCCCAATGATTACCCTGGAGAATGTCAGTCAAAAATTTGGGTCAATAAACGCATTGAATGATATCAACCTCACCTTGCGCGATGGAGAAATTACCGGCCTTTTGGGCCTCAATGGTGCTGGAAAGTCCACGCTGATGCGTTTGATTTATGGGTTGCTGCAACCGACCCAAGGGCGCATATCTATAGACGGAATGGACGTGGCGCAACACCCGCAACTTGTGCGTAAGTCGCTCGGGGTTTTGCCGGATGACACCGGACTTTATAAGCGACTGAGCGCACGGGAAAATATTAACTACTTTGGTGAGCTTCAGGATCTTACGGCTTCGCAATTGGATGAAAGTCGTGAGCAGCTAATTACGCTATTAGGAATGGAGAGTATTGCCGATCGTCGAGCTGATGGGTTTTCGCTGGGCGAAAGAATGAAGACCGCGTTAGCTCGCGCAATTGTGCATCAGCCGCAGCATATTCTTCTGGATGAGCCCACTAATGGCCTGGATGTTATCACTACGCGTGCCGTACGGCGTATGTTGTTAACGCTACGCGATCAGGGCCGCTGTATTTTATTTTCGAGTCATTTGATGCACGAAGTCAGCGGGCTCTGCGATCGTATTATTGTCATCACCAGCGGGCGTATTGTTGCCGACGGTTCGGTGGCGGAGGTAATTTCCGCAACAAAAACAGCATCATTGGAAGACGCATTTATCCAGCTGTCACAAGCGAGTTGTAACGGAGTTGACCATGTATAACCGACTTTTCTGGCGCTATGTGACTCGGGTATTTCGCAAAGAATCCAAAGACGCCTTTCGTGATAAACGGACTATGCGTCTGGCGTTTCTCCCAGCGTTTTATTTTGTCGGTATGTTTTGTGCCGGTGTGCTTTTCGCGATCAATATGCAGAACGATAACGAAGTAGATGGGTTGCGTCAGGTTTCGGTGCCGGTAGCGGGTGAACATCATATGCCAGAGCTGATCGATTGGTTAGAAGAGCAGGGCGCGCAAATTCAAACCATCGAAGGCGATGCTTATCAGCAGGTGGAAAATAAATCCCTTGAATACGTATTGATCATTCCGGAAAGCGCAGAACAAAAAGGCGCGCAACTCAAACCCGCTGAAGTGTGGCTGGTTTACGATGCAGCCAATCCCAAGGTGCATTCGGCTATTGGTTTTGTGCGTGCACAAATTTATGCCTGGAGCGCCCGCTCAGGAAGTCTACAGTTAATAGCGCGGGGCATATCGCCGCAGTTGGGAAATACTATTGTCTTGCGTGAAAGCAATGTCGCCAGCGAACAAAAAATGGGAATCTATATTTTAGGTAGTCTGCCTATGTTGTTATTGCTGAGTGTCTTTATCGGGAGTGTGGGGTTTTCTGCTGATATGACTGCCGGTGAGCGAGAGCGGCGCTCGCTTGAGTCACTGTTGATTACCCCCGCGCCTTCTCTGGCGATTATGTTGGGTAAATGGCTAACGTCGGTTTTGTTAACCCTGGCGGTGTTAATCGCTACTATGCTAATGCTCGGCTGCGCGCTGATGCTGCTGCCTTTCGATCAGCTTGGTCTGCGCGTTGATGTTGGCCTTGTCGATATGACTTTCGTATTTATTTGTTTGTTGCCAATCATTGCGCTGGCGGTAGGGTTGCAACTTTTTGTCGCGCTTTTTGCGCGCTCATTCAAAGATGCACAGACCTACGTCGGACTATTGTTAGTGGTGCCAATGGTTCCCATTTTATACAACATGTTTAACCCCGGCGTTTACTACGACTGGTTTCTTTGGGTGCCGGTATTGGGACAGCAAGTGGTGATCAAAGAATTGTTTTTAGGTGGGGAGCTTGACGGATCTACCTTAGTAAAATTTTGGGTGGCGGGATGGATTCCTGCGATAATTTTTATCAGCCTGGCTGCCCGTCAATTACGTCGCGCGAAAATTATCTATGGCGGCTAGCGACGGGTTACTCGTGCAATCTGTTGAGATTGCCTCAGTCGGATTACGCCGCTGGTGACCTCGCGGCTAATTCGACCGACAGCTAGATTTCTGGCCTTTTACAGTTTATAGGCTTGGCGTGCCAATAACTTCCAGCCGTTTTCGCCGTATAGTTTCCATACCAGCATCACCCCGATTTTTACCTGTCCGGCTTTGCCTCCGTCATTTGTTTTGGCAGAAAGAATATGGCGCACTATGGCGATATCCTCTGCAAGATTCATCTGTTGTTCTTGTAATTCAATGGACACAAAATCCGAAGAGCCATTGCGCAGATTTTCAATAAACTGCGCCTGATTTTCGACTCGGCCACTAGAGTGACCATAGCTCAACTCTTTTGCTGTGAGCTGTTGTAATGCTTTGGCGTCTGCGTCGATCATGGCAGCGTTAAGTGCTTTGATTTGCTGATCGATCTGTATTTCGGTCGCGGCATTGGTATCGGCCAGGGCGTAATTACAGGTTGTAAACAATAAAATGATTAGCAGAATATTATTCTTCATGATGAGTATCCGTTAGGTTGGTTGATTATGTGAGATCAATCCGGATCCGATATGATCATTCGTCCCTGGGCAACGATTGTAGCTCGTCCATAGATCATTGTTCATCCTCTGGATTAGCTTGGGTTTCATCGTTAAAGAGTGCAATTCACCCGAGACCGGCATAAAGTGGGTCTGGTTTTTTTACGAGGTTTAGCAAGTAATGAGGGTCCTATGAGCGCAGATGAAACCATAATCGAATTTGAACATTCTGAGTCCGAACAAGAATCCATGTTGAGCAGCATCGAGGCGCGCATTCTGGGCGCGTTAATGGAAAAGCAGTTGGCCACACCTGACGCCTATCCGCTGACGCTTAACAGCCTGGTGTTGGCATGTAACCAGAAAACCAGTCGCGAGCCGGTGACCAACTTTGAAAGTGGCGAGATCCAGCGTTGTCTGAGCCACATGCAGGATAAAAAGCTGATCGACATCGATTACCGTTCACGTGCGCAGCGATACGATCAGCGACTCACCCGGGTGTTAGGTCTTGATAAAGCAGCGCAAGCTGTTGTTAACGTGATGATGTTACGTGGGCCTCAAACCCTGGCAGAACTGCTAACCCGTACGCAACGTATGTTCGAGTTTGCCAGCCTTGAGGCGCTGGAAGAAAAAATGGAACAGCTATGCGCTAAAACCCATCCGATAGTTGTGCGCATCCCGCGTCAAGCCGGGCAACGAGAGGATCGTTATATGCACTTGCTTTGCGGGCAGCCAGATGTGGACGCAGTTGCTGCCTTGGCAGGCGGGACAAAAAAATCTGGATCGGGTGAACTCACGGAGCGCATCGAAAAATTGGAACAACGCCTAGAGGCTTTGCAGAAAATTATAGAGGGTCTTGCTCATCTCAACGGCGTCACCACAGAAGACTTGTTGGGTTTGAAAAACGAAGATTGAATGGTTTAGCGCTTTGATGGGGAGTGACACTGCTCTTCGTCATGTTTCGCTGTTAACGATGTAGATGTAAATGCCCGACACCGGTAAAGCCTTTGTTGTGGTTATGGTTAAGTATGATTGAAAGTCTCGGTTTTTATTTGCTCGCTGTTCCAGTTGTCTTATTGGTTGGAATCTCCAAAGGTGGATTCGGTGGGCTTGGGCTTCTCGCCGTGCCGTTATTGTCCTTGATGGTAGACCCTCGTGTGGCCGCAGCCATTCTGTTGCCCATACTCTGCGTGATGGACATCTTTAGCCTATGGAATTTTCGGGCTAGCTGGAGCAAGTTGAATCTAAAAATTTTATTGCCCGGTGCACTGCTGGGAACCTGCGCGGGTATGTTGACCTTCTCTATCACCAACGTCGATATGATTAGACTCATGATCGGCGTGCTGGCGTTGTATTTTGTGGCGCACTACATCTGGGGGCTGCGGATGTTGCAGCAAGCAAAGCGACAAGAGCCCAATATTATTCGCGGCTCCTTCTGGGGCGCACTTGCTGGCTATGTCAGCTACGTCGCTCATGCAGGTGGGCCGCCGGTTTCTATTTATCTGTTGCCCCAACAAATGCCCAAGGTCACGCTCGTGGGCACTACTGTGATCTTTTTTGCGATCATTAATTTCGTGAAGCTGATTCCTTATGCATGGCTGGGCCAGTTTGACGCTAGTGTGTTGCTGACGTCAGTTGTTCTTATGCCTTTGGCTCCAATCGGCGTGAAGTTAGGTGTGTACTTGCTGCACCGGGTAAATGACCAATGGTTTTATTGGAGCTGCTATGGTTTCTTGTTGCTTGCCGGTGTCAAGCTGGTGATTGATGGCGGATCAAATTTAGCTGCGCAACTGTAAAGTAGTTGTCGTTATTTATTGCCACAGCGCCTCACGCTCACCCCTCATACATTCCTTCACTTCATCATCGACCAGGTTCTTTGGCTTGATGCAGTCCGCAAGTGAGCGTTCAAACGATACATGAACGGCTGGGTCCGGGCTTTCTTTAAGAGCATCATCCAATGCCCGGCAGGCAGTATCGCGGTAGCTTTTATTGTCGGAGTCGGGATTGCGATTGTAGCTGTCAATCCAGAAGTTGCAGGTGTTAAGCAATCGTTGATTAACGGGATTGTCAGGGGTTAGGGAGCGACGCGATTGGTAATCGGCTTTTATTTTTTTGGGGCTTTTCTTTGCGCCCGATGCGCGATGCACTTTGGGTTGTGCTCTACGGCATTCTTGATAGCGCTCAGTGTAATCGCGTTTCTGGGCGCTCCAGCGGTTCATTTGTTTTGCGCTTCCACCTTTTCTTTTAAGGGCGGTGTAACGTTCCACCTTGGCTTGGAAGTTTTCGCATGCCAAGACTGGCGAAGAGGGTAGATAAATAAAAGCGCTGATAACAAAAATCCAAATGCATCCTTTCATGGTTTCCTTTCATCCTTGGTTCGTAAATCGGGTTCGTAAATCGCGTTGAACACCAGTTAACCATAAAACCGACGAAAGCAAAAACCTCAAGATCACATCGTGCCAAACATGGGTTAACGAACTCGGACAAAGCTATAAATTCATCCGTTTTGTGATCGACTTATGGTTGTTGCTTTCGCGGCAGATCAAATGCGTGATAACGAACAGAATAATTCGGGCGCCACTGGCAGCCTGCGCCTGCATCTCATGCACCGGAATCGCGGGCATCATGTTTTATTTTGTCGAAATTTTTTACACGGTGCGGCGGCCTTGCCTGTTTAACGCCCACCTATGAAGAAGTGCGTTTTTATTTTTGAAAGGATTTGGCGGATTAAACTTATATCTGGCACGCGATTTTTTTACGTCGTCACAAAAGCTTAACGTGTTTTTGTTTGAGAGCGATAAATTCTAGTCGATTGAAGTGATTCCACAGATATTTACGTGCGCGTGACTCATAATGGTGCCCCTCTTGATCCATATCGGCGCAGTGATCTATTTATGTGCCGCCTCATTTCCAATAAAATGCGCGGCCGACGAAATCAGTGTGCCAAAGAAGATTTGTCGAGAAATAATCGTCGCTGTCATATCAATTCAACACTCGGGAGTTAAAAGCGGTTATGGAGTAAGAGCTTGTATGTTGGCTGCCGCCGATTGGCGCGGATGAAAGAATGCTTTGTGGTATTTGCGATTATTATCAAGCCCTGGCTTGAATAATGCAGGCCAGTAAGGTTAACGCAGTAACGAGCATGGAGGTGTATATGGGCGTACAAGAATTGCCGGACGTTTCTAGGATTCCGGTTGTAACATCTAACGATCAACAGCCAGTTATCAGGCTGCATCACTCAAAAATTCTAGCACTCTTTCGAGCGCTCGATAGTTGTTTGGTGCTTTTTTTACTTTGGTTCACTCTTGGTATGTCACACATTGAGTGGACTAATTCTTACACTCTTTTAGGGTTGGGTGCCGTTGTTATCTTTGGCTTTTTTGCTGAAAGCAACGAGGTCTACTATCTTTGGCGCGGTCATTCCACTGCAAACCTGGCTTCGCGTTTGATGGTTGCCTGGGCCGGAACGGCAGCAGCCGTTATGTTCGCCGCTTTGACGCTCTCCTCATTTAAAGATGTGCATCTGCAAGCCGTGTTTTTTTGGCTTATCTCTACTCCAGTTGTCATTGTTGGTCTGCATTGGACGCGCCGCGTGCTGTTGGCAAAGTTACGCTCTAAACCCGCAGAGCCGCGTCGCGTAGCCATTGTTGGTGCCACAAAATTGGGTTCGCGTCTGGTGAAGTCAATGAATGGAATGCCGTGGCTGGGCTACAGAATTGTTGGCTATTACGATGATCGCGTTGAGAAAGGTGATCCAACTCGGCGTCTGGTGGGGCAAGACCTGCAGGTCAATGGTGGACTCGAACAATTGTATGCTGATACCCGCGACGGAAAAGTCGATATTGTATTTATTACCTTACCGATGCGCGCCGAACAACGTATGCAGTCGCTGATTACCCGCCTGGCAGATACCACAGTCTCTGCATACTTAATTCCCGATATTTATTGCTTCGATCTGTTGCACTCGCGATTAACCTGCATCCAGGGTATCCCGGCTCTGAGTATTTACGATTCGCCCATGGTTGATAATGGCTGGGCCAAACGACTTGAAGATATTGTTTTGGGCTTAGGTATTCTCGCTGTCTTGGCGCTGCCGATGTTGATCATTGCTCTGGGTGTGAAATTGTCTTCTCCTGGTCCGGTTTTCTTTAAGCAAACGCGTTACGGCATGCGCGGTGAGCGCATCAAAGTGTGGAAATTCCGTTCCATGACTGTTTGTGAAGATGGTGAGCATGTCGCCCAGGCCAAGCGTGAAGATCCGCGCATTACACCCTTCGGTGGATTCCTGAGACGAACGTCGCTGGACGAGCTTCCACAGTTATTCAATGTGTTGTCTGGAAGCATGTCGATTGTTGGGCCGCGTCCTCATGCCGTTTCGCACAACGAATTTTATCGTGGACAAATCAAGGGCTACATGTTGCGTCACAAAGTGAAGCCGGGCATCACGGGACTTGCGCAGATTAACGGCTTCCGTGGTGAAACCGAAACTCTGGATAAAATGTCCGGGCGCATTGCTTATGACCTGGAATACATTCGCAACTGGTCACTGCTACTGGATATTAAAATACTGTGGGGCACAATCTTTAAAGGTTTTGTTGGGCAGCACGCTTACTGATAAAGGTGTAACAATATGAATAACATCCCAAGGTTGGGTTTTAGCATACTTTGTTTAAGCATTTTTTCTGCTGGACAAGCCACCGCGCAAGATGATCGATTTGTGATTGGTGGCAGCGTTCAACAAGAGTGGGATAGCAACTTCAATCGAGTATCGGATAAATCTGAAGATGAAGAGCAATCTGAACAGGTTACTTTAGCCTCCGCTTTTGTCAGCGCCAACAAAACCATTAGTCGCCAGCGCTTATCAGCGCGCTGGCAATTTAATCATTACGATCATCAGGAATATAGCGAGCGCGATGCAACAATTAACGAAGGTCGCGCGAGCTGGCAGGGAGAGTGGGGCAGCCGATTAGGCACTGAAGTTACTTGGTTGCGCGATGCCTATCTGGTTGATCCTCTTGAGTTCGACGAGAAAGACATCGTTAGACGCGATGACGTTACCGCCAGTGCGAACTATGGTTCCGGTCACAGACTTATATTAGGTGCCGGTGTTCGCCAGGGAAAGCAAACGCATTCCCACGGCGCGCAGGAATCGCTCAACTATGATGACGATGAAGTTTTTGTTGAAGCAGGCTATAAAACCGGAGTGGACACCTTAATCACCGCTCGCTATAGAGTCGGCGAACGAGTGTACCCAAATCCTACGGTTAATCCGGAGTATTTCGACGAGGCGGGTGTGCCGCTGGATCGGGATTTCGATTATACCCAAGCTGAAATTGAAGGCGTTTGGCACGTATCACCTAAAACCAATCTCGCAACTACCTTGGGGTATTTTACGCGTGATGGTGGCGTCAATGATGGCAATGGCTTTGTTGTGGCGATCGATGCTAACTGGGCGATAACGCCAAAGGTTGATCTAAGCGGTGGTTACAGCTTTAAACAACCAGCAGTGGGTGAAACTTCCGACTCGCCCACAGAAGTACAAAGTGTTTCTGCCGGTGCCAGTTGGCAGTGGACGCCTAAGATAAGTCTGAGCACTCGCATGGCTTATGGGGAGCTGAAATATGACAGTTCAAGTCCTGGCCCTGAGCGGGATGAGAAATATTATAGTCTCGCACC
>Ga0079223_10002452_pt1 | contig 11485 bp, 9 predicted proteins | sample Stecom2011_FD_75072 | JGI IMG/M metagenome (GOLD analysis project Ga0079223, IMG submission 75072) | Agricultural soil microbial communities from Utah to study Nitrogen management - Steer compost 2011 | ecosystem: Environmental > Terrestrial > Soil > Agricultural land | place: USA: Utah...
AGCAAGGAGAAATGAAAAACGACCAGCTTCAGCCCGTGATACTCCAATCAGTAACGCTATAGCTATAGTAGAACCACTTCGTGAAATCCCTGGTATTATCGCGATAGCCTGAGCACAACCGATAATTACTACTTTCCACCACGAAAGGTCTGCAGTGTTGTTTTTACGTATGGAGGAGATAAAAAGCAAAACAGCGGTTACCAGAAGCATTGCTCCGGCTGCTTTGGGGTTAGAGAAAAGATTTTCAAAAAAATCATCAAAAAAAACACCTGCGAACCCTGCAGGTATTGTTCCTATAATTATAAAACCAGCATAACGCCAAGCTGCTTCTCTTTGGGTGCGCTCTTTGGACAACGAATCGGTAACAAGCCATTGTATATCTTTTCTAAGCACTATTATAATTGCGAAAGCAGTACCCAGATGAAGCAGAATGTCCAGAAACAGGCTGCCCTCTGTGATACCGAAAAGATGTTGCATTATTACGAGGTGTCCTGAAGACGAGATAGGAAGGAATTCAGTTAATCCCTGAGTTAAACCCAGAATCGCAGTTATCATATAATCCATGATATTTGATTCCTTTCAATAAAAAAGCCGGGTCAGATCTGATCCCGGCTGAATTCAAATTCAAACACAGACTTTAAAAATGAAGATTTATGCCAGTGTTAAAAAGAAAACCAGCTCCGCCAAGATCAACTCTATCATCTGGTTTTTTGAATGGTATCAGAATTTTTCCATCGAAATATATTCCAACAGGAATCACAGGAAGTTTTACCATTGCACCCAGATCAATGTGACAACCCCAGTGCGGTATCATCAGATTTGAGGTGATTTCCTTTATTATCTTTTTTGACATATCGTAATTATCAAATATTTCACCGCGTAATTCGTCAATTGTATTTACTGTTTCCAGATAAGGTTTCAGTGCATCTTCAATAAGCTTGTTGCTTAATACCGGGGTAGAAAAAATCAGGCTCAGCCCACCACCACCATAAAATTTAACCGTTTTCAGGGCAGGTGGAAACTGATAGATATATTTTCGCACAGTCAGATCAAATTGAAGTTTCATGTATGGGGTTTTGTGAAAACCCCAGAAATCCATGCCAAACCTGTCAAGTGTAACACGGAGAGTATCGTATTGAGCTTCAAACAGGTCCTGTGGACCGTTTATTTCGGACACATCGTCTTTGTATCGTATATCTGATGGAAACAGGATCGAACCGTCATACTCCCACCAGGCAAAGTTTGTAGATAATTCAACAGCATCAATAAATGGAATTATATCCAGATAAAATTTTACTCCAAAATTAAATGGAGTACGGTCCCAGCTTTTGCGGTTTATATACAAAGGAAGAAGATCTGCTGTTATAGTAGTCAGTTCTTCAACCGGAACTGATCCTATACTTCTTGCATCGATTTTTAAAGCTTCCATGGAGATCTGTTCACCAGTGGCGTTATCCATTCTTAATGTAAAATCATTGCCCCAGTGAATGCCGAAACCGATTAGCGCAAATACTGAAGAAGAAAACATGGAAATCAAGAAAATGGCAGTAATGAGACTTCTTCTGAACATAAATCTCCTTTTGGAAAAACAAAAGTAAAGGATTTTTGTGTTAATATTGTAGTAATCAGATGGATAAACAGTACTGTCCAAACGCCAGATTAAATATATATTTGCCTTGAAAAGTAAGTCAAACCTTATGGTGTCGATTAGTTAACGATAGTTGTCGTCAAATTTGAAAAATTGGGACGGACTGTTTTTTTAACTTTTATGACAATTTTCGGAAAAAGGTAAAAAAATAGTCCGTCCCGAAAATTGAAACAAAGGTGAAATTATTTTAGTTTTCAACCTGGTTGCACGTTTAGATGTGAACAAATCCAAACGAATAGAGCAGGTATTAACATTATGCTTATAATCAAATTGTTTCTTATTACATTTCTACCGTTTTCACTGTTTTCTGAACCGGATTCAATTACAGAGATATTATTCAGTGAAAATGAATCGATTGAAACTCTCAGGGGACAGATAAAACGGATACAGGTTTTTAAAGGCCATACACGAGTGTCATCAGGAGGGTTTCTTTTCACAAAAGAAAACGGATTCGTTTATTCATACAAATCTCCATCAGAGTTTATGATGTTTCTAAAAGGAAACATTCAGTATTCTGTTGACCCCGTAAAACTTCTTGGAGTCAGAAAAACGATTGACAAACCAGATCCACTTGCATTTCTGTTACAATCGGGGGTGTGCAGAAAAGATAATCTTCGGTTTCGTGGAAGTGTCGACAACAGACTGATCTGTTCATGTGGTGATTTAAATCTCTATGCAGCTTTCGAAAGACAAAATGGAAGAGCTCTGGTACTGGAGTATTTCGACAGCATCGGAATCTTAAAAGAACAGATCGTGTATAATTATGATTCCAGAAAAGGAGTTGGCCATATACCTGTTTCTGTAGTAGGTCGAACAGTCATGGGGGATCAGATTCTTGTTGATTCAATAATCCTTTCAAAGGTAAAAATCAACGGCAAAATTTCTGCTGAACTTTTAAAAATTCCAGAATCAGTTAACTGGATCGATACTGGCAGTATTAATAATTTCAACAGAATCTCCCAATAATAACTGAAAGTCTCGGGCTGCATTCCCTCCGTTAATCCCTATTTCAATAAAACCTGCTGATCCCATATATGCCAGTCCGGATTGTAGTGGAACTTCCTTATAACATCTCCTCACAGGTAGAGTCAAGAATTTACCGTGAATTTTGGTAACCAGTTGCTTTTGTGACTTATTATCGATCAGATCCGATCTTATATTCGTTATTGCGTTACCGAATCTGTCTATATAAATTATTTGTCCGCATATCTGGTTTTTATTGATTTTAACCTCTGGAAAAGGCAATCTTCTGTAATCTGAGATTCTGGAACCGAACATTTCGGGGATAACACCTTTTGAAATTTGTGCAGCTGCAGGAGCGATCAGGTCGCGGCCATAAAAAGTAGCACACTGCGGTGTTTTGACATAACCGTTTTCACAATTCAACTGGTAAACAGCTATTATATTTTCAGCTTGGCAAATCCAGGAAAGTACTCCGTTATCCGGTCCTGTTAAAAAATAGTTTTCACCCTGAAAAATAACAGGCCTGGAATCAATTCCTGTATCCGGATCTACGACTGTACAAAAGATTGTTCCTGACGGAAATGATTTAAAACATGCAAGGAGAGCAAAAGCTGCTGCACGGGTATCTCCAGGATCTATCTGATGAGTAATGTCAATAACAGTTGATTGAGGAGAGATACTGTAGATGACAGCTTTCATCTCAGCGGCAAACCAGTCTCTTGTGCCAAAATCGGTAAGTAATGCTATAATTGCCATAAGCAAATAAATAATAAAGGACCGGAAATTTCCAGTCCTTTATTAACAGGGGTTATGAAGAGACTTTGGTTAGTATTTTATTGATCCTTTGAGAATATGCAAGAGGATCCGGTACCATTTGCCCTTCAGCGATAAGAGCCTGTTCATAGATCAGATGAACCCATTCTTCCAGTTCGGGATCTTTAGGATCTTTTTCATATCTGGAATTAAGATTTTGAAGAATGAGGTGTTGTGCGTTGATCTCCAGTATTCGTTTGGATTCAGGCACGTCCTGACCCATCGATTTCATCAGTTTCTCCATTTGCGAACTCATACCGTTATCGTCTGCAACAAGACAGGCAGGACTATCCTTGAGTCTGGTAGTAACACGAACCTCTTTTACCTGTTCACTAAGAATGTTTTTAATTCTTGCAGAAAGTTTTTTGAATTTCGATTCTGCCTTCTTTTTTATGTCCTGTTCCTCTTTCCCGAGTTCACCGAGATCAAGATCACCCTGAGTAACAGATTTAAGCTGTTTCCCATCGTAATTATTGATATCATGAACAACCCATTCATCAATGGGATCAACCATAAACAATACTTCAATGCTTTTTGCCTTGAAGATTTCCAGATGAGGGCTTTTTTCTGCAATATCACGGCTTTCGCCTGTTATGTAATAGATATCCTTCTGATCTTCCCTCATTCTGCCTACATACTGTTTCAGTGAAACAAGATCATCCCTGTTTTCGCTCATTGACGACTGAAAACGAATGAGCTCCTGAAGTTTTTCCTTGTTTTCAAAGTCGGTATGAAGACCTTCCTTGAGAACCGGTCCGAATTCATTCCAGAATGTTTTGTAATCATCCGGTTCTTTTTCAGCCATCTCTTTAAGCTTACCCAGTATTTTGTTTACAAGTGTTTTGCGAATCTTGTCGATAACCGGATTGTTCTGAAGCATTTCCCTTGAAACATTCAATGGTAAATCCTCAGAATCTACTATCCCACGTACAAACCTGAGATATTCAGGAAGAAGCTCTTTGCAGTTATCCAGGATAAAAACCCGTTTCACATAAAGTTTAATGCCATGTTTGCGGTCTAAAGAAAACAAATCGAAAGGAGCTTTTGATGGTATAAAAAGCAATGATGAATACTCCATGATTCCTTCTGCCCGTGTGTGCATGGTTGCAAGCGGCTTGTCGAAACCACCCAACTGCTGATAGAACTCTTCATATTGCTCTTTGGTAATTTCTGAAGAGGAACGTCTCCAGAGTGGTTTTGTCTGGTTAATGACTTCTTCTTTACCTTTTTCATTGGGGAGATAGATCGGGAACGCTATAAAATCGGAATATTTTTTGATTATGGAGCGGACCTGCCAGTCTTCAACATAAGAAGATTCTTCATCTTTAAGGTAAATTGTTATTTCAGTTCCGCAATCATCTTTTGAAGCTTCGGTGATAGTGTATTTGTCTTCACCATTAGATTCCCACTGAATCGCCGGTTCATCACTGCCAGCGCGTTTTGAAACAAGTTTAACGCTGCTTGCTACCATGAAAACAGAATAAAAACCAACACCGAATTTTCCTATCAGGTTTGAATCGAATTTCTCATCACCGGTCATTTTTTCCAGAAATGCCTTTGAGCCGCTTCGTGCAATAGTACCAATGTTTTCAATTACTTCCTGACGGCTCATGCCAATACCGTTATCTGAAATCGTTATTGTTTTTGCTGTTTTATCCAGTTTGATATGAATTGCTAACTCTGTATCACTATTGAGGATAGAAGAATTTGTCAACGATTCGAAGCGTAGTTTGTCGAGTGCATCAGAAGCATTTGAGATTAATTCTCTCAAGAACACCTCTTTGTGACTGTATAACGCATGAATCATCAGATTAAGAAGCTGTTTTGCTTCAGTTTGAAATTCCATGCTTTGTGGTTGTGTTGAAGTTGTTTCTGCCATATAAATTAACCTCCGTTATGTAGTAATTCTTCTGGGCTTTGAAGCAAAGAACAGATAAAATAAAAAATGGACGATAGAAATAAAAAGTATTGAATTAAAAAGTTAAATACGAATCTGACAATTTCATTATAATTACAACTAACTTCTTCACGACAAACGAGATTTTCATATCTCAACCCCAACCCGATAACCTGTATCTCGACAGTACTCTTAGTGGGCTATTTCTCATATTCGACAATGCTCATGTGGACATTACCTTTGCTGTATAAAACCCATTTCGTGTTAAATTCATACTTCAACCGAATAACACCCATGCTAAAGTTATCAGATACTTGTCTCCATTTTTGTTTTTTAATTCAAGTAATTTATTAAAATGCCGATAACCTTACAGGAGATGTTTTCTATGCAAATATCTATAAGTACGTTTTTGCATCCTGAATCTTGTATAAAAACTTACAACAGCAGGAATTCTGAATCCACTGTTGAAGACCAAAAAGAATTGATTGAGCTCCGGAGACATGATACAGAGGTTCGTGCCCATGAAGCTGCTCATAAAGCTGCTGGTGGTCAGTATGCCAGTGCTGCTTCATTTCAATACCAGACTGGCCCGGATGGGAAGCAATACGCAGTAGGTGGAGAGGTTTCGATAGATTCATCTCCTGTTTCTGGTAAACCACAGGCAACAATACAAAAGATGCAGGTTGTAAGAAGAGCCGCACTTGCACCAGCAAATCCTTCAGGTCAGGATAGAAGAGTTGCTGCTTCTGCCGCAGCAACAGAAGCCAAAGCCAGGGAGCAACTGAGAAAAGAAAATACAACCTGTTGCTATACCAATAATGGAAAAACTGATTCCGAAACGTATGGTGATATCGATTTAATGGTGTAATGCTGTATTTTGTTTTCTTTTTACTAATCAATTGTGTCTGGTAAAAGAAGATGCTCTCACGATCAGAATTTTAAAGATATTTAGTGACACCAGCGTTGAAAACACGATTTAAACAGCACGAAAGCGCACCTGATTGATACAGTTTAAGAATATAAAACTTTAGTGAGAACTGCTGTTTTCAGACACTAATTTAAAATCCCGTTCGTAATTTCTGCATAGTTGTTTAATCCTGAATTATTTTTAATTTAAATGATTATTAATTATAAGAGAAATCATTGGGTTATACTGATTGCAGCGGTATTGGCAGGTGGGGGCTTTGCTACAGATTCAACTGAAGAGTATTTAAACTCCCAACTACAGGGTACAAATTTATATAATCCTGCGTGGGCAGGAATCGCATCCGCACTTTTGCCAGGTGCAGGACAGTTTTACACGAAGAAATATTTCAAAGCTGGTACATTTGTTGCACTCGAAGCCATAACAGCATCGATTGCTAGCCATCATTACAAAAATTACCGATCGTTGTATGACAGTTACAAAAACATGCAGAGCGGAGTATCTGATGCTAAAAGTCCATTAGACAGTGCTATCTTGAGAGAAGATGCATTATTAGAATATGGCAATGCACGTGAATCGAAAATTCACATGTATAATACATTATCGTGGATGGTTGGCGGGTATCTGTTTAATGTACTTGATGCTGTCAACAGTACATCTTTTTTTGATAATTCTGATACAAAAGATCCTCGTGTTGCCGCATGGCTTGCAGCTATACCGGGTTTAGGTTTGGGACATTTATATAACGGTTCGCTTTCAAAAGCTGGTTTTGTGATAATGACACAGGTTTCTTTGGGTGTTGTAGCTTATAACAACCACAAACTTATGAGAGAGGCAGAGGATAACATATCCCGTTTTATTAAAATGGAAAAGAAAGTTATTAAAGAAAAAGAGGATTTGGAAACAGATATCGACAAGAAAAGCATTGTCGAAAACGTATTATCAGAAAGCTACAAAGACGAGTGGGAATTCAGGCAAAATTCGGCTTTCCGCAATAGAAATACATATTTATGGTATTCCATATTCTTTTATATTTACGGGATTCTTGATGCTGTTGTGGATGCCCATTTGCACGATTATAGAGAAAAAATGAAACTGTATCCTGATCTGGTTCCTGCCAATGACGGGGCTCATTTACAGATCAATTATAAATTTTAAAGGAATCAATTCTCAAAGGATGGTAAATATATGGCTGTAACACTCAAGGATATTGCAGAACGTGCCGGTGTAACTTCCGCTACTGTTTCCATGGTAATTAATAACAAGCCAAACATTTCAGATGCAACCCGCAAGAAGGTGTTAAAGATTGCCAAAGAGCTTAATTATTATCCAAATGTGATTGCCAGAGGACTGGCAACCAGAAAATCCAATTCAATCGGTGTAATAGTTCCCAATCTGGCTTCATCATTTGTAGTCAGGGTTCTTCAGGGAATCAAAAGCACAAACAGGGATATTGATTACACTGTTCAGCTTTTTGATACTGTCGGGCAGAATGAAAATGAATCGCAGCTTTTTCAGCGCCTGGCACGGGAACGGCGTATTGATGGTGTTATACTTATCAGTTCAACCGTTACTGATGAAGAGCTGAATATATTTCGCGATGAAAGTGTGCCCAGCATAGTTGTAGCCCGAAAGTGCGACAGCCTGGATTCTGTTTATGTCAATAACGAGATGGGGGCATGTGATGCAACGGATTATCTCATTGAAAAAGGTCATACACAGATAGCATGTGTGATAAGCAACAAGCTTGGATTACCAACAAAAGAACGTCTGGATGGGTATAAGCAATCACTTTCAAATCATAATCTTTCATTTCAGGAAGATCTGGTGTTTGAAGTTGATGATGATGGTATAGCAAGCGGTATAGAGGTATTTAGCCGTATTCGTGAGAGGCAGCCGGCTGTGAGTGCTGTATTTGTACCTGCAGGAGATATGGTTGCAATTGGTCTTATTAAAGAGGCAAAGAAAAGAGAATTAAAGATTCCGCAAAACTGGGCTGTTGTAGGGTTTGATGATATCCCGGCTGCTGAAGTTGTTGAACCGTCACTTACAACTGTTCGTCAGCCTAAACTTGAAATGGGTGATTACGCGATAAACATGATTGTTGATAAGATTGAAGGCCGTGAATCTGGTATCAAGCATAAAGAGCTTCCGACGAAGTTTATTATCAGGGAGTCTGCATAAATTATATTGGTACCATTAAGGTTAAATAACAGGGCTTTAAATTCGAAGTATTGATATATAGAGCGAATAATCTTTCCTTTCTGATAAATACACGGGGGTGTACTGGCTTTCGACGGGAAATGGGAGATATTGAACAGCATGTCGAGGATATCGGTTGGCCTCGTTAATCATCCGGTAAAATTATAATTGCCGAAGATTATTCTTTCGCAATGGCTGCTTAATAAAGCGGCAACTTGAGCAGGGAGCGCACTTCTTTTTGCTTGAGCAGTTTAAGGTGCTGGTCCGGAAAAGGGTACTGGTTTCCGGATGAGATTTTTGGTACTGGGCACATTGTAAGCGGGTTTGTCGGCGTACGGTGTGTCGAGATTAAAAGACAGACTAAGCATGTAGCGGTTCATATTGATCGTTTTTCGGACAGGGGTTCAACTCCCCTCACCTCCACCATTTTTTTTGTTTATTATTTTATACAAATTTACGCGTGGACAAAGCATTTGCTGACATGACCAGCTAAAAACGAGACATGCTCTTCAAATAAGAACGCTAAAGTCGAGATTTACACTATTTTGAGTCACTGGCACGAAATATGTTAGGATTTAGAATTGGCTTGAAGAATGGGGCGTTAAAAGATATATTATTTAGTTAACAATACCTGCCACGCCTCTCTTTGTGGATGCGCAAAATGATGGGTTTTTTTATCTTAAAATTTAATATCTATATTAAATTAAATATTTTATGAAAACTGCTACACAAACAAAAAAGCAGAAAGAAGCAGCAGACTGGTCATTACGCCCACGAATAGAAGTCAAAAAAGAAAAACACTATTCTGCAGACGAGCTTATTGATGCGTATTTCAGGGGTAGAAGAGACCAGTTTGAAGAGGACAAAAAAATACTTCTTGAATCTTTTTCTGAAAACCTCAAAAGAGCCAAACAGGTTTGCGAGGAATTCTTCCTTTCTCTTGAGCAGAACGAGGTCGGTTGTTCCTTCGTTTCTTTGAGAGCTATGACCATTTCTCATTTCGACGCAATTTTTGTTGTTCCAAAACAAAAATTTGTAGCACTCGACTTCGATGCCATTTATCGTCTGGCACGGGAGAAGAAAAAAGAAGTAACAACAAACACTTTCAATTTCTCTTTTTCATTTATGCCTCTCACAGATTCCCTGAACGAGGGGCGGATGCTGACTGATGGCTACATTATGAAATATGCAAAAAAAGATTAGTATAGATCACGCAAGGCATAATGAAAAGGTATGCAAATACCTGAATAAAAAACCTGAATTTGCGGATTGGGTTATCACAACTGCCTTCTATTCTGCATTACATTACCTCAGAAATAAAATTTTTCCTGTCAACATTGCTAAAAACGGAAAAAAAATAAAGGTTACCGATTTCGACAATTACTGTCTAATAAAGCATATCAACAAAGGTAAGCACAGTGCTTTTTCCAATCTTGTTGAGGAAATAGCTCCAGAATTATCCGACCATTATAATCAGTTAAAAGATCTCTCCTGGACTGCACGATATAACTGCTACGAATATGATCGGGAGTTATCAAACCTTGCTATGAAGAAACTTGAAATCATCAAAAGCAAATGCCACTAATCCCTGTCCCAATTACTTCTGATAAGCCCCTGAATGCCAGAAAGAAATGCAACACTATATTTTGGTCCATAACCTTCCATGTTTCTGGTTAAAACAAAAAGAACATGAATCGGGTTTAAAATTGATGAATCGTTTTTTTTTTGAAAAAAACATGTGAATTAAACAGATTCCGGGTATCGGGTATCATTTTCGTTTTATTCAAAAACTGATAATTAAACTCCGGAATAGGTGCCGGTTTAAACCGGAATATACAAACCCCACGACTGCAACGGTTGCGAACCCCATTAATCTTTATCAGTGCGAACCTTTTTACATTGCCACTGACGCTTGCGGCTGCGACGGCAAGTTTGATTCATACAAAACTTCTGGTTGCTGCGGTTGGGGGAAAACGTGCATCTGCAATGCTCGCATACCTTTTTTTTCATAGATATTCGCCTGAAAGTGTAAATCTAAAAAGCTAATTTCAGGAAAATTATACAGGGGGGGTTTTATTGAAATAAAACAGGTGGAATTTATCTGAAAATTATAAAAGCTGGATCACTTCGAATGTGATTTTTCTTGATGCACCGGGTATTTTCAGCAGTTTCGAGAGGAAATGGAAATGATTTTCACCTTCCTTGCCGAGCGTTATGAAAGAAAAAGCATCATGATTACCAGTAATCTTGTTTTAGCGAGTGGGACAAAATATTCAAAGATCCTATAACTGCTGCTACCGCAATAGACCACCTTGTACACCATTCCACTAATCTCGAATTATAATGAATCGATAGCTACAGAACTAACCACGCAATAAAAATTAAAGAGAAAGGAGTCAAAACCAACTATAAAATTAAAAGTAATGGGAAAATTTGTTCATTATCGATGAGAACTTTTAATTGTCGTTGACCAGTGTTGATTTGAATGGTTTACAATTGATTGTTTCAAAGGGTATGAGATTGTAAAATTTGTTAATATATTTGATAAACACCGATCTGAACCTGATAAATCAGTTCTTTAACATCAAAAAGAACGGGAGTTGGAACTAGGACAAAAAATATCGTCATTCAAAATAAATTTATCTTGATATTAAATTTTGGATATCTTTGCGAGATGTCGAATTAAATTATCATGAATCATTTAATGAAGAATAAAGTAGTCTATATAACTGTTTGAAGGATTCTGTTATAGTGCTCGAAAGAGATCTTGTCTTCTTTGTAATGCCGATATTCGCATTTTTTCAAGGAATCGAAATCATTTTTTATCAAAAAAGATTTTATGTAGGTTGTAACAGATGTGGAAAAAGTTAGATCGAAATCAATTGCTGCAACTATAGCCCTTACAACATTTGTCAAATTTCCGGGGTTGCATTCAATGTAATCAGTGTCATTTTTGATGAAATCTATCGTGCGAGACTCTATTGCATGCAAATATCGATCGATGTTTAAATAATTAGTCACAGGAGAATATACAAGC
>Ga0079223_10002453_pt1 | contig 11485 bp, 15 predicted proteins | sample Stecom2011_FD_75072 | JGI IMG/M metagenome (GOLD analysis project Ga0079223, IMG submission 75072) | Agricultural soil microbial communities from Utah to study Nitrogen management - Steer compost 2011 | ecosystem: Environmental > Terrestrial > Soil > Agricultural land | place: USA: Utah...
AAATTATATTACAAGATATTGACCTATATATTTAAGAAAAAGAACAAGAAAAATGGCTGAGAAAGGACCGATTTCAAATTTTATTGAACACCACTTCAAGCATTTCAATTCAGCTGCGCTGGTTGATGCTGCTAAAGGTTATGAAGAACACTTGCTCGATAACGGCAAGATGATGATTACACTTGCAGGTGCGATGAGCACCGCAGAAATAGGACGAAGTTTGGCTGAAATGATCAGACAAGACAAGGTGCATATTATTTCGTGTACCGGTGCAAACCTCGAAGAGGATCTTATGAACTTGGTGGCTCACGATCACTATGAGCGAATTCCACATTATCGAGATCTCACACCTCAGGAAGAGTGGGGCTTGATGGAGCGCGGATTAAATCGTGTGACAGACACCTGCATTCCCGAAGAGGAAGCTTTTAGGCGATTGCAAGGTAATATTGTAAAACAGTGGAAGGGTGCAGAGGAAAAAGGCGAACGGTATTTTCCGCACGAATATATGTACAAAATGATTCTTTCAGGCGACTTAAAAGAACATTATCAAATCGACCCAAAGAACTCGTGGATGATCGCGGCAGCCGAGAAAAATTTACCGATAGTTGTACCCGGATGGGAAGACAGCACCATGGGTAATATTTTTGCCTCATACTGCTTGAAAGGAGAGTTGAACCCTTCTACCGTAAAGTCGGGTATCGAATATATGACTTGGCTTTCAGACTGGTATCCAAAAAATTCAGGGGGGAAAGGCGTAGGCTTTTTCCAAATCGGTGGTGGTATTGCCGGCGATTTTCCAATATGCGTAGTGCCTATGTTATATCAAGATATGGAGATGACAGACACCCCGTTTTGGAGTTACTTTTGTCAAATATCAGACTCTACAACCAGCTATGGATCATACTCGGGAGCAGTGCCTAACGAAAAAATAACTTGGGGAAAACTAGATGTAAAAACCCCAAAGTTTATTGTCGAAAGCGATGCTACCATTGTGGCCCCTTTAATTTTTGCATGGATATTAGATTGGTGATTCAAAAACCTTTTTAAATTTACATACGTATTGCATCACGATAAATCAATTTTTCTTTTAATTACCCGATTGTATTAATCAAAATTAACTAAATTTAAATTTAACGCCTGAAAGGGAAATTATCTATTAAAAACCGCGTAACAATGAAAAGGGTTATCAAAGATTTCAAGGCTATAACAGACGACGTGCTCGCCTTGATCAACGAACAGTATCCGTTTGGATATGAAGAAAGTCAACTGGTGACTTTCGTCAACGCTAAAGGAGAGTTTGTAAAAGCTCTTGAAGTGAAGTCAGATGAGATTACATATCTGATTAAGCTGGGAACGAAACTGAATGATCACATTACTGACTACATAGATGCTGATGACGACGACGACGACGATTACTCATACCGAGCCGACGAGGATGTGGAAATCGATGAGTCTATGGAAAAAGATGACGAAGATTAAATTCTAGTAATTATTAAACTTAAAGTTGTGAAAAAGGTAAAACTTAAAGGTTCTGTCAAGAGCATGAAATTTCATGATGATGCTTATGAAAGCGATTCAACACCGCGCGGAAAGAAACGTTTGAAACCTACTAAGCGTATAAGGAAACAAGATTTAGATTTTGATGATGAATATTAATCGAAATAATAATTAAATGTAAAGGGTCATATTTCTGAATGGAGATATGGCCCTTTTTTAATAAATGCCATATTATGAAGGGGAAGTTTCATATCGCCTTTGCTACCGCTGATATAGGCCGTGCAAAATATTTTTATCGAGAAATTTTGGGGTGCGAGCTGGGAAGAGAGTCCCCCGCTTGGGTGGACTTTAATTTTTTCGGACATCAAATGAGTATTCATAAGGTGGCCGATAAAGTGCGTAAGCTCCGAAATTACGACAACCCGAATAATTTAATTCCGGCCAATCATTTTGGGATTATTTTGTCTTGGGCCGATTGGCATAAAATGGAAGAAAAACTCAAATCAACGCGAATCAATTTTCTAGTTGAACCGCATGTTGCGTTTGAGGGAGAGATAGGTGAACAAAAATCAATGTTTATCAAGGATCCCGACGGAAATGCAATTGAGTTTAAAACTTTTGAAGATCCGAAGAACATCTTTGCAACTTCGTAACACCAAAGAAGTATTTTTCTTAACCGTCGTAATCGACGTCTAAGTCAAATAAGTGCTTCATCTTAGCCAGGGTTGGGTTCTTCTCAATCATGGCTTCGTATTTTTTATACGGATCGTAAAGTGAATCGCCATCAGTGCTTTCCTCTTCGTCGATAACACCTTCGAGTTGAATGTGCCAGTTATTTAACTTCTCGCGTAAATGTCCCAGCAACCTACCTTTATCGTCATCCAAGTCTGATTTTTGTATGTGATTGTCGACCAGTAATTCGATTTTGAATTTTTCCCGCATTACCGGTTTGTGTTTGGTTAGCGTTGAGTAGTAGCTTTGCTTATCTTCCTCCTTCATCAGTGCTGCGTATTCGTCCCATGCGGCCCAAAGTTCAGCGAGATTAAAATCAGCTTTCGGGCGGTTCTCATGAAGTATAGCACCGATTGATTCACCTGCAGACGATTCGGGTTGCAATACCGTTTCTTCTTGAACCTGAGTTTGCATGGAGGAGAGAGAAGTCAATCCTTTGAGCTTTCCTTTACCCAGCTTAGAACTAAACCCGGATTTCTTGGGGAGTGGTGGTTCATCCGATTTGCTATTTGAAATTGAGGCCTTATTTACTTCAGTAGATTCGGGAATCGGTTGAACCGTATTTTGTTCGGATTTGTTTTCTGATTCATCCGCTGTTTCGGGTTGTACCACTTCTTTGTCTGCTACAGGTGTAGCCTGAATCGAACCTGATTCTTTGTGAGGCTCGTTCACATAAACCTGTTCCGGTTCATTGGAAATAACGCGGGAACTATCTGACTTACCTTTTGTTGGGGTTTTTTCTAAAGGCTCACCGCTACTTTCGTTGGTACTGCCGGTTTTTTTCAGATCTGCTGTTGATCTTGAACTTTCATTTCCGGAAGGCGTACGATTAGCTTCAACTGTTGCATTCGAATCAAAATGATTGTCAAAGCTGTCTATCTCACTATCTGAGTTTTTTTTTTCTCCAAACTTTTCAGCAAGGTTGCACAGTTTAAGCAAGCATAGTTCCACAAGGAGTCTTGGGTTTTTACTCGATTTATAATGTATGTCGGTATCGCTTAGGGTAGCGAGCGCATTTAGTAAAAACCTGGAATCACATTTTTGGGCTTGTTGAACGTACCTTTCCTTAATTGTAGTTCCCACCTCCATAATTGAAGCTGTGCGCTCGGATGTGCAAAACAATAAATTCCTAAAATGGTTTGCCAATCCGTTTAAGAAGTTGTGACCATCAAATCCATTATTTAAAATGGTATTAAAAGTAACAAGGACGCCGGCTTTATCGTCGTTTAAAAACGAATCGGTTGCGTCGAAGTAATAATCATAATCTAAGATGTTTAGATTTGTTATCACATCGCGGTAAGTAAGTTTATTGCCTGCAAATCCTACAATTTGGTCAAAAATAGACAACGCATCTCGGAGAGCACCGTCGGCTTTTTCGGCAATAATATGCAGCGCATCGTGTTCTGCATCGATGCCTTCTTTTTCGGCTATTTTGGCAAGGTGATTTACAATATCTGCAACTTGAATGCGATTGAAATCAAAAACCTGACACCGTGATATAATTGTAGGAAGTACTTTATGTTTTTCGGTTGTGGCCAGGATAAAAATGGCGTAAGCCGGCGGCTCTTCAAGTGTTTTTAGAAACGCATTAAAGGCATTGGTCGACAACATGTGCACCTCATCGATGATGTACACCTTGTATTTACCTATTTGTGGCGGTATGCGTACTTGGTCTATCAGGCTTCGTATATCGTCTACACTGTTGTTTGAGGCAGCATCGAGCTCAAATATATTAAACGAAAAGTCGGTGTCCGGATTTGTATCGCCCATACTGTGGGCATTAACGGTACGTGCGAGAATTCGCGCACAGGTAGTTTTACCAACCCCGCGTGGCCCACAAAACAAGAATGCCTGGGCGAGGTGATTGTTTTCGATTGCTTTTAAAAGCGTTTGGGTAATATTCTCCTGACCTACTACAGAGTCAAAATCCTGTGGCCTGTATTTTCGTGCTGAAACTATAAAATCTTCCATGGTATCTTTAAGGTGTAAAGGTAAATATTATTCCTTTGTTTATGGGTATGGAGTAGGGATGTGAAGACAGGTTTTATATACAAGTTTTCAACGCATTTAATAAAAACCTAATTTAGGGATAAAAAATCTGTGCAATGAATTGTAATAGAATGATTATTTGCTACCTTTGCACTCCATTTTTAGAAATAATTAATTAACAACAAAAAAGCAGTTATGACGAATCGTTATGAAACCGTTTTCATTCTGACTCCCGTTTTGTCTGATGACCAGGCAAAGGAAGCGGTTGCGAAGTTCAAGGCTCTTCTTACAGATGGTAAAGCAAAAATGCACCACGAAGAAGATTGGGGTCTGCGAAAGCTGGCCTATCCTATCCAAAAAAAATCCACAGGATTTTATTATTTACTAGAGTTTGAGTGCGAAGGCAGTCTTATCCATGATCTTGAATTGATGTTCCGTCGCGATGAGCGCGTACTGCGATTCTTGACTGTTAAGATGGAAAAGCACGCGGTAGCATATGCCGAAAAGAAAAGAAGTAATAAAAAACAAGAGGCAGTAGCCTAAATTTAAGGAATTATGTCGGACACTAGCGAAATTAGATATTTGACGCCTATCAGTATTGATACGCAAACTACAAAGTATTGCCGATTCAGAAAGAATCGCATTAAATTTATCGATTACAAAGACCCTAACTTTCTTTTGAAATTGGTGAATGAGCAAGGAAAAATTATGCCGCGTCGCGTTACAGGTACTTCTATGAAATACCAGCGCAGAGTAGCTCAAGCAATTAAGAGAGCACGCCACTTGGCCTTGCTACCTTATGTTACGGATCTTTTAAAGTAAGAAGTTATGGAAATTATCCTAAAAGAAGATATAGAAAAATTGGGTTATAAAGATGACCTAGTAGAGGTGAAGCCCGGGTATGCTCGCAACTTTCTTATCCCTAATGGTTTGGCGATTGTGGCCACGCCGTCAGAGAAAAAAGTTCGTGAGGAAAACTTGAAGCAAAGAGCCCACAAAGAAGAAAAGTTGAAAGAAGAAGCCACGAGAATAGCTGCGGCTCTTGCTGAACAAACACTCAAAATAGGTGCGAAAGTAGGCGAAGCCGGCAAGATATTTGGATCGGTTAACACCATTCAGGTTGCCGATGCCCTTGAAGCAGCCGGATTTACTGTGGAGCGTAAGCGAATTACAATTAAAAACGAGCCGATTAGAGAAATTGGAGTTTATGAAGCCGATGTAGTGTTGCATAAAGAAATTACTCAAACCGTTAAGTTTGAAGTTGTAGGAGAGTAATCTTACGCGAGAAACAATAAGTTTTTATTTTAAGAAGGCCCCGCATTTGCGGGGCCTTTCGTTTTCTGAAACTATTTTAGATTAAACAAATAAGCCGGCTTATATGTTTATTGGCAGAAACCTTAACGAAGTTTAGCCATGAAGAGGACTGTACCATACGCATTTTATACTGCCGGGGCGCTCATCGCCTATTTTTTCTTAATGAAAATATTCGGTCTCGAGCGGAACTTTTATTTGAGAATATTCAATTTCTTTATAATGGGAGCCGGAATATTTTTTCTGTATCGAAACTCATTGGTCAAAGATAACAATGAGCATAGCGGATACCTTCAAAGTCTTATGTCCGGAGCCCTGCTTACAATCATTTCCGTTGCGGTGTTTATTGTTTTCTTGGGCTTGTATATCCGCTTTTTAGATCCGCAATTTCTGGAAGTCCTCGGTTCTTCAGGTTTATGGCCTGTTTCCGGAGTCTCTATATCACAGGTGGTTATTGGAATTTTGATTGAAGGAATTTCATCGGGTTTCATGTTGTCATTTATTTTGATGCAGTACTTTAAATCTGCAATTCCAAGCCATGAATCGGTCTGATTTAGGCTTATGGCTCATTTGATTTTTGATGGTGATGTGCACATTCTGTAAGTATGTGTCAAAACCTAAGGTGGCGGGCTTTTGAAATTTTCCGGCGGTATGACGTGCAATTCACGATTTACATACGGGGGTTCTGGTATTCTCTTATATTTGAGGACAGAAAATCAATTATGCGTTTTGCACTCCTTATCATAACAGTTTTGATTTGTGGCTCGGTCAGTTCTCAAGATATTATTGTACGAATTACAGGCGATACACTTCATGTTAAGGTCGATTCGCAAAATGAAACCTTCGTGTATTATATCTCTCAAAATTCAAGACGAGATGAGCTGGAAGTTATTTCCCGAAAGGAAATATCGCAAATCCTTTACAATTTCGAAAAACCCAATAAAGATTTAAGAAGGAAAACCAATCGGAAATCACGAGACTACGAAATATTACAAATTACTGGTCAATTCGTGGGTTATTATTTGCCCAATCAAGATATTCCTACCGGTGATTTGGAAGAGTATTATGAAGACTTGCAGTTTGGAAGCGGTTATAAAGTTGGCGTTAGTTATTTTTTGAGCAGGCAATTTGGTTTGGGATTAACTTATGCGCGCTCAAAATTCAGTAATTCACTGCCGGTTACTCATCCACCAACAGGTGCCTACGGCCAATTGGTAGATGATATGACACTCAATTATTTTGGGACTAGTGCTGAGCTGCGTATATATTTCGGCGGGTCTGAAACAAACCTTTTGCTCTCGGTCGGAGCCGGAATGAACTTTTTCCGCAACGATGCAAAGATAATTTATGGCTATGAGCTCAAAGGAAATGGTGTGGGCCTCCAAGCGGCGGCTTCGTTTAATTTAAGTCTTGGCGGCGGATTGTTTATTCCAATTTCTATAGGTTATATAGGAAACACCGTTGGCAACTTTTCTTTAAAAATGGATGAAAATATGCCTGCAGAATTTAGAGAAAGTCTGGAGCTATCTTATAACAGCTCTAATAATCTTGAAGTAGGGCGAATGTATGTGGGAGTGGGGCTATCCTTTGCTTTCTGAGCTTTCTACCAGGGGGGTAGTTTGAGTTGAATCCGCTTTCGGGTCAAGAGTTTTATTCTTCTTGGTTTTTAATAAACCATAGGTCATTACTACACTACTTGCTAAGATCACAAACAACAAGAGGCCATCGGCAGTGTCGCTTAGGCGCATGCTCTCCGGAATCGAGAAGAATAGAAGGATATTGATCAAACCCCTTGGGGCAATAAAAACTTCCGGAGTAACATCTGATTTGGCGACGTACTTTAAGTATAACCCACGAACAACGTAGATGATAATCAAAATAATCAATCCGTTCATAAGTACGCTCAGACTGAGTAAGGAATACATGTTCATGGTGTACCCAAACATCAAGAAGAAAAATGTTCGAATAATAAAAGCAGATTCGGCAGTGAGAAGCAAAAATTGATTTAGGTCGTTTTGAAGCTTTTCATATAGAAAAAGCTGTTTGAATTTCGAAATGGGAATGATCTCCGCATTGTTGAGAAACAAGCCCAAAAATAAAACAACAATAAGTGCAGAAAGGTGGTAGAACTTTCCAATGGAATACACGAGGATTAAGAGGGCCAGAATAAGAAAGAACTTAATGTGGTGGGTGATACGCTTCATTAAGAACAGGAAAACAACTGAAATGATTACCGCTATAATCAATGTTATTATCGTGTCCTTCCCCAGATTTAATATGGCCTGCACCCCATAAGTTTCATTTAGAATGGCGAAATTGAAAAATATGATACCCAGAATATCCGAAAACGAAGAATCGTAAATAATGAATTCTTTTTTCTCTTTACCAAGATCAGCTGCCGATGGAATGGCAATTGAGGAGCTTATTATGCCAAGCGGAATGGCGTTTACCAAGCAAGTTTGAAAGGGAAGATGGGTTACGTAACTAAATAAAAAGGTGATTATAAGTGAAGTAATAATCAGTACAAAAAACGCCGACCCAAAAGTTTTTTTGATAAGCTTGATATTTTCCTTTTCAAACTTTAATTCGAGCGCGCCTTCCAATACAATTAAAACAAGACCAACTGTACCTACTATGGGTAAAATATAGGATAAGTCAAACGGTTCGATTCCAAGGTACTTCAGTAAAAACTGCAGGCCAAAGCCGGTACCAAATAGAAGAAGTACCGAAGGGATTTTAGTTTTCTTCGCGAAAATATCGAAGATATAAGAGAACACAACAACAAGGCTTAGGAAAATAAGAATAGAATACGTGTTCAATCTCTTAGAGTTTGTGTTTTTGCAAGTTGCCGCAGCTTGACCAATTGCGATAATGCCGATCCGGAATTCGGAAATTATCTATTTTGGATGTTATCAACCTTTATAAATATCCTGTTTTAATGGATGAATGTAATATTTATAGATGGGAAATAAGCTTTATGCGTAATAAAAGAGCGTCCAAACTGCAATAAAACCGAGGATTCCCATAATAGATAGAATAAATACCTTGAATCTAAAAGAAGCACGAAGCTCGGGTAGGGCATCCTGATAAAGGAGTGAAAACACTCGATTTACGACTTTTTTAATGAAAATAGTCATGGGGAATAAATTGAATCTTGTAAAATGTATACTATACTTAACAAATTACAACGACAAAGCTGCAGAATTGTTTAGACGAATACCGCATTTTTACAGACAATTATTACCTGGTAAAAAATCTCAAGAAATAAAAAAAGGATTTAATTGAAGTTTTTGCAATTCCAGGCATCCACACTAAATTTTTGATTGAGCGTAAACCAGAGGTAAGAAACCAATGCACTCAGTGTAAGCAAACACCATATAAAGAAAAAGATACGAGCGAAGCTAAAAAACTGCTGAGATTCAGAAAGGATTTGTCCGGGCATTACGAGGGTTGCCACAACCGAAATCGCACTTATCGTGGCGGCGAGCTTTGCAAATGACTTTAGCGGCCAAGCCAAAAGCCTTCGGTGCCACGACAGATCATTTCCCCATTTATGCACCAAGTAAAACTTATTGTCGCGCAAGGGAATAAATAAGAGTGGGTCAGCGTTTTCATCCTCCAGCTTAAACAGTTTGGAAGGAGCAACAATCATAAAATTGGAAATTTCTGAATTTAACTTTTTCTCTATTTTTTTAATCGCACTTATCGCCTCTGCGGGAAATGGAGCACTGAAATGCTTTGTGGGCAAAAACCGCAGCCTATATTTTAAGCAAAGCTTTTTGATATCACTTAATTCAAATATTCTATCGGGGTTTAGCTTTTCAAAGCTCGGGGTGTACTGATTCGGGCTGCCATTTTGAAGAGTGTCAGTAATTCTTTTCTCTGATTCCCATTCGGCTCTAAATAAGTCTTTAAAGGCCTCTAAAACAGAATCTAATTCTTCCTGAGGGTTGTTTTGTCGAATTTTGAAAAGCTCATTTTCAAGGTTTATGGAGTCAAACATGGCTTAAGATGTTTTTAAAAGGATTCATAAAATTAAGAAATTAAGCTGTTAAACCCGTTATTAATTGAGAAAGATATTGCGTTCAACGCTCTTGTATTGCTTTTGAAGCTGGTTTAGGATTTTTAGTTTGTTGAGCAGTATTTTTTCTTTTGTTTGCGGATTTTTTGCTTTCACCAATTTAATCTTTTCCAGTCCGTTGAGCGGAATAATCCGGCCGGCTCCATATGCGTCGAGGTCTATAGAGAGCATATCAGGAGTGAGCTCTTGATTCGACTTTTGGAGAAATTTTCCTAGTTCGCTCATCAGATTTTCTGAAACGGGTTGGGAAGATTCGGTTTCAAGCAAGATAACATTTCCACCGGGATAAAGTTTTTCACCCATTTGCTGGTAGTATGATTTGATCTTGAAAATATCAGTACATTGAATTTCAATATCAGAAGACCCATCGGGATGAGACGCCAATTCATCAATTACTTTTACAACACTCCCGTATTCGGATAATACGTTGTTTAAAATAAATGGAATTCCAAAAGAAGCGTGGTTTCGTTCGCAATCGGCAAGGAGTTGCTTGTACCTCGATTCAAAGATGTGTATTTGGGATTTTTCTCCGGGTAGGAGAAAAACGGATAATGGAAAAAGTGGTAGTTCTGTCTGCATGGCTCATCTGCTTTAACTCAAGAAGAATCGCCGATTAAAAATATGAGTTTACCGACGCTTATTCTTCGTTCTCATTAAGTATTACAAAGACATCTTCATTTTCCCGCTTCATGCGGTATTGTTCGCGTGCAAATTTCTCGAGCATAATCTTGTTTGTAGAGAGCTCTATGGTTTGATTCTTAGCGTTTTGTAGCTCCGATTCAATATAGGTTTTTTCTTCGTTAATTTTATGAAGCTTCCAGCGTATCTGCATTTGTGAAATGAGGTCGTGAGCATCAAAAAAGGTAATGTAAACTATAAACCCGATTAATACCAGGACGTATCGGTTACGTAATATTTTAGGGATGTTTTTTGACACGTGTAAATCTAAAGGTATTTATTGCGATAAATATAAAAACTCCTGTTTACTTGTAAACAGGAGTTTCTTAATTTTATTTTATACGGCCGAAATTATCCTAAAAACGGATATCGGTAGTCGCGTGCAGGAACGAATGTTTCTTTAATCGTTCTTGGCGATACCCAACGCAACAAGTTCAGGTATGAGCCTGCTTTGTCGTTGGTTCCCGATCCGCGTGCACCACCAAATGGCTGTTGGCCAACAACGGCACCTGTCGGTTTGTCGTTTATATAAAAATTTCCGGCTGCGTTCACAAGCGTTTTTGTGGCAAGATCAATTGCATATCTGTCGCCCGATATTATCGATCCGGTTAACGCGTAGTCAGAAGATTCATCCACTAATTTAAGCGTTTCTTCAAATTTGTTTTCGTCATAAACGTAGATTGTAATAACCGGGCCAAATATTTCCTCACACATAGTGCGGAATTTTGGATTTGTTGTTACTACTACCGTAGGCTCAATAAAATAACCTTCAGAGTCGTCGTAGTTTCCACCTACAATTATTTCTGCATCGTCTTGTTCTTTAATGTAATCAATGTATCCGGCAATCTTATCAAAGGCGCGTTTGTCGATTACTGCATTCACGAAATTAGAAAAGTCTGCCGGCGAACCTATTTTAAAGGATTTCACATCGTCTACAACTTTAGTTTTTACAGCATCCCAAAGATTTGTTGGAATATAGGCACGCGATGCTGCTGAGCATTTTTGACCTTGAAACTCGAATGCTCCACGCGCTATGGCTACGGCAACCTCTTCCGGGTTGGCAGATTTATGAGCAACGATAAAGTCCTTACCACCTGTTTCTCCAACAATCCGAGGGTAAGCGCGATACATGTCAATATTTTGACCTATTTCTTTCCACAACCCTTTAAATACTCCGGTCGACCCGGTAAAGTGTAG
>Ga0079223_10002457_pt1 | contig 11475 bp, 9 predicted proteins | sample Stecom2011_FD_75072 | JGI IMG/M metagenome (GOLD analysis project Ga0079223, IMG submission 75072) | Agricultural soil microbial communities from Utah to study Nitrogen management - Steer compost 2011 | ecosystem: Environmental > Terrestrial > Soil > Agricultural land | place: USA: Utah...
AACGAAACAAACGAAAGCATCGAAACCAACGAAACAAACGAAAGCATCGAAACCAACGAAACAAACGAAAGCATCGAAACAAACGAAAAAGCAGCGCGCTTCGGCTCCTTCGAAGGAGGCCGCCTCCGGTCGCCGGACGCGCGCAGCGGCGGAGCGGAACGCGCTCGAAACGAGCCTCGATGAAGATCTCATGGACGATCTCAGCGAGGGGCTCGAGATCGAGATCACGGCGTTGGTTTGATTGGAGGGTGTCCCGAGCGGATAGTGGAGAACCATGGACTCGTCCGAAGAAGAAATCCGCGCGCTCGAGGTGCAGCTCGGAAGACCGATTCAGGGTGAGAGTCGGATCGCCCGTCGCTGTCACCTCTCACTCCCGGTCGTGGTCGAAGTGGAGCCGCTCACCAGCGATGAGCGTCCTTTCCCGACCCTTTATTGGTTGAGCTGCCCCGTGCTCCGCCGCCGCGTTTCGCGCGTTGAGGAGCGCGGAGCGGTGCGCGAACTCGACGAACGAGTGGCAAGCGATCCCGACTTTCGTGCGCGATTCGAAGACGCCGCCTCGGCGTACGCCAAGCGGCGCGATGCGAAGCTTCCCGAAGGCGCCGCGCTTACTCCGCGCGGCGGAATCGGCGGATCGATGGGCGGCGTGAAATGTCTCCACGCGCATCTTGCCGAATACCTGATCAGCGGCCTCAGTCCGGCAGGTGAATGGGTAAGCCGCGAGGTCCTTCCCGTGAGCTGCGAAATGCCGTGCGTGATCCGAGAGGGCGAGGAACTCAAGAAAAATCCCGAGTTTCGGGAGCCCCGTCAATGATTGCACGGGCGGGTTGGGGCGTTCTTGCGGCGCTTGGGATCGCCACCCTGCTCATCGCCCACGCGCTCGAGCCGTCCCCAGCCGGCTTGGGGACCCACGAGGCGCTCGGCCTGCCTCCGTGCGGTTCCCGCGTGCTTTTCTCACTTCCCTGTCCTGGCTGCGGACTCACGACTGCATTTTCACACCTGATGCGGTTTGAGCTGAGCGCCGCTGTCCGCGCGAATCCGGCTGGTGTCTATCTCTTCGTCGTGAATCTCATCCTCATCGCGCTTGGCGCACTCGGCGCGCTTCGGGGCTATTGCTTTAAAACGGTCGCTGCCTCCCGCATCACGCGCCTCTTCGCCATCCTCACGCTCGTGGCGCTCTTCGGCGGCTGGATGGCCCGGCTTCTCTGGCTCTCGAGCGGGGCGGTCGCGTGAGCGGCGCGCAGAAAAGAAAACGAACGGATAGGGGGGCGGCTCGCGCTCCGAGCCATCGAGGGTGGTATCTTCACTCGACTCATCTAAATTTCGATCGGCATCCGGTCGGATGTCTCTGAGCGGCGATCTCGATGAGCCAAGACCCCATCGTCTTATTTCTCTCTTTCACGCTCCTTGTGGGCGGCCTCGTCTTTGTGCACGAGCTTGGGCATTTTTTGGTCGCCAAGGCCTTTGGCGTCCATGTCGTCCGCTTCAGTCTCGGCTTTGGTCCCCGCCTCGCCGGAGTCCGCCTTTTTGGGACGGAATACGTTCTCTCCCTTCTCCCGATCGGCGGGTATGTCCAGCTCCTCGGCGAGACCGATCTCTCCAAAAGCGATCGCGATCGTTTTTTTCACCGCACGTTCGATGGGCAGACGGTCATCGCGCGGATGCTGATCGTCTTGGCAGGCCCATTGATGAGCCTCGCCTTTCCTTTCGCGCTTTTCTTCTTTGTCTTCCTTGCAGATACCAACCTGCATCCGCCGCTCATCGGAGAGGTCACGCCGGGGATGCCCGCCGACGGCTTCCTGATGCCGGGCGATCGCGTACTCGAGATCAACGGGAGGCGCGTTCGCTCCTACGACGACATTAAACGGATCGTGGAGGAGAGCGCGGATGAGATTCTCGATTTTCGGATCGAGCGCCGCGGCGAAGAGGCCGTCATCAGCATCGTCGCCTCGGCCGTCCCGCCCGAAGTCGATCATATGGTGGTGAAGGAGACGATTGGGCGCATTGGCATCCTCCCCGTCGCACCTCTGCCAGTCATCGGCGTGAGCTCTGAACAGAGCCCCGCGTATGCCGCCGGCCTCCGTACCTTCGATACGATCGTTTCGATCGGTGGAGCGCCCATCACGCGCGCCGACGAGATCGATCGTGCCCTCCTCGGGCGCGGGCTTCACGCTGTTGTCTACCTTCGGCCCGAGCCTGTGAGCGAAATCTTGGGGGGATTCGCCGAGATCGAGCTCTTTTCGCCGCGCGTCGCGACGCTTCGACCGGGGCAGGTCGTCACCGGACAGCTCGGTGCCGGCATCGATTCGGGCGATGCGTTCATCCGTACGGTGGTCCTTGAGAGCCCTGAATATCGCGCGGGGATCCGCCCGGGAGATCGCCTCGTTGCAGTCGATGGTGAGCCCGTTCGGCTCTTTCGCGAAACGATGGCGAAGATCGAGCGCTCGGACGCAGAGACGCACCATTATGTCGTGCGTCGCGGTGGGGAGCTCCTCGGTTTTGACGTCCGTTTCCCGCGCGGCGATCGCACCATCGGCATCCATAACTTCAAGCCTTATCGGGCATTCGAACCGGTGCCGAATGAATCACGCGTAAGCTACGCATTGAGGGAGAGCGCGCGCCGAACGGCCTTCCTCATCGGCATCACTTGGGAGTCGCTGAAGAAGCTCTTTCAAGGCGAGCTCAATCGCGAAGAGATCGGCGGGCCGCTCTTTGTCTTCTTTGCTGCGGGCGATGCCGCCTCCGAGGGCGCCGAGCAATTTCTCTCGCTCATGGCCATCATCAGCGTGAACCTCGGCATCTTGAACTTCCTCCCGATTCCGCTTCTTGATGGTGGCCAATTTGTCTTCCTCTGCATCGAGTCGATCCTTCGCCGTCCGCTTCCATCGCGGGTGCGTGATGTGGCGGTCGCGCTTGGCTGGCTCGGTCTCCTCGCCCTCACCATCTTCGCGCTCTTCAACGACATTCAGCGCTTTTTCTTCGGATGAGCCGGTGATGCCTCTTGCCGCCTTCTTCTTTCCCCATTCCCATCCCATCGGGTCGATCCAATGAATGAGCGCTCCGCACGCGGCGTCGCCATCCGAACCATCGAGCGAGTCCTCGGCGACGATGCTTATGCGAGCGTCGTCCTCGATCACGAGCTTTATCGCGCACAACTTCCAGTCCGCGATCGCGCGCTTGCTTCCGCCATCGTCTACGGTTCGCTCCGCGCGTTCATCTTCCTCGATGAGTCCATCCGAAAAGAGCTGCGGAGGCCCGACGCACCTCTCGACACCTATCTTCGCGCGGCGCTGATGACGGCGGCCTATCAGCTCCGCTTCTTCGATCGCGTTCCCGCGTACGCCATCGTCGATGAGACCGTCGGGCTTGTGCGAAAAAAGCGCGGAGGCAAGCTCACGGGCTTTGCCAACGCCATCCTCCGCCGACTCTCGCGGCGCTTCGAGATGGAGCCGCGTCCGGATTCGGATTTCTTTCTGCCCGCCTGGCTTGCACGCGCGCTCGGCGAGCGTTTTGGCGAGGCTTACCGACACGACGTGAGCAGCTCCATCCCAGCGACATCACTGCGCGCTCGGATCGATCGAGATGAGCTCCTCGCGCGCATCCAGGAGGCCCGGCCCAAAGCCGACCTCGCTCTTGGACAGCTCTCGGACGCTGCGATTTTGGGGCGGAACCTAGGAGATCCCCGGCGCCTCCCCGGCTTCGATGCGGGCGATTTCGTCGTCCAAGAGGAGGGCAGTCAGTTCATCGCCCAAGCGGTCGGGGCGCGTCCGGGCGAAAGCGTCTTTGACGCGTGTGCGGGGCGCGGCGGAAAGACCGCGGTTCTTCGCGAGGCGATGGGAGGTGAGTCGAGGCTCGTTGCCGCGGATCTTCACGAACCGCGACTCGACGCGCTGAGGGAGAATTTTGAGCGACTCCACTTGGCGGAACCCGAAGTTCATACGCTCGATCTCACGGTCGGGACGGGCGGACTGCCCCTTGAAAGCTTCGATCGCGTGCTCGTCGATGCGCCGTGCAGTGGGCTTGGAACCATTCGACGGCGGCCCGAGCTTCTCCTTCGATTTGATGAGCGCTCGCTGCAATCGCTGCAGAAGACCCAGCGCGAAGTCGTCCGGAATGCCGCGCGTTTGGTTCGTCGGGGCGGGCTTCTCGTCTACGCGGTCTGCAGTCCGCTTCGAGAGGAAGGCGCCGAAATTCTTCATGAGATCGCGGACTTTGGATTGTCAGCGGAAAATAGAACTATCGATTACAAAAGATTACAATTCATTTTTCAGGAGGGCAATTGCTACCATATTGGTCCTTTTTCACCAGGAGCGTTTTGCAACCCCGACGGATATCAGCTCTTCTTTCTTCGGAAGGCCGGTTCAAGTGGCAGCGGATTCCAGCTTGCCTAAAGGCAAATTCTTATTTGACAGGACCCGAAATGAGTACTAGAAAGCGGCACTCTGACTTTCGGGGCGTAGCGCAGTTTGGTAGCGCGCACGGTTCGGGACCGTGAGGTCGGAGGTTCGAATCCTCTCGCCCCGACCCTTTTCTATGTGGCTCAGATGCCTTATCCCTTGAGGACTATGCAAGCTGAGACACAACAAAACGAAGCCATCACTCCGACTCATCGCTTCTCCAACGTTCGCGTGCTCGTCGTCGACGACGATCAGGACGTGTGTCAGTTCATGGAGACCTTCCTTGAGAGCGATGGTTTCGCCGTCACCACGCTCAACGAGCCGAAGGACGCGGCGGAGGCCGTGCGCAATGGCGGGTACCACCTGGTCATCCTCGATCTGATGATGCCAGGGATGGACGGCCTCTCGGTGCTCGAAGAGATTCGCAAGGTCGATAACGACGTCGCGGTGCTCATCTACACCGGCTACCCCAGCCTCGAAACCGCCGTGCGCGCGATGAAGCTCGACGCGATCGACTACCTCCAAAAGCCCTTCGAGCCCGAAGCCTTCCGCGAGGCGCTCGATCGCATCCTGCGCAAAAAGGGCCTCCTTCGCTCGCCCGAGGAAGAGCTCCTCAAGAGCATCGGTGAGAATATCCGCCGCCTTCGCCATGAGCGCGGACTCACGTTGAAGCAGCTGGGCCGCCGTGCCTCCCTCAGCGTCTCGCTTATCTCACAGATCGAGCGGGCGGAGTCGAGCGCGTCGATCTCCTCGCTTTATCGCGTGGCCACAGCGCTCGATTCGAAGATCAGCGATCTCTTTGGCGATTTCTGATCGCCTCTTTGGCCGCAAGCTTCAGCCCGACCATCTCCGGCTCGTCCTCGAAAGGGAGGATGAGCTGGAAATAGAGCGTCGGGTGTCGGCTCATTTGAGGGAGGAGCTTCACTGCGACCTCTTTTGAGCGCGCAGGATGGAGGGTGACGAGCCTCGTTGAGAGCGCGCCGACGAGCGGAGCGAGCTCCTCGATCCGTTCGGGGCTCGCTTGAGCCGCGCGGAAAATGAGCCTGAGGGCCTGTTCGAAAAATCGAAGCGGCGCGAATCCGAACGCGGCGGGGTTTTGGCGGAGCGCATCGAGGGCGACTTCTTCATCGCCTCCGATCTCGATGAAGAGAAGGAGAGGGGCGATCTCGGATGGGTGCGCTTCGATCGCGCGACGGAGGATCGCCTCGGCGCGGTGCACATCCCCCACGCGGAGCGCGGTGCGGGCCATGAGCAGCTGCGCCTTGATCGAACGGGAAGGAGATTGCCCCATCTCTCTTTCGAGGACGGAGCGCGCTTCGAGGGGCCGATTGAGCGTGAGCAGCGCCTCGGCGTAAAGGAGCATGAGTGCCTCGTCGTCGGGATAGCGCCGCGTGAGTGAGCGGAGGAGCGCTTCGGCCTCTTCGAGATCGCTTCCGCCGGCACGTTCGAGGAGTCTCGCGGCCTCGGTGGCCTGTCCTCGGTCGTGATCGCGGAGCGCGCGCGGTGCGCCTTCGGCTTGGGTGTGGATCGCGCAGCCGCCGAGGAGCGCCACGCCCACGAGCCCGAGCACAGGCAGAAGCAAGTTCGCGGAGCGGCGCTTTGTCGTAGGACCTCCCATCGAATGCATCTTCACATGAATCGGCCGTGGGGGTGAATTTCAGAAGGTTCGAGCGTGCGATTGGTCATTGATGAGTGGCGGCTGCTTCTCGTATCATCGCCGCCGATCTGTCCTTGACAGAGAGGAGCTGGTGATGAGTGATTCGGATGCCCAATATGTAGAGACATTTCAAGGCTGGCTTCGCGGCCTCCCGGACGATGCGGAGAAGCTTACGGAGCTCTTGGGCGATGAGTCGATCCCACTCGATGCCCGAGAGTTCGTCGCTGGCGGTTTGAACTACCTCTTTAAATCGCTCGATATCGTGCCGGATGGGATCGATCAGCTGGGGTACCTCGACGATTGCTTCGTGCTCCGTGTCGCCGCGAGCCTCGCGCTCGAGGAAGGCGCGGACGAGGCCGGGATGGAGGCGCTTGAGACGCTCGCACGCCTTTCGAATGAGACCGAATCGCTCGAGGAGTTCTTGGGGGAAGATTATCAGCGGCTTGCGGCCTATGTGAAATCCCAGAAACGGGGCGCTGCACGTGGTCGTTCGGTCACGGATATCCTTACGGACGAAGAGACCCGCGAGGAGTTCGTTCAAGAGGTTCGGGCTTTCGCCCAAGGCTTTCGTCCACCCTCCCTCTCAGACAACGAAACGACGCTCGTGAAATTCCGGGGCTTTCTCGATAAAAAGCTTCCGAGATGAGCTGCGAAATCTGACAAAAGCGCCGTTTGTCATTTAGACTCTGGTTCAGAAAGGCCCGCTCCTCGCGGGTTTTTCCATTTCGGGGGAGTTTTTAGGGGTGGAACGCGCGAAATATGCCATACTGCGCCCGCAACGAACTTTCAGCATCTCTGGAGCTCGTTTCGCGAGCTGGGCTCCCTTATCCGGGGAGCCGCCTCACGTCGGACGCCCCAAGAAGTTCCGCCTGAGGCCGCCACCTGGCGCATCTCGTGAGCGGTTCTATGAGAGGTATGGGCGATCGGCGGGCATCCTTGGTCCGAAGGGCCGCTTTCCGGGAGCTCGACCGAGCGCATAGCGATTAGGGAGTTAGGAATGAGTCCGATAGGCATGACCCTGGTGCTTGTGAGCACCCTCGGATTTTTCGCGTGGACGATGCGCCGCCGCGTTCGGCAGCTCCTCGTCGGCCAGCCCGATCCTGGGGTCGACCTCAAGCGCGAGGGCGAGCTTCAAGATCGCCTGAAGACGACGCTGGTTTACGCCCTCTTCCAGAAGAAGATGCCGAACTACACGCTCGCCGGGTTCGCGCACATCATGATCTTCTTCGCCTTCATCGTCCTGGGGCTCAATAGCGTGATGCTCTGGGGACGAGGCTACGATCCTAGCTTTGACTTCTGGGGATTGCTTTCGACCGAACATTTTGTCGGCCAAGCGTATTCCTTCCTGAAGGAGATCTTTGCGCTTCTCGCGCTCTTGGGTGCCATCGCCTTCTGGTATCTCCGCCTCGTCAAGGGCGGAAAGGACAGCGGCGATCCCTCCGAGGTGAAGGATAAGCCGCGGATGACCCTCGGGCTCGAGGCGAACGTCATCCTCGGCATCATCGCGACGATGATGATCGCCGACTTCCTCTATGTCGGCGCGAGCCTCACGCTCGCGGCGGGGAGCACAGGTGCCGAACCGGTCTTTGCTTGGTACGAGCCGATCGGCGCTCCGCTCGCGATGGCGCTGCAGGGCACCTCGGACGGAACGCTGACGGTCCTTCAGCACATCGGTTTCTGGTGGCACTCGGCCTTCGTTCTCATCTTCCTCAACATCCTCCCGTACTCGAAGCATTTCCACATCATCACGGTGATGCCGAACGTTTTCTTCTACAATCGCCGCGAAAATGCGCTGCCGAAAGTGGAAGATCTCGAAGGGAAGGTCGAGCGCGAGGAGAGCCTCGGGATCAACAAGATCACCGACCTCACTTGGAACCATATCCTCGATCTCTATACCTGCACCGAGTGCGGACGCTGCTCCGATAACTGCCCGGCGTACATCACCGATAAGATGCTCTCGCCGAAGCACCTCACGCTCGCGCTGCGCGACCATCTCTACGCGTCCGAAGACGCGATGTTCGGCGAGAAGAAGGAAGGCGAGGAGGCCGAAGAGGTCGAGGCCGGCGAGGCGCCCGCGCTCGACACCTATCCGGCGGCGCCCGAGGGCGGCTATTTCACGCCCGATAAGGTGGTCGATCTTGTCCCGAACGTCATTCATCCGGATGTGATCTGGGGATGCACCTCCTGCCGCGCGTGCGAGGAGCAGTGCCCGGTGATGATCACCTACGTCGATAAGATCGTGGGCATGCGTCGCGAAGAGGTCATGATGAAGAACGAGTTCCCGCACGAGCTGCAGGGGGCGTTCAACGGCCTCGAGACCAACGGGAACCCGTGGAATATCTCGGCGATGGATCGCGCCGATTGGGCATCCGGGCTCGATGTTCCGACCATCGACGACAATCCGCACGCCGAGGTCCTCTATTGGGTCGGCTGCGCGGCCTCTTATGACGATCGCGCGAAGAAGGTGGCACGCGCCACGGCGCAGCTCCTCAAGAAGGCGAATGTGAACTTTGCCATCCTTGGGACGGAGGAGACGTGCACCGGCGATCCGGCGCGGCGCGCGGGCAATGAGTATCTCTTCCAGATGCTCGCCGAGCAGAACGTCGAGACGATGAACGGCTACGGGATCGACAAAAAGGTCGTGATCACGGCTTGCCCGCACTGCTTCAACACGCTTGCCAACGAGTATCCTGATTTCGGCGGACACTACGATGTGGTCCACCATTCGGATTATCTGAATGGGCTTGTGGCGCAGAAGAAGCTCGTTCCGACGAAGGCGGTGAAGGCGAAGGTTGCCTATCACGATAGCTGCTACCTCGGCCGCTATAACGAGATCTACGAGCAGCCGCGGGATGTGCTCCGCGCGATCGAGGGCGTTGAGCTCGTCGAGGCGGAGTATTGGAATCGCAATAAGGGCCTGTGCTGCGGCGCGGGTGGTGCGCAGATGTTCATGGAGGAGCAGAACGAGAACCGCGTGAACGTGAAGCGGACCCTTCAGCTTCTCAACACGGGCGCCGATACCATCGCCACCGCCTGTCCCTTCTGCATGACGATGCTCACCGACGGCCTGAAGGCTCAGGAAAAGGAAGAGCAGATCAAGCAGCTCGATATCGCCGAGCTCCTTGTCCAGGCGGTGGATCTCGACGAGCAGGTTGCCGACGCTGCCGAGTAAGCGAGCGCGAAACCCCAAGAAAGAGCCCGGCGAATGACGCCGGGCTTTTTTTATGGCGCGCTGCGGGGTTGAACGTGGTCGGGGCTTGTTTTCGCGATGCACATGGGGCTGCGCCGCGCGGGTTGGGCCTTCGTGGCGACGGGCGTGTCCCTAGGAGAAAGTCCCCACGTTCGCCTTCGTGCGCGCTGTCCTAAGTTGCCGTGTGGGGCATTCAGATGGCTTCCGCCTTTTCGTTACGCTTTCGAAAGAAGCAGCGGACCCTCCGGACGCTCGGCCGCACGCACCGAGGCGAAAGCCGCGACCACTTCGGCTCCCGCGCTGGCCATCGAGTTGTCGCGCTACAACAACCGAGCTCCGAGCTCACTCGGCGTTATCGAAGCGAATTTTGGCGAGGAGCGCTTCATCCATCGACGTCGTGGTCGATTGGTAGAGCGTGCGAGCGAGCGCTTTGACGGCAGCCTCTCGACGGTTCGCGTGAAGCGTCGACTCGATGCGTGTGCGAACGGCCTCCCAACCGGGCTTTCGCTCAGGCCGAATCCCGCGGAGGATCAGGACGCTGAAATTCCCATCGACGGGGATGGGGCGCGGATAGACATCGCCCACCTTCTCGAGCTCGAAGGCGGCGGCCGCGATGGCTGGATGAAGCGAGACATCGCGCTCTCGCATCGCGTTGCCTTCGCGATCGAAGAAGCGAAGGTCTCCAGCGCTCAGACGCGTCCTATCGTCCCGGCTCTCTCGCCGGATAATCTCGCGAATCTCTCCGGTCTTGAGCGTGGGGATAAGCGAAATCAGCTCTTTGGCACGCGCTTCGCTCTTCACCAAGATGTGCGAGGCGCGCCGCATTTCCGGACGCTCGAACTGCGCCCGATTTTCATCGTAGTACGCCTTGATCTCCTCGTCCGTGATGGGTTTTTCAAGGAGCGGCTCGTCGATGGTCTCACGTAAGAAGGTTTGGACGACGCGTCGATCGCGTTCGCTCCGATGAGCGAAGCGGAGGTGCATCCCTCGCTTTCGCGCCTCACCGGCAAGAATTTTTTCGTCGAGAAGCCTACGCGCGAGCGCATCGAGCGCTTCTTCGGTGACCCCACCGAGGAGCTCGGGGGGGCGCTCCGCGATCGCGCGCTCAAGACGTTCGAGGCTGAGCTGATATTCGCCGCTCCGCGCGACGACGCGCCCGGAGCTTTCACCGCCATCCGCTGATTTTTCACCGTCAGCGCTCGCCCTACGGAGCGCCTCCCGCGGCGCGCCTTCCTCGGTGGCTGTCTCCTTCGCCTCGCCGCCCGTCTCCGCGTGGAGCGGCATGGGGGCTTTCCACGCGAGCAGTCCGAGAGCCGCCGCGGAGCCGAGAATCAGAGGGACCGAAAGAAAGAGACGAGCACGCATCACTCAAGCAAAGAGTCGCATAATGTCTCGATAAAAGACGAGGACCATCAGCCCGAGGAGGAAAAGAATCCCCACATAATGAATCATGGTCTCGACGCGCTCGCTCGCTTTTCGACGCGTGATGGCCTCGTACGCCAAAAAGCAAAGGCGACCACCATCGAGGGCGGGGAAGGGAAGAAGGTTCATCAGCCCAAGCGCGACGGAGATGAGCGCGAGGAGCTCGATGAAATAATCGGCGCCAAGCTCGAAGCTGGTTGCCATCATTTGACCGATCCCGACGGGACCCACGAGGTTCTCCGTTTCCCTCTTCTGAGCGGTCTCTTTAAGACCTTGGATTTGAAGAACGGTAAGCTCCCATGGGCGCTTCACCGACGTGATGAGCGCATCGCCTAAGTCGAGCGGGGGAAGGCGCGAGAGCCCGAGTTGCACGCCGATCAGTGCGCGGTCCCCTTCGATCTTCGGCACGATGGTGTACTCCATCCGTTCACCATTACGGATCACCTGATAGCGCGTCGGCTTCTCGCCTCGTTCACTCGTCGCCGCGATGATGTCTTGAAAGTTTCGGATTGGCTGATCTTCGACGGCGACGAAGAGATCGCCCGGCTCGAGCAATCCTTCCGCCGCGGAACCTTCAGCGAGCGATTCGACCTTTACTCCCGACGGCCCTACGAAGTACACGAGCCCAAAAATCATCAAAACCGCCGCGAGATAGTTTGCGAACGGCCCCGCGGCCACCGTGACGATTCGCGCCAGCACCCCTTGATTCGAATAGAGGCTGGGATCGTCCTTATCGATATCTTCCTCGAAGGGGTTCATCCCCGCGATCTGCACATAAGCGAGGAAAGGTAGGAGAGCGACCTGGAATGTCG
>Ga0079223_10002458_pt1 | contig 11475 bp, 9 predicted proteins | sample Stecom2011_FD_75072 | JGI IMG/M metagenome (GOLD analysis project Ga0079223, IMG submission 75072) | Agricultural soil microbial communities from Utah to study Nitrogen management - Steer compost 2011 | ecosystem: Environmental > Terrestrial > Soil > Agricultural land | place: USA: Utah...
AGCCCAAATCGGGAGTGCCATTGTAGCTCCTTGTCCGTAGGTAATGTTCCTGAAGTGAGCTGCCCTATCTTCGTTTCCGACCCAAACTCCCGTTACTAAATTCGGAACCATTCCCATAAACCAACCGTCTGACTGGTTTTGTGTCGTTCCTGTTTTTCCTGCTATTGGATTGGTAAATCCGTAAGGATGTCCTGTTACTCGTTTATAATCTGCACGATTAGATTTTCCTGATTTTAATCTAGCTCCACTACCCGATTGGGTTACTCCTTCCAGGAGCTTTACAGCAGCATAAGAAACATCTTTGCTCAACACATCTTTGGGCTGTGGAATGTGTTCGAAAAGAACTTTTCCGTTTTTGTCTTCTATCCTGATTATGGTTTGGGGCTTAATATATACTCCCATATTGGCAAAAGTACTGTAAGCAGCCACCATATCATGAACCGATATATCTACTGATCCGAGCGAAATAGCTACCTGTTCAGGTATATTTGAGCTTACTCCTAACTTTTTGGTCATATCAATCACTGCTCTCGGACCGACCATATCTATGAGTTTGGCAGAGGCAGTATTGATAGAATTTGCCAAAGCGTTGTCTAAAGTAGTTGCTCCAATAAATTTTCCTGAAGAGTTTTTGGGAGTCCAGTCATGAGAGGCACCCCATTTTCCTTCCGGTATCGTAAACGGAGCATCTATAATACTGTCACAAGGCGATTTGTGCAATTGTTCGATAGCTGTTACGTACACAAACGGCTTGAAAGTTGAGCCTACTTGCCTTGCTCCTTGTTTTGCGTGGTCGTATTTAAAGTATTTGTGATCAATTCCTCCGACCCAAGCCTTGATGTACCCTGTTTGAGGTTCTACAGAAATCATTCCTGTTCGCAAGAAATGTTTGTAATATCGAATGGAATCTAAAGGAGTCATAAGCGTATCTATTTCTCCTCCTTTCCATGAAAAGACTGTCATTTCGGTTGGAATTTCGAACGATTTTTTGATTTCACTCTCTGATTTTCCTTGTTCCTTCATCAACCTCCAACGCTCAGAATTTTTCATTGCCTGCATCAAAATTCTTTCGGTTTGCTCATCTGTCAAATCTACAAAAGGAGCATTCTTTCGGTCTTTGAAATGAATGAAGAATTCTTCTTGCAAATTTGACAAATGTGCCGTAACGGCTTCTTCTGCATAGGCCTGCATTCGCGAATCGATGGTTGTGTAAATTTTAAGTCCGTCTCGATAGATGTTGTAATGTGTTCCGTCTTCTTTTGGGTTTTCTTTAGCCCATTTCCTCAAATATTCTCTCAGGTATTCTCTGAAGTAGGTGGCAATTCCTTCGTTGTGAGATTCAGGTGAATATTTGAGTTCTAACGGAAGGTTTTGCAGAGAATCTTTTTCGGATTGAGATATAAAGTCATTTTTGAGCATTTGTCCCAAAACGGTATTTCTTCTGTCTGTTGTCAGTTCTACCCTACGTCTTGGGTTAAATAAAGAAGGATTTTTGAGCATTCCGACCAAAACAGCTGCTTCTTCTTTGTTGAGGTCTTTAGGTTCTTTAGAAAAATAAATTCTTGAAGCAGAACGAATTCCTACCGCATTATTAACAAAGTCTACTTGATTGAGGTACATTGTCAGAATTTCCTGCTTGGTATATCGTTTTTCCAAACGAACAGCAATAATCCATTCTTTGATTTTTTGGGTTAATTGATTGAAAATATTTCCCGAACGCTCTCCGTGAAAAAGTAGTTTTGCCAACTGTTGTGTAATGGTACTTGCTCCTCCTTTTTTTCCCATAAAAACAGCTGCTCTGACCGTTCCTCGGGCATCAATTCCGGAGTGCTTATGAAAGCGTTCGTCTTCCGTAGCTATTAGTGCATCTATCAGGTTTTGTGATAAATCTTCATATTTTACGGGAGTTCTATTCTCGTTCAGGTATAGTTTTCCGATGGTTTTCCCATCAGATGAAATAATCTCGGAAGCCAGATTCGAGGACGGATTTTCTAATTCTTCGAAAGTTGGCATCTCTCCAAAAGATCCAACCGAAGCCAACAAGAAAAGTAAGGCTACAAAGGCAATTGCTCCTGCGAAAAGCCCCCAAAACCATTTGATGCATTTTGAAAAGTCGTTAGTTGCCTTTTTCTTTGCCATTCTATTATTGGTTAAATATCTTCGTATTTTAATACCGTTACCAACTACTGTTTATCGCTTATTGCATATTCAATACTGAAGCCTACATCAGAAATTCCCTCTAATTTTTCAACCCCTTCTACCTCGTTTCGATTTCTTAAAGCCTGTTCGATTTTAAAAGTATATTTTCCCGTTTCGGAAAAGTTATAATTTTCTTTGAACCACAATTTGCTTTCTTTAATGTCAGAAAATCCGTTTCCAAGCATTGTTCCGTCAGGCGAAGCCATTGTATATTCCAAAGTGTCTTTCTTAATTTGTCCGTCAGGGCTTTCGATAGAAGCAATCAGAAATATATTGCTGAACGGATAATTTGCATTGGCTCTTACATTCAAAAATAAATTATACGACATCAGCGTATCTTTGGCTTCGAACTCAAAACTCACTATGCTGTCTTTGTGCCAAGATTTCCCGACTGATTTGTAGCTCTGAAACACTTGTTTTTTATCACTGCAAGATACTGTGAGAAAGAATAATGCTAAAAAGCCGGAAAATTGAAGTCTTGTTTTCATTTTTTCTTGCTTTTGTATTTGCGATTTCTACTTGAGCTTTTTTTCTTATTTTTCGGGGTGTCAAATCTTGTTAAACTCTCCTGCCCCATCGAATCTTTAAATTTTGTATTGTCAGGATCGTTTGTTTCAGTAACATAATCTTCTATCGCAGCAACTTTGTTGCCTTGCTTATTGGTCTCTACAATTTCCTTTACTTTTGAAGTAGAAAGCACATACCATTGAGCCGTATTTTCTCGATAAGTAAACCACATCAACTCTTTGAAAATATCAATTTTCTGGCAATAAGCATCTCCTTTTTCTGTTCGTAAAACCGTATCAGTACTCGGGAAATTCTTTAAAGCGTCCATATAGCTGTCTAATTCGTAATTTAGGCAGCATTTGAGTTTTCCGCATTGTCCGGCTAATTTTTGAGGGTTAAGGCTCAACTGCTGATAGCGTGCAGCCGATGTATTAACACTTCGGAAATCTGTAAGCCACGTCGAGCAACACAATTCTCTTCCGCACGAGCCAATTCCACCCAAACGAGAAGCCTCTTGACGAAATCCGATTTGTTTCATCTCGATACGAGTGTTAAATTCTCTGGCAAATTCTTTAATAAGTTGACGAAAATCAACTCTTTCTTCTGCTGTATAATAAAAAATGGCTTTTGAACCGTCTCCTTGAAATTCAATATCAGAAATTTTCATTTGCAAATTCAGATGGAGTGCGATTTCACGAGCTCTTATCTGAACTTTATCTTCTCTCAATCGGAAAGATGTCCAAACATCAATATCTTTTTGGTTGGCTTTTCGGTAAATTTTCGGAATACTGCTCTCGGGATCTATTCCCTTTTTCTTCATTTGGATTTTTACCAACTCTCCCGTAAGTGATACAACACCTATGTCGTGCCCGGGGGAGGCCTCTGTGGCTACCACATCTCCGACATTTAAAGACAATTTATCTGCATTTCTTAAAAACTCTTTTCGGGAGTTTTTAAAACGAACCTCAACCGCATCAAACAGAGATTCGTTAGAAGATGACATATTCGACAACCAGTCGAATACACTTAATTTATTACAGGAATCAGTTCCGCAACTTCCGTGATTGTTACATCCTTTAGGAGCAGAGCCACCCTTTGTCGAGCAACTTGCACAAGCCATATCTTACCTTTCTTTTATATAGAATCCGAAAAATCGGAATAGAAATTCTACTATTTACAACAAGCAAAAATACTATTTTTTTGAGTGCTGTGCCAAAATAATTTTGTTTAGAGACCGTTTAAATTTATTTTCTTAGAAATTACCCCCACAAATCAAAGCTTGTAGCTTTCTTTTATAGAAATTTAGCTATTATTAAAAAAGTATAAGCTAAACAAAATCTTTAGAGCAGAACTACCTACTTAGTACACTATAGAATCAGGGTTAAAAAAATGTTCTCTGTTGTGAGAAATGAGAGGAGAATTTTAAAAATAATTATCTCCCTCTCTTTTTTTGAAAGGGAGATAGAAGAAAAATTTATTTTTTATAAAAAGGTGTTTTGACTACTTTGGCCTTTACGTTGTTGTTTCTGATTTTTATAAAAATTTCGGTGTCTGCTTTGCTGTTTTCGGTAGTTACGTATCCGAGTCCGATTCCTTTTCCGAGCGACGGAGCCATCGTTCCCGAAGTTACTTTTCCTATGATGTTTCCGTTTGCATCTGCAATTTCGTAATCGTGTCTTGGGATTCCTCTTTCCACTAATTCGAATCCGACCAACTTGCGTTTTACGCCTTCTTCTTTTTGTTTTTTCAGGTTTTCGGAGTTTACGAAATCTTTAGTAAATTTTGTTATCCACCCCAATCCTGCCTCTAAAGGCGAAGTGGTATCGTCTATATCGTTTCCATACAAACAAAAGCCCATTTCCAGACGTAAGGTGTCACGAGCCGCTAATCCGATAGGTTTGATTCCAAAGTTTTTACCTGCTTCAAAAACCTTATTCCAGATTTGCTCTACTTCTTCATTTTTGCAATAAATCTCAAATCCTCCTGAACCGGTATAGCCTGTCGCAGAAATAATCACATTTTCGATTCCTGCAAAATCTCCGACTTTAAAACTATAATACGGAATTTCGGACAAGTTTACCGAAGTCAGATTTTGCATAGCCTCAACCGCTTTGGGACCTTGAATGGCAAGGAGCGAGTAATCATCAGAAAGGTTTCGCATTTCAACTCCCATATCGTTGTGTTTAAAAATCCACTCCCAATCTTTGTCAATATTTGAGGCATTTACCACCAAAAGATATTGATTTTCTTTCATTCGGTAGATAATCAAATCATCTATAATTCCTCCGTTTTCGTTCGGAAGACAAGAATATTGAGCTTTACCTATTTCGATAACCGAAGCGTCGTTTGAACAAACTTTTTGGATAAGAGCCAATGCGTTTTCGCCTGTTAAAAGAAATTCTCCCATGTGCGAAACATCAAATACCCCCACGCCTTTACGGACGGTTTCGTGTTCGAGATTAACGCCTTCGTATTGAACAGGCATATAAAATCCTGCAAAATCAACCATTTTTGCTCCAAGAGCCTCGTGAATGTGCCTAAGCGGAATATGTTTCATTGTATTTTGAAGTATTTGTTTTGAGTTGCGAAAGTACTGCTTTTAGAATGAAAGTCAAAAAAATAAACACAAGATAATGACGTATGCAGATTTGTAAAAGAAAAGTTTTGCTTGGCTTTTAAAATCAGGTTAAAGCAAAGGCTATAAAGATAAAGAATTATTTGTGCTTTTTGTATGCAGATGTGTGTATAATTTTTGGTGTTTGTCAAAAAAGCAGTAACTTCGTAACCGATTTATAAAAAGTACATAATTTAATCATAAACCCATGAAGATATTAGTTTGTATCAGCCATGTTCCGGATACTACATCGAGAATTAATTTTGTGAACGGTGATGCTGAATTTGACAAAAACGGAGTGCAATTCGTTATCAATCCGAATGATGAATTTGGACTGACAAGAGCCATTTGGTTCAAAGAAAAACAAGGAGCAAGCGTTACGGTTATCAATGTAGGATTAGCCGAAACAGAAGCTACAATCCGTAAGGCTTTAGCTATTGGAGCAGATGAGGCTATACGTGTAAATGCCAATCCGACTGACGGATTTTTCGTGGCTAAACAAATTGCCGAAATTGTTAAAAATAACAGTTATGATTTGGTAATTGCAGGAAAAGAATCTTTGGACGACAACGGAGGAATGGTTCCGGGAATGATAGCTGCTTTGCTTGGAACAAACTTTGTAAACTCTTGCACAGGAATCGAAATTGATGGAAATACCGCTAAAGTTACCCGAGAGATTGACGGAGGAAAAGAAACACTTTCTGCTTCTTTGCCACTTGTAATTGCAGGACAAAAGGGAATTGTTGAAGAAAAAGATTTAAGAATCCCGAATATGAGAGGAATTATGACAGCACGTACTAAACAAATTACAGTAACTGAACCTGTGGGAGCTGCTCAAAACACCAAAACGGTCAAGTTTGAAAAACCGGCACCAAAATCGGCTGTAAAATTGGTAAGTCCTGATAATCTTGATGAATTAATCAACTTGTTGCACAACGAAGCTAAAGTTATTTAAGTTGTTTAAGTTGTTTAATCGTTGATTTATTTAACCGTTAAGCCATTCTTATAATTCAAAACTCAAAACCAAAAAAATATGTCAATTATTATATATGCTGAATCAGCAGAAGGAAAATTAAAAAAAGTAGCTTTCGAGCTTGCTTCGTATGCTAAAAAAGTGGCAGACCAAACAGGAACTACCGTTACTGCCGTTACTGTTAATGCAAATGATGTTTCTGCTTTAGGAACTTATGGAGTAAGCAAAGTACTAAAAGTAACTGATGATAAACTGAAATCTTTCAGTGCCAGAGGATATGCCAATGTTGTAAAACAAGCTGCTCAAAAAGAAGGTGCAAAAATCGTTTTGGTAGCCTCGACTACAGATAGCTTATATTTAGCTCCGCTTTTAGCAATCGGGCTCGAAGCAGGATATGCTTCAAATGTTGTTGCACTCCCTGAAAACATTTCGCCCTTTGTAGTTAAGCGAAATGCCTACTCGATGAAAGCGTTTAGCTATACAGAAATTACTACTGATGTGAAATTATTGGCTATTGCCAAAAACTCTTTCGGATTAGTTGAGAGTGCCGCAAGTCTTTCAGAAGAGAGTTTTGCACCTGAATTAAGCGATGCGGATTTCTCTGTAAAAGTAGAATCAGTTGAAAAAATTACAGGAAAAGTAACTATTGCAGATGCAGAAGTTGTTGTTTCGGGAGGACGTGGACTTAAAGGACCTGAAAACTGGGGAATGCTCGAAGAGTTGGCAGAAGTTCTCGGAGCTGCAACTGCTTGTTCGAAACCGGTTTCCGATTTGGGTTGGAGGCCTCATTCTGAGCACGTAGGACAAACCGGAAAACCCGTAGCCTCGAACCTATACATTGCTGTGGGAATTTCGGGAGCTATCCAGCACATTGCAGGAATCAACGCCTCCAAAGTAAAAGTAGCTATCAATACTGACCCTGAGGCTCCTTTCTTTAAAGTTGCCGATTACGGAGTGGTAGGAGACGCTTTCGAGGTAGTGCCGAAACTTACCGAAAAACTAAAAGCCTTTAAAGCACAAAACTCTTAAACCTTTTTTAAGAATACCAATACAAAAAGCCTTTTTGAAATATCTTCAGAAAGGCTTTTTTTATGAATCATGATGACTTGTTCTACACCCTGTAAAGACTTGTTTTACTATTATTTAGAAATATTTTTTAACAAAATTTTGACGTTTTCGATTTAATTTGTACTATTGCGTACACTTATGGGTTACCACACGCCAACCGTTAGCGGTCAGCATAAACAAACACTTTAACAAAATGAGACTTCCACCATACGACAAATTTCCAAGTATTTCGGACGACAAAATATTGTTGAGACAAATTCAATTTTCCGACATCAATGATATTATTGAAATTTCATTCTACGACTCTATTCGAGCTACGACATTAACACAAGCAAGAGAAATGCAAGAGAAAATAAATGTGGACTACAACAACGGAAATTCAATACATTGGGGTATTGCAGACAAATTAACCAATAAAATTGTTGGAACTTGCGGTTACTATCGAGGACTTGACAAAGGCGAAGGAGAGCTAGGTTGTGTTTTATTACCCCAATACCGTGGACAAGGTTATATGACTTTTGCAATGTTATTAGCAATTGAATATGGATTAAATAATATTGGTCTAAAACGCATTTGGGCTATAACAACTAAACAAAACGAAAAAGCAATAAAACTTATTGAGAAACTTAATTTTATTAAAATTGCAGACTTAGATGATGATGAAGTAGAATATGAGTTAAGAAATGATTTAAATTTAATTGTATAAATATTATCATCTAACAAACGTCAGGCTGTGAAAAAAACCCTCTTTTCTCCCAGTTAATGAATTCTCATAAAGCAATAACTTTGTTTTAACTAGTTTTACAGCATCGATATATATGGACAAAAGCCTCAATAAACCGAACCGGATTATCAACTGTAATCTTACTTCTAAACTACTCATCTGGAGCTGGTAACGGAAAATTCCTTGGATGTATTGTATTATAAGTAGAAATACATAAATTGTGTTTTTCTTACAACTATTTTTCTATATTTGTTAAAAAGATTGTGAGGTTTTTTCACAGTCTGACGTTGTGCGTCATACAGAAACAGACAAGGGAATTCAATAACGTAATGCAAGACAATATGGAACAGACAAATTATTCTAAAGTATATCGAATAATTCATTGGACGATAGCAATATCATTTACTTTATTACTATTGACTATCTTTTTGAGATTGACGTGGTTGAATAAGTTTAATGTTGCTGCCATTATACAAGATTATTTGAGCGGTACTGACCAAGCATTATCTCAAGAGCAACTAATTGTCTTAGCAAAAAAGATTCGACAACCAATGTGGGATTGGCATATTTATATCGGATATGTATTGGCTGGATTATTTAGTATTCGCCTCATACTTCCAACATCGGGACAAATGAAGTTTCAAAATCCTTTTACTAAAAACCTAACTGTAAAGGAGAAATTTCAAAAATGGACTTATCTAATATTTTATATCTGTGTTTTAATTTCTTTGTTAACAGGACTTATCATCGAATTAGGACCAAAAGAATTAAAAAAAGCAATGGAAGAAATTCACGTTTTGGGCATCTACTATTTAGTAGTATTTATTGGGATACATATAGGAGGTGTCCTAATGGCAGAATTCACTAATCAGAAAGGTATTATCTCGAGAATAATAAGTGGGAGAAAAATTGAAAAATAGAAAGTACGAACGCACAACAATGGTAACCGTTGCACAACCTTTCATTTTTCCAAATAATCTTTAAAAACATAAAAACTCAACCTCTTTTAAAGCAATTTTAAGGAGGTTTATTTTTTTAAAGAAAGTTTTAGAATTTATACTATATTTGAAAGTCGGTAAGGATTTTTTCACAAGCTGTCGTTATCCGTGTCTTAAATAATAAAAAACACAAACTTTGGCTAAGGCTTGATATCACAAAAAACCATCTTTAACTTTTAAGAATAGAGAATATGAACAGAAAAATCTTTGATTATATAGACCTGCATAGTGGAGAAGAGAAAAAAGAAAGGGTTTTAGAAAACATAAAATCCAACATTTCTTTTCGCGGTTCTAATCTCTGGATTTTGGCTTGTGCCATCGTAATTGCTTCCGTTGGGCTGAATGTAAACTCAACAGCGGTTGTAATTGGTGCTATGCTTATCTCACCATTGATGGGACCTATTGTAGGAACAGGATTTGCCTTGGCAATCTACGATTTTGATTTATTAAAAAAATCAGCCAAAAACTTACTTATTGCTACCCTTGTTAGTTTACTGGTAGCCACAGTTTATTTTTTTGTAAGTCCGTTCAAAGAAACACAATCAGAATTGCTGGCAAGAACTTCGCCCAATATTTATGATGTGATGATTGCTTTTTTTGGTGGTTTGGTAGGAATCATCGCACTGACAAGGGTCGAAAAAGGAAATCCGATTCCCGGAGTAGCCATAGCAACGGCACTAATGCCACCGCTTTGTACGGCAGGATATGGCTTAGCTACTGCGAATTTTACTTATTTCTTTGGAGCGTTTTACTTATATACAATCAATTGTTTTTTTATCTGCATCGCTACTTTTCTGATAATCAAATACCTAAAATATAAACCGCTAAAAACACTAAATACTAAATTCGAAAAACAAATCCGATACGGAATTACATTTTTAATTTTAGTAATGATAATTCCCAGTTTTTATTTGGCTTACAGTCTTTTTCAGGAAAGAAAATACAGCCAAAATGTAGAGCAGTTTATCACAAATGAGTTTTTGAATAATGGTTATACGCTAATTTTTAAGCAAACGAAATTTAATTCGAATCCAAAAAAAATCGAACTTGCTTTTTTAACCAAAAAATTCTCTGACGAAGAACTGAATTTACTCAACCAGAAACTAACCTATTACGGAATTACCAACACAGAACTTTCAATCAAGCAAGACACAAAAGATTTAAAAAAGGAAATTTTGAGCGAGTTGGGAAATCAAAATAAAGTTCTATCCGAAAAAGATGTCACAATTAATAATCTTAAAAATGAGCTGAACATATATAAGATTGATAACACAGAAACGATAAAAGAAATTTCCATATTGTTCCCCGAACTCAAAGACGTATCCATTGGTAAACACATCACAAATCTAAACACTGATTCTACAAAAACAGTTACTGTTTTGCTGTATCAAAAAGACAGTATCAATCAAGGAGAAATTGATGTAAACAAAATAGACCGTTGGCTAAAACAAAAGTTTAAAACACCTGATATAAAAATTGTACAACAATAATAAAAAAACAAAACTTAGAGTTTTATTTTTAATTTGTAGTATTGTGAATATTTAAGAGCTAACACTCACATCAGCAGAGGGAAACGAAATCGAAAATTTAAACATGAAAAATAAAAATTGAGGAGAGGAATAATTAACGGATGAAAATATTTGCGGAAACCGAAAGACTGATTCTAAGAGAAATCCTTCCAACGGATATTGACGGACTTTTTGAGTTAGACTCTGACCCTGAAGTTCATAAATATTTAGGAAACAAACCTGTGACGAATAAAATACAAATCGCTCACATGATTAGTTTTATCAGACAACAATACATAGACAATGGAATTGGACGTTGGGCAATGATAGAAAAAGAAACGAACAACTTTATAGGGTGGTCAGGGCTGAAATTGGAAAAAGTAAAAATCAACAATCACATCAATTACTATGATTTGGGATACAGGCTTTTAAGAAAACATTGGGGTAAAGGTTTTGCAACAGAAAGTGCAATTGTATCTCTCGACTATGCTTTTAATAAACTTCATCTGAAAGAAGTCAATGCTGCTGCAAATTGTGAGAACGTGGGCTCCAACAAAATCCTTCAAAAAATTGGAATGAACTTAATCGAAACATTTTACTATGAAGACATTAAGTGTAATTGGTACAAAATAGACAAAAATGATTACGAAAAAACACGGTTTAGCAAAGGTCTGTTTATCAATATTTAAAAACATTTTTTTAACAAAATTTTAGAGTTTTATTTTTAATTTGTATCATTGAAGTCTTTATGAGTTATATATTATCTTAGAAAACAACCAAGTAGAAAAATATAAACGAACTAATCTTACCAAAATATCAAATGAAACTTGTAGCTGAAGTTAAAAAAGCCGTGTGGAACGAATTTGTTTCATATAAAAATGTAA